>Ga0163146_10005024_pt1 | contig 15741 bp, 19 predicted proteins | sample OliLakLV19MP7G1_FD_148648 | JGI IMG/M metagenome (GOLD analysis project Ga0163146, IMG submission 148648) | Freshwater microbial mat bacterial communities from Lake Vanda, McMurdo Dry Valleys, Antarctica - Oligotrophic Lake LV.19.MP7.G1 | ecosystem: Environmental > Aquatic > Freshwater > Lake >...
CCGGCCCGCCCCGCCAAGGCCCGCAACGGCGGCGAGGCCTTCGATTGCACCTGCCGCCCCGCTCCGGTACACACCGCGCCTCCGCACCCGTAGCTCAGCTGGATAGAGCACTGCCCTCCGAAGGCAGAGGTCACAGGTTCGAATCCTGTCGGGTGCGCCAACAAAATCAAGGCTTTAGCCGCCTTCTCCAATAGCTCTTCAGCGGCACAGGAAGCACATAGGAAGCGGGCGGCGGAAAATTCCTGCTATTCCGCGCCTGCCTCGGATATGGGGCATAGCGCCCTCATGCCTGTCAGTCTCTATTTTCTTAAAGCGTCTCGCATCGCCCCCAGCGACCGCCACCGAGATTCGTTCGGGAACTTAGCCTGCCAATAGAGCCACCCGTTCAGGGAGGTTTTCTCCCCCTTCTTGGTCACGGCAACAGCAGACGCGGCAGGAGATAGTGCGGAGAAGGATTGTCCGTTGACGACCAACTTTCCGTTTAGAAACCGGCCCTCATACACCTGCTTCCCTCTTTGATATTCCATTCGGGCAAGCGAGCCATGGGGAATGCTAACGCCATCCTCCACGAACGGAATGCCTTGCTCCATGATTGTTTGGCTTCTCGCATCTGGAGCGACTGTCGGGAGCTTTAGCAGTCGGCGCAAGGCAATGTATGGCGACTCGTCAAACGCCTGGCGCTCGGCTTCGATCAGCTTGTGAATCTCAAAATCAATCTCGATCGACTGTAGGTGCATGGGTAGTCTCCTCGGCTTGATGACGAGCCATCATTGTCACAAGACAATTACTCTGTAAAGGAGTAATAGGAGTAATAGGAGTTTTAGACGAAAAAGAATCCGCCTTCTCGGCTCTCATAGGGTGAGGGCCTCACTTCGTTCGCGATGACGCGGCCCACGGCCATCGCGGCGGCAACAGCGCCATCGATGCGCCCGCGCGCCTTGTCCTTCGTGAACTTCTCGTTTTCCGCTGCGTCCTTTTCGGCCACAACATTGCCGAAGCACATGCGCAAGATCGGATTGCCGCCGTGGCGGAAATGGCCGGTGAGGATCGCCCGCTTCAGCTCTTTCACGGGCGCGGCCATGCTGGCGAAGCCCTGGCCGAATTGATTGATCGTGAAGCCCTCTTCCTGAAGGCTGGTGTTCACCGCAGTCGAGTTCCAACGGTCAATGGCGATCTCTTGGACACCGTATTTTTCGCCGAGGGCGATGACATGATCCACGATCGCCGAGTGATCCACCACGTTGCCGGGCGTCAGGGTCAGGAAGCCTTCGGCTGCCCAGCGCACATAGTCCGCACGATCCTTTTCGCCCTTCTTCGCGATGTTCGCTTCCGGCAGGAAGAACATGGGCAGCACGTCATATCGGCGGGCTTCGCCATCGCCTTCAGGAAATACTGCCACCACCGCCGTCAGGTCTTCCACGCTAGAAAGATCGATCCCGATCCAACATGGCCGCCCGGTAAGTCCTTCCATTGGCGTCACGGCCTCGGCAGCATCATAGATTTCCAATGCAAGCCACGGGTTCGCTGATCCCTCTTGCCACTGGTTAAGGTGGAAGCGTCGGAAGTCGGCGATTTCGGACGGGAAGTGTTCGATCCGACGCGCTTTAATCCGCAGCTCTTCGAGCGAGCAGAAACCGGCATCGATCGCAGGATTTGCCGAGTGCCAGGCGGCTTCGTCGCGCCAGTCCGCTTCAGGCTCGGCGGCGAAGATGATCGGGGCAAAGGTCGGGTCTTCAATTTCGCCGGATGCCACCTTGTGCGAGTAATTCCACAGATCCCATGCAAGCCCGCCCTGGCCGTCGCCAGCGGTGGAAATGATGACGGTGAGCGGGTGCGAACGCTTCACCATCGAATCGGTGACGGTCTTGAAGAGCTTCCGACCTTCGCCAGTCGGCCAGGCGTGAATTTCGTCGGCCAGGAAGAACGACACGTTCAAACCGTGCTTCGAATAGGCTTCCGACGAAATGGCCTTCAGAGTGCTTTTGGTTTTCGGATGCCCCAGCGACTTCCGGCTTTCCACGGCGCGCACCCGGCTCGCAAGCGTGTCATCCTGAAGAACGAATTGATGCGCTGAGTTGAAAGCGATGCCCGCATTTTCCCGATCGGCGGCAGCCATAACCACCTGGCCGCCCGCTTCGGCTTCAGGGCCGAGGAAATGGGCAAGGCCGAGGGCGGCGGCCAGCGTCGTCTTTGCGTTGCCGCGCGGAATCCAGATGCAGGCCATGCGCACCAAGCGGCTGCCGTCATCATTCGACGGGCCATAGATGCGGCGGATAACCGCTTCCTGAAAATCGTGAGTGTGAAAATGCTGCCCGGCGAAGTCGCCTTCCCATAGCTGAAGGCGGCGAACGAAGCGGCAAATCCTATCGGCCCGGCCCGTGGGATCATCATAAAGCGCCGGGTCAGGCGAGAAGATCGGCGTCCCAATTGTCATTCTTGTTTCCTTCGTCTTTGCCCTTCACGCCTCGGCGGTGCGGGGTTAACCCCAGCTCGGCAGCAAGCAGGCGGGCTTCGCGCATCGCGGCGCTTTGCATTCGAAATGCCGGATGCGGCTTCGTGCCGTTGTCCGTCATCACCATGCGACCTTCACGGCCCATGATTTCTTCGGTTTCGCGAACCATGCCGACCGCCACGCAATAGCTTTCAAGGGTCGCCAGCGTGTCGGCTGACAAGAGGTTGCGGCTATAGAGTTGCGGGGCTGCCCGCTTCCATTCGGCCTTCGCCTGGGAAGTCAGCCACGAGGGCGCAGACGGGCATTTGCCGCGCACGGTGCCGCCATCGATGACGGTGAGCTTCGGCTTGCGGCCCTTCATTTCGGAAAACTCCCATTTTCGGCGAGATTGCGCGCGAGATGGGGGCGTCGGTCCTAGCGGGTTCGGTCAAAATTCAAAACCTCCCCCTCCCATGTTGATCGGCCTGCCGAACGCGCCTTCGGTCGCCACGGCCTTCCGGCTGTTGCAACGGCGGTTCATCGGCTGCCAGTTCGATCGATCCCAGAAGAGGCGCATATCGCCCTTATGAGCGGTGCGGTGATCCACCATGTCGGCGACCTGGCCGCAGCCACAGGCGCACAAGCGGTTCTCCGGCAATGCGAGGAAGGCTTTGCTTTCACGCTGCCACTTGCTGTCATAACCACGGGCGCGGGCAGACGGGCGGCGCTCATCGGCGGCGGCCTTGGCCTTCGAGGCGCAGAGCGGGCAGCGTCTATCGGTGAACGGCGGATGCCCAGCGGGGCAATGCTTCGGTGGCGACCACGGCATATCGTCACCCGCTCGTTATGGTGTGCAGTTCAAGCCCTTCTTTCCGGCCCAGCTCCCGCACTTCCTGAATGTTGTGATCGCGCCCGTCATACTTGACGGTATCCAGAACGGTGATGCCGTCGATCCACCGAAGGCGGAAGACAACCATCCGCGACGATTGAATGCCGCCAGCGGCGAAGAACTCCCGGCCCGACTGTTGCGAGACGTGTGCCCAAACTTCGTATTCGGTCGGCTCGCCATAGATCGGTGAACCGAACGGATCGTAGTCGATGATCTCGCCCGGCTGGCTCACGATGATGCGCCGATCCATATCGCCCGCGCGCATGGTCAGAAGCTCCACGTCTTATGGTCGCGCACGAAGTCTTCAGCGCCATCGGGCGTTTCGGTGATGAAGCCCGATCCGATCGTCACGCTTTCGCGGTGCTCGAAGAGGTGGCCGACGCGCATCTTGATCGCGGCGCGGATCGGTTCGGGAATGTCTTCAGGTTCGTCGCCGAAGCCTGCCGTGAAGGTGATCGTCACCGCTTCCGGCACATTGCGGATTGTCGGCCAGCTCTTGCCATAGGCCGGGCGCACCTTCGCGCCGTCCACGGTGCCGAGGGCGAACGCCTGGTATTCGGTCGGGGCAAGGGTTTGGGTGACGCCATCGGGATCGACATAGACGATTGCGTCGATCGACTGACACGGCGGCAGCGGGATCGCGATTTCGCTGGCGAAGCGGTCGAGGGTGAGATTCCACGTTTGGGTGACAAGGCAGCGGCCAAGCGATCCGTCGCGCCCATCGAGGCGTTGCGTAGCAGCCTTGATGAAGTCGGCGATGCGGGCGTCTTCATCACTGAAGTCAACGTGAATGTGCTCCTTCACCTCTTCCAAGGTGACGGGATCGTTCACGGGTGCTGTCTCCAAGATCAGGGGCATCGCTCGCAACCTCTCGATTGAAGGTGCAAGCCCGGCCAGCCGAAGCCAGCCGGGCAAGCAAGATCAGGCAACGGGGCGCTGGTGCGCATGGCCCTTGATCACCACCGCGCCGGCAGCGATCGAGGCTCCACCGTTCTTCGTGAGGACGGTGCGCAGGTAACGCTTGTTTCCGATGTAGCCGACCTTCACCACCGAAGCGGCTTCGAGGCTGGCCGGGAAGCTTCCGACAAGATCGGCGGCAACCACGTCAGCGAAATCGCCGCTGGTCGTGGTGTCGCTCTCCTGAAGCTTGGCGGTGAAGTCGCCATCACCGGCAATCGCGCCGGTATTGATGACAACCGCCGCGCTCTCGAAGCCCTGAAGGTCGATCGGGTCGGAAGTGTTCGTGGCGGAAAGCACGGCAGGCGCGACGGCCTGCACGGCTCCGAGGTTGTTTGCGAGGTCACGCATGGTCATTGCTCCTTACGAGGTTGCGCAGCGAAGCTTGCGAAGCGCCTCGGCGAGCACCACACCACCACCGACACGGCGGCGAGCATGGAACCGGACAAGGCCATTCGTGGCCTGGCTGTAGGGGTCGCGCATCACCGAAAGCGCCACGCGATCGTAGATGCGATAGGCACGGGCGAAGTCGCCGAACGCGATTGGCTCGGCTCCCGCGCCGACATCATCCATGTCCGGCGCTTCGATGACGGGGCGGCCAAGGATCGTTTCGGGCTGCCCGGCCTGGTAGGACGGCTGCCAGAGGAAATTGCCCTGGCCGTCCTTCAGCTTGCGGATAGCCGCCAGCGTGTTCCCGTTCATCATCCACGCACCGGCATTCCGATAGAAGGCGGGCATGGCATACATGAGCGTGATCAGCGTATCGGCGGGTGTGGTGCCGAGGGTCGAAGCGTTGCCGGTCGGGGTGTACGCAACGGCGGTGTCGGTCATGAAACCGACAGGCTTCTTCACGCCATTGCCACCGACAAGCGCGCTGGATTCGAGGCGGCCAAACTCTTCGGCCAGATCGAAAGCGACTTCGCCTTCCACGTTGACGGCGGCATCTTCGAGAAGACGAAGCGACACGTCCACGTAGCAGGCCATTTCGTGAACCGGGATTTCCACCTGGCCGTAGGTCGATCCCGTTTCCGGGCGGTTTTCGGTTTCACCGACCCACGAAGCCGTGGGCTTGCCGGTGCGCTTCGGCAGGATCACCGCGCCGGAAGAGGTCGCGCCCACCTTGGCGGCCTGGCGAACCGGCGACACTTCCACGATGCCCTTGATCACCTGCGCAACGAAATCGTCGGGTGCAAGGTAGCCGCCCGCCGTGTCATCGGCCACTCGAAGCGACTTCACCTCATCGGCAGGAAGTGCTTCGCGGCCATGACGAAGGAAGCCGACGAAAGCCTTCGCCTCGATCTTCTCCGGTGCCGCCTTCGTCTCAGCCGCCGCGCCGGGGCGATTCAGCTTCTGTTCGATGCGCTCGGCGGACTTGGCGACGTTGCCGACGCTTTCTTCCACCGACTTCAGCCGGGTGTCGATCCCGGCCACATTCTCTTCGAGGGCGGCAACGCGGGTTTCCACGTCATCACCTTCGGTTCCCGCTTCAGGCGCGGACGCCTTCTTCTCAACAGCCATAGTGAGGCTCCTTTTGATAGGCGCGCCCATCGCGGCAGGGTTTCCGGCTTGCGCCGTCTTCACGCTGGTCACGCGCGCCCGCGTTGCGGCGGGAACGGAGACAAGCGAGATTTCGATAAGTTCGAGGTCTTGCAGGGTGCGGCCGCCACCGGCCCGGCGCTCCGAAGCGCGGGTGCGGAAGCCGATCGAAAGGCCATTGAACGCGCCGTTTTTGAGCAGCGCATAGGCTTCCTGGCCGCGTCGGGTTTCGAGTATCAGGCGGCCAGTGACGGCAAGGCCGGTCGCGTCTTCGCGAAGCTCAAGCCACACGCCAATTGGTTCGGAAGGATCGTGCTGCCACAACATGAGCGGCGTGGTGCCAGCGGCCTTGTGTTCGGCCAGGCTCTTCGTGAACGCGCCCTTTTCGATCACGTCGCCATAGCTGTCCGGCTCACCGTCGAAAACGCTGGCGTAGCCGGTGAGAAGCCCGGCTTCGTCGGTCGCGAACTTGACTTCAATATCAACGCGATCCATCGTCGCCCCCTGCCTTGCTGGCGTCTTCGGTGTTCATCGGCAGGCGGAATTGATCGCCACCGGCATAGGGCGCGCGGTTCTCGGCAGCTCGCACTTCGTTCGGCGAAAGCAGGCCGTTGGTGACGGCCTTGGCGTAGGCGTCGAAGCGGGCGGCCAGATCGGCGCGGGCAAGATCGTCGGTGAGAAATTCGGCGTAGTATTCGGCGCGCTCTTCCGGGGTGAGCAGGGCGCGGCGGATACCGCCTTCCCAGCACTTCAGCCAAGGCAACAGGGTGAGCGATAGGAATTGCTGCCCCATGCTCTCGGCGTTGTTGTGTGTCGCCCGCTCCAATTCCTGAAGCAGATGGAGCGGAATGCGGAAGCCGCGCGCGATCTCGGCGACCTGGTGGCGGCGCAATTCGAGGAACTGAAGATCGACGCTGGTGAATTGAAGCGCCTCAAATTCCATTCCATCTTCGAGGATCAGCGTCTTCCCGGCATTCGATCCGCCTGCATGGGCGGCGTTGAAGCTTTCGCGAAGTCGCTTCAGGGCTTCGGGGCCGAGGGTCTTGCCGTATTTGAAGACGCCACCGGGCCGCGCGCCGGAACTGAAGATGCGCGCGCCATGCTCTTCCATCGCCAACGCCAGGCCGATCGCTTCCTTCATCTGAAGGATCGGCGAAAGACCGACATGCGGCGAAGTGCCGAGTGTCTTCAGGTGGAAGATTTCGGTGCGGTCATAGACGCGCTGGCCGCCGTCGCCTGTCGAAACCTTATAGGACGGCTCCATCGTGATCTTGTCGATTTCGACGGTGACGCAAGGCGACGGGATCGGAATAAGCTCGGCGATCTTGCCGCCCGTGCGATTGATGTAGCTGAAGGCGTTGCCGTGAAGGCAAAGCGCGGTCTGCATGAAAAGACGGAACTCGTAGCCGGAAGTCCATTCGTTCGCCTGGCCGTGAAGCAGCTCGGCAAGAGGGTGATCGGCGGCGCGCTCTTTCCCGCCATCGGGCTTGCGGCGATAGAGATGAAGCGGCAGTTGCGCGACGGATTCGGCGATCACCTTCACGCAACCGTAAACCGTGCTGTTGCGCATGGCGGTTTCCGCCGTGACAGCAACACCGGACGCGGAAGGCATGCCGCCGAACAAAGCGATAAGCTCCGGCGAAGGGTCCGCCAGAGTTGCCTTCGTTTCCAATCCGATCAGTTTCTTGAAGCCCTCGAACATCTTCACCCGCGCGCCTTATTCGCGATGAAGATCAGAGCAAAACGCCAGTATTCAAAGCAGAAACGGCCCTTGGGGCGGCTTTAGAAGTGCTTGAAAAGGCGAGGAAATTCAGGGATTTCCGTGGGTTTTACGCTGCCCTTGCCCGATCGCCGAAGACTTCCATCCAAGCGAGGGCTTCGGCTACGTGCCGGGGCAATCCGCCATCATATTCCATGATCGCGGCGCGCTCTTCATATGCGTCGAGAAGGTCGCTTTCGTTCCAAGCATCGTTGTTTTGAGGTGGAACAGGTGGAACAGGTGGAACAGAATTCCTATCCCATTGATATTGCGTGTGTTCCTGTGTTCCATCGGCTGTTCCACCACCTATAGAAGCCGGTGGAACAGGTGGAACAGCGCCGATGCCTTGTGCGAAAGTCGCGAAGCGGGCCAAGTTAGGCACGGGCATCATCCCCTTCGTTGTCGCCAAGGATGCCGGACGTGATCACGTAGCAGCGTACGGAATTGGAAAAGCCGGGAAGCCGGGTATTCTTCTGAAACTTATTGCCTTCGCCCGCGATCAAGAGATTGCGGTTTGCCAGCGTCTTCGCCACCGCCACCGGATCAAGCCCGGCACACACTTCACTGCGCCACACTTCAGAAAGCACGATGTATTCGATGCCGCCTTCATCATCACGGCGGCGGAAGCCCGCCCGGTTCTGAATGCGCGTATCGAGCGGCCCGCCCATGCTGTTGGTGGGGACAAGGTTGCCCATCGGCTCGAAGCGGGAATTGCCGTGCAGCTCGATAAACCGGCGAACGGCAGACACGGCTTCCCGTTCTTCAGCCGGTTCGATCCCGCCGCGCGTTTCGAGCCAATCGCGAAAGCACTTCGCGGCGGCCCTGGTCGCCTCACCCGGCTCCCACGGCACGACACCGAAGGCCGTTGCCATTTCGCCACCGGCAGCCACAAGGGCAAAGCGCGCGACAACGCGGCTCACCTGTCCATCGGCGTTCGGCGGGCAGTTCTCGGCGACAAATTCATTCTGAAAGCCGCTGACAACCGGCGCGATCCCATCGAAGTCGCGGGTCAGCCGATCAAGATAGGCGTGGGAAGCGTGGCCGAAATGCTCACCGGCAGCCGCCTTCAGGTGCCGGGCGAAGGCGTCGGCGGACGGGAAGCCATGAAGGGTTTCGAAGATACCCATGCCCGCGCCCGCATCTGCCGGAATATCCACAATGCGGACTTCCTGCCCGGCTGCCGCTCGGCGGCCCCTGCCATCCTCGGCGATCTTGTCGGCAAGGCCGATCTCGCCCGTCGAAAGGAAGAGGGTGCGCCACCGGGCAGCGCGGCGCGCTTCACCGCTTCGCCCGGCGCGGGTCTTGCCCTGGCCGTTCGCCAGCATGTAGGCGACCTGGCCGACTTCCCGGCTATCGCACTGGCCCATTTCATCGAGCAACAAGAGGGTGTCGCAGTGCATCAGCGCCACCGATTCCAGCCCGTTCGAAGTCGCGCGCCAGGTGCGGGGAAAGTCGCGCCCGCCCCATATCGATCCGGCCACCTGAAGCGCTGTGGTCTTGCCGATCGAAGAGCCGCCGCGAAAATGGAAGCCACCGGATTCGGCCTCGGCGGGCAGCAAGAGCGGCCCGGCGAAGGCGGCGCTTATCGCGAAGGCAAGGCGGGAATTGCCAACGGCATAACGGGCAAGGCCGTCCTGCCATCCGCCCAACTCACCACCGACGCGATAGGGATCGTCGGCCATGCCGTCGCTTTGATATATGATCCGTTCGGCCATTCTAGTTGTCTCCGAAGGTCTGGCGGGGAAGGACGAAAGCGCGCCCGCCCCAGCCGAGGCGATTGACGCAACGCGCCTTCAGTTCTGGCCGCGCGGTGGAAATGTATTCGTGCAGCGCATCACGGGCGAAGCGGCCCGGTGCCATGATCATGCCGAGGGAAAGCAGGTGTTCGCGGTAGGCCGTGCCGTCACCGGCCAGCAGCCGCATGGGCATACTCCATTCCTTCGTGCGGCCATCGCGATCGGTGACGCGCAAGAGGCGGCCCCAATCTTCGCTTTCGGTGCTACGGGTTTCGGCGACCACTTCGAGAAGCGAGCAAAACCACTTCCATTCGATCGTGATGATGCCGGTTTCCTTGTCGGCGCGTTCGATGCGCTTTTCGACGCCATTGGCGACGACGCGGAACGGCCACCGGGTCAGCTCTTCCGGCTCGCCAGCGGCAACGCGGCGAAGGGTTTCGCGCTCTTCGGCATCGCGATAGGGCGGAAGGAATGCCGGATCGTTCTTCAGCTCGGCGACGGCCTCGGCGGTCCAGCCCTCTTCGATCGCGTCGGCAATATCCCAGCCTTTCGGGATCACGCCTTCGCGAAGCGCCTTCTCGCCATCCATCCATATCCATGCGCCGAGGCGATCGGGCGGAAGGTGCAGGACGGCGGCAGCGCCCGCCGCGCGCGCCAGTTCGCAAACCTTATCGCCGAATTGCTGCCCGGCTTCGTCATTGTCGGTCGCAATGATTACGGTGCGCCCCGCGACAGCGGACCAATCGGCCTTGTGCGGCGACTTCGCGCCATGCGGCGGCGTGGTCGCTGTCATATCGGGGAAGAGGATCGCGGCAGCGTCGGCGGCCTTCTCGCCCTCGGCAACGATGATAGGGGCATCGGTGCGGGTGACGATGCCGGGCAGGTTATAGAGCGGGCGCGGTTCGGGAATGCCCTTCGCGCGCCAGGCGCGACGGCCTTTGCCGAGGTCGCAATAGGTGATCGGCAGATAATCCTTCGCCGGATTGCCAGCATTGTCCACATAGTCGAACCGGGCGACGTAGCCGAACAAACGGGCTTCGGGATCGTGGTACGGCCAAGACTTCACCGGCTCCCCAAGCTTCGGGTGCCGGAACTGCATGGCGGGCGCGTCATCGGGAACGGGAACGATTGGCAGCTTCTCGCCTGCCTTCGGTGCGGGGCTTTCGGCCAGCGCGATTTCATCGGGCGACAAGGGCGCAAACATCGCGTTCATCATCACTTCACCCCCAGCATGTCAGCGAGGGCGCGGGCGGCTTCGGCCTGGCCGGTTCCTGCCAGATAGGCGGCAAGGCTCACCGGATCACCGCCGCTTTCGTCGGTGGCGAAGTCGGCCCATTTGCCGGTGTTCATGTTCACCCGAAAGCTTCCGGGGTTGCGATCCGATCGCCGAGGATTGCGCGCCACCCATTCGTGGCCGACGCGGCGACCATCGGGCAGCCACCGCGCCAAGAGCGACGGCAGCGCGGCAATCGCGGCGGCATTGATGCGGGCGAAATCCAGCACGATCCAGTCCTAGCCGTGAGAGGTGTTGCGGACGGGATCGCCCAGCTTGTCGGCAGCCCAGCTATCCAGCTCCACGGTCGGATAGAGCGGGGTGCGGTTCACTTTCTGATAGGCAGGGCCGCCACCGACCGAAGCCCACTTCGCGAGCGTTGCCGGGGCAACCTCGATCCCGTGAACGATCTTCAGATAGTCGGCAGCTTCCCACCGACGAAGGCGAGGCTTGCGAAGGGCGGGCGGAAGGCAAGGCTCCGCCGTTCCCGCCGAAGCGGGTTTCAATTCTTCAGTCATCAGTTGTTCCTTTTCTACTGGTCGATCACGGGCAGGTTCATCGCCCTCCGCATCGCCATGCGCATCGCGAGCGTCACATTCACGCTCGTCTTCACCGTGAAGTTCGAAAAGGCGTTCGTCGCCTTCTCGGTATTGGCCTCTGGCTCTAACTGATACTGAAGGAAGTCGAGGCTAATTTCGTCGCTGTACTGTTCTTCGATGAAGTTGCGGTCCGGCCCCAGCGTCTTCATGAAATCCATGATTTCAACGCCTTCAGCTTTCGCCGCTTCCCACCTGGCGTGTTCGTCTTTGTTGAACATCCGTTTCCGGCGCGGACGGTGCCAGCTATAGAAGGTCGATCCGTCGTCTGCGATGCGACCGACGATCACGAAGAACAAGTCAAAGAAGGCTTTTCCGCCCCCTTCAAAATCAGGGGTGCGGAATTGCGGCACAACTGCCGCTTCCGCGATGACGAAGCTGCCATTGACCACATGAATGTAGCTGTCGAAGTCGGCATCGTGAATCGGGGACGCGAAAGCATCGGTCAGCCACTTCTTCACTGCGTGTTCGCCTTTCTCGCGGGCGCTGGCGTCCAAGATCGGCTGATCAAGCTCTTCCCACTTGGGAAAGCGAAGCATCGGATCGTAGGAATTGCTCGGCTGAATATTCCACTGATAGAAGGCAACGCGGGCGGCCATCTGAAGAGACAGTCCAGCCTTGCGCAGCTCGGCGATCATCGCTCCCTTGCAGAGCGCAACGCGACCCCACGTCCGCTTCTTGCCGCGACCACCGCCACCGGAGGCACGAAGAGCACACCAACGCTGAAGGTCGCGAAGGGCATTGGTCGAAAGCGTCGTGATCACCTCGGCGGCAAAGTCGTCAAACTCACCGTCGCGCCACTGTTCGAAATGTTCCCGCTCTACGCTCATGCGATTCGTGCCTATCTGGTATCTTGTCCCTCTACATAAACCTTGCGGGAAACCTCCGCAAGTAAAAAGCTACAGGGACACCCCGCAAGGTTTTGGCTACGCAAAAAGACCGCCTCCACCGATCGATAGAGGCGAGCCAGACCGTCGCGCTCATCAGCCTATTGCAGACATGGTGCGATAGTGGCTCCCCAACCCATCGCGCATTCGTTGACGGCTGCGAGGAAGGAAATTTCGATGCCACTCAAACGTCCGTCGTCGCGAACGCGGCGCATCATGTCGTTTGCGATGCAACCGAGAAGAGTGGCGTTGCCATTGGTCGGATGGGTGCCAATGTAGGCCAGATAATCGCCCGCAAGTTTCCGGCCCAGTTCACAGTCGGCAGTATAGCTGCCCGTGCCTTCGACAACCCAATAGTTGATTCCGCTCCCGCTCGGCAAACGTCGCGCCATGAAAGAAAGGTCGTCGGCGGGGTGCGCGGTGATACTGCTTCGGCGCGCAGCTCGTGCGGTTGCCAAGGTGATCACGTTGGTCATGCGTTTGCCTCCGTTTGTGCGCTATGCTATACATCGCGCATCGTGCCCAACCTAGGGCACATTGTCAACACGGTGCGCAATGTTGGGCATAATGACCATTTTACCTTCTCAGTGCCGCGCCGGGCGCGCTCTCGTGGAAATGGATCAAGCGGCGTTGGCCGCGAAGGCGAATGTGTCGCGCAATACGATTGTGGATTTCGAGAAGGGCAGGCGATCGCCGAACGCGAATAATCTGGCCGCTATCCGCTCGGCCCTCGAATCTGCTGGCGTGATCTTCGTGGAAGAAAATGGCGAAGGGCCGGGCGTCCGGCTGAAGAAGCTCGCTGCGGGGGAGCATAGAGTCGCGGGGGGCTAGTCAGGCACATTATCTATACGATTTGGGAGTATCTAATGTCGGTAGAAGAAAGCCTACGAATACTGTCCGATCGAGTGCGGTCACATTCAAGTTCGATGGTGACTGAAGAAGCTGTGAAAACTGCTGTAGTGCTGCCATTTCTGCGAGCACTCGGATATGACGTATTCGATCCCGGAGAGGTGATCCCCGAATTCACTGCTGATGCGGTTGGAAAGAAGGGGGAGAAGGTCGACTATGCCATCAAACTTGATGGTGAAATCCGCATCCTAATCGAGTGCAAGCCGATCACCACCCAGCTGGACAAAGTCCACCTCGCTCAACTGTTCAGATATTTTACTGTCACTGCGGCCAAGTTCGCTATTTTAACAAACGGTCGCACCTTCCATTTTCATACCGATTTGGAGGAGCCAAACAAACTCGACACAAGGCCCTTTTTGACTTTCGATCTCTCTGACCTTCAAAGCCCGATGCTTGCCGAGTTGAAGAAGTTTGAGAAGTCAGGCTTTGACGTTGCGGGCATCCTGGCAACTGCGGAGCGCCTAAAATATACATCCGCACTTAAGCTCGCCATAAATGAAATGATGGAGACGCCCCCCGAGGATTTGGTCCGTTTGCTGGCAACCGGGTTGTACACTGGTCGGTTCACCGCGTCTGTGCGAGATCAGTTCACAGTGCTTGTCAGAACGGCTTTTCGCGAAATCATAAGAGATTCGGTAAAGAGCAGGCTTTCCTCAGCGCTGGCCGATACGGAACAGGTGCTTGAGGAAGTTGCAACGGGCGCTGGAGAAGAGCCGGAAATCGAAACGACTGAAGAAGAAATCGAAGGCTTTATGATTATAAAGGCAATTGTGCGCGACATTGTAAAACCGGCAAGGCTGAAAATGCGCGATGCTAAGTCATATTGCGCTATTCTTGTTGATAACAATAATAGAAGACCTTTAACCCGTCTTCACTTCAATGGAAACACAAAGTATATAACCCTTTTCGATTTAGATTCCGAGGAACGTGTGCCTATCGACAGCCTCGACCACATTTATGAATACACAGAACGAATCCGAGCAACGGCCTTAAAGTATGCAAATACGTAGGTCTATCTTACACATCCCCTGGCTATCGCAGGGGTAACCGCACCCTCTGCGGTGGCCAACGGTGTCACAAACGCTAGTTTGTTCCACCTGTTCCACCTGCCGCTTGTGCCGGTGGAACAGGATTTCACCTTTAATATCAAGGCTGTTCCACCGTTCCACCTTGTTCCACCACCTAAAATCGACTCCGCGCGCGGATTTCAGGCTTTGCGCTTCCGGCTCGGCAGTTGCACCACCTTCCCTTCGGCTCCCGTCATCATCCCGTGGATAGTCCGCGCCACCTTGTCGGCGGCAGCGATCAACACGCTGTCGAGGTGATGGACATAGCGAGAAGTCACCGATCCCGCCGCATGGCCCAGCATCGCGGCGATCGTGCTTTCGGTGAAGCCAAGATCACCGGCCACGCTGGCGTAGGAATGCCGAAGGGTGTGAGGCGTGACGCCTTCCAGCTCGGCACGCTTCATAATCCGACGCCATGCGCCAGGCATCCCGCCGAAGGCTCCGCTGCCACGCATCGCGGTCAGCACGAAGGGGTTTTCCTTTTCGCGGTCTATCTTCGCCAGCACGTCGAACACTGGCCGCCCCATCGGGCGAACGGAAGCGCCTTCCTTCGAGTCTTCGAGCCTGAAGCATCCGCCATCGGGATCGACTTCCGACCATTTCAGGTTTTCAATTTCGCCGAGGCGGCAGCCGGTGAGGATAAGCAGCCATGCGCCATTGATGCCCTGGCCGGTTTCCGCGTCGGCCTCGGCAGCGGCAAGAGCCTTGCCCAGCTCCCGGAACTCGGCAGCAGTCAAGCGCCGCTGGCGTCGTTTATCGGCTGGCCGCTTCACGCCGGTCGCGGGGTTGAACGGGATCACGCCTTCGGAAACGGCGAAGGATAGGATGCCGCCGAGAAGGCCAGCGGTTCGGGCCGCCGTGCCGGTGCCGCCTTCCACGATCGCCTTGCCGCGCTTTCGCTCGGTCTTCTCCACTGTCGCCGTCTTGCCGCTGGCAACGTCGCGGATGAACCGGCTTACATCCGCCTGGGTCACGTCGCGCACAAGCTTCGAGCCGAGAAGTGGCCTTATGTGCCGATCGATCCTGCCGCGATCGGTGTAGAGCGTGGATGCCTTTTTCGGCTTGCCGCCCTTGCCCATGATCAAGCCGCGCTCGGCAGCCTGAAGATAATTGTCGCACAGCTCCTTTATGGTGAGGGACTTGCGCCGCGTCACCCGATCCCCCTGCGGGTCTTCGCCGCGCGCCACGTCGCCGAGGATGCCCTTCGCTTCCTTCCGGGCTTCCTCCAACGTCAACGCGCCGTGAGTGCCGATCTTGACGCGCCGGGTGCGAACGCCAGCGCGGTATTGCGCGACATAGACCTTCCGGCCAGTCGGCCACACCCGCACACCGAATCCGGGAAGATCATCATCCCATTCGAAATAGTCGCTGGCCCTGGTTTCGAGGCTGTCTATCAGCCGTTTTGTGAGCTTCGGCATTCGGCCTCCAAACGCTACAGGAAGCATATAGGAAGCAGCAGGAAGCAAATGCCGGTATATTCCGGCCTAACCGCTGCCTTTCCCTATGCTGGAAAACAGCAGCGATCATAATAGCCTAGAGATGCCGGGTAAACAGCAGGAAGCACCGGAAAACCGCCACAACGCGCCCTCCGAAGGCAGGGGTCACAGGTTCGAATCCTGTCGGGTGCGCCAGACATTTCTTTACCTCTGTGAACACGGACGTGCGCGGGCCAGACTCCGAGGAATCTCGCGCGGCAAACGG
>Ga0163146_10005038_pt1 | contig 15723 bp, 9 predicted proteins | sample OliLakLV19MP7G1_FD_148648 | JGI IMG/M metagenome (GOLD analysis project Ga0163146, IMG submission 148648) | Freshwater microbial mat bacterial communities from Lake Vanda, McMurdo Dry Valleys, Antarctica - Oligotrophic Lake LV.19.MP7.G1 | ecosystem: Environmental > Aquatic > Freshwater > Lake >...
GCCAGCAACCGACCGCCTTCGCAGGTCTGTGCGTCGCCGTCAGCCACGAGCCGGCGTTTCCACTGGTAGAGGGTGCAGGCCGAGACATCGTGCAGCGCGGCGAACCGGCGCATGCTCAGGCCGCTAGATTCCTGGCGCGCGAGCAGCGCGCTGTAGTGGCGACCGAGATCGCAGCGATCCTCGCCACGCGTCCAACAGATGGGCTGCTTCATGCCCAGAGCCTCGGCCCGCGTGCAAGCCTGCGCTACGGCGCGTCTCGAGTCGGCGCCGGACGCATACGAACAATCGGTTCAGTATCCCTTCGAGCGCGAGTCCCGCCTGCTGCCGGTTCTCGAGTTGGCTCTGCCGAAAAAACTCCTCGCGGATCGCTTCGCGTTGCCGCACGGCTGCGCCTAGCTGGGCCGTCTTCTGCATGGCCTCGCTCGTGGCCTCCTCGACCCGCTGTCGAGCACGAATCGAATCGTCGACGCGAAGGGAGTCGCGGATGGCTGGGTCCCACAGGTCGGGGAACTTGAAACCGACCTCAAGTAGATGCCCGTTCAGCTGGTCGATGTCCTCGGGCCGCACCGGCTGACCCTGCTTCCCGCGATATGCGATCCCCGAGTGAACGATCTCCAGGATGAGGCGCTCGAAACTCCCGCGCTCGTTCTCCAGCGTTCCGCGTAGCAGCGCAACCAACATCGGCTGCTTCGACCCGAGCTGGAAGAATCGACCGACACCCACCTTCCCGGCGATGGTCTTGAACGAAACGTGGCCTCTCCAACCCTCACGTCCTGAACCCGGAAGCCAGTCGACAAGGAATCGAGCCAGAGCTTGTATGCCTGTGAGTTCCTTGAGTGTCAGCACCATCGAATGACCTCCATCGTCAGTCCAACAGCGACTTGAACAACGCATCCGCGCCGTCGGCGTAGAACTCGATGTTGATCTTCGTCCACAGCTCGTCGGGAAGGTCGTTGAGATCACGGCGTGCCGAGACGGGCATCAAGATCGTCGCTGCCCGTTTCTCGATCGCCACCTCGACCAGCGCGATAGGGTTCGGTAGCGACTGAACCGACCCACCCAGATTGAGCGAACCGACGATGATCAGCCCGCCCTTCGTGCTGCGCTCCAAGATCGAGCTGGAGAGCGCGATGAGGACCGGCAGTCCGAGTCCCAAACCCAAGCGGTCGTTGTCGATCGCCCGCATCTGGATCGAGAACTCGTGTGCGCGCGGATCACGATCACCGACGAGCTTCTTCGCCTGCGTGAAGAGGTTCTGCTTCCCGACCTCGACGCTCTCGCTGAATCCCGGCGGCGTCGGTTTGTTCAGGATCTTCACGGCACTGCCAGGGCCGACGGTCACTTCGATGCGATAAAGGCCAGGACCAGCCTCAGGACTACCCGGGCTGATCGCCCACACCTGACCGGGCGGCAGCGGGTCGCCTTCGATCGCCTCGTCGCTGTGCAACTCCGGCGTCGACACGAACTGTTCAACTCCCTCGACGCCGAGCGTGTAGCTGAAGTGCGTGTTGCGGAACTCGCTCTTGAAGCACCGCTTCTGCTGCTCCTTTACGCGCCGGCGAGCTTCGAGCGCGATGCGCACGATCATCTCCAGGTCGGAGTCGGCGATCGGCATCTCCGGGTCGGGGAACAGGAGCTTCGTCAGGCCGCTAACCGACTTGTTGACGGCTTCGATGTCGCGCCCGCTGAGCGCGCCGCCGAAGTGCACCCGGCCCTGCAGCACGGACACGCGACTTCCCGCGCGGAGCTTGTCCCAGCACTCGCTGAGGAAATCGCTGACGAGGCCGAAGTGATCGGTCAGGTACTCGGGCGCGAGCTTGGGAAACTCCCAGCCCGGCGCGTAGGCGTGGAGTCGATCGTGAAACGCCGTGTCGTCGCGCATCTCGGGCGGCATCGGCGTCAGCAGGTGACCGACGCGCTGTTGCTGCTGCACGTCTACGTCCAAGTTGCCGACCATGACTAGGCTGCCCTCGGCGCGGATGCTCTCCTTGCCACGGCTGAACTCACCCGAGGCCATGTAGCCCTTCATGATGTTCACGCCGTCCTTCTGGTCGAACGAGATGCCGCTCACCTCGTCGAAGCAGACGACGTCGTACTGGCACACGAGACCGCGCTGACCGCTCGCGTTGTTGACGAACATCTTCGCGACGGTCGCTTTGCCGCCGGAAATCAGGTGCGAGTACGGCGAGATCTGTTGAAACAGGTGGCTCTTGCCGGTGCCGCGCGGGCCCAGCTCGACGAAGTTGTAGTTGCGCTCGACGAACGGGATCATCCGCAGGAGCGCCACGATCTTCGCGCGCTCTGTCAGCTTCGCGGGCTCGAGCCCGATCGAGCGGATGAGCAGGTCGCGCCACTCTTCCAAGTTCAACTTCTGCCGGGCCTTGGCGAGTACGTCGAGCACGTCCGACTTCGAGAGTTGGATCGGACGGAGTGCGTCGACCTGGAACGGCCGTCCGCCCTGTTGCTGCGCGATCACCGAGTCGTACCCGAGCGTCACCTCGGCGTAGAAGCCGTCGGTCAACATCCGCTCGTGCTCGCGAACGTCCTTGTCCTTGATGCGCACGTCGCGCAGAGCGAGGCTCGGCAGCTCGGCGATGTAGCAGTCGTTCTTGGTGTCGAGCCGGGCGCGAACGATATCGATGATCTTGACGGAGCCGTTGTCGCGCGCGCGTGCTTTGAACAGCTCTTCCTCGCCGGTGCGGACCGTCCGGTCTTTGAGCTGCTGCTCGACGATCTTCAGGCCCTCTTCGATCTCGTGCGGATCCGTCGTGGCGCAATACCGACCCAGGAGGAACTCGACGACGTAGGTCGGCACCGGGTATTGGCGCGCGTACTTGCGTACGAGGTCCTTGCGCACGAGATAGCCGTCGAAGACGGTCGAAGCGAGCTTGTCGAGTGCGTCAAGTTCGAGGGTTGCTTGTCCGTTCGTACTGGTAGTCATTGTTCGCCTCCGACGATCGTCGGCTCCTTCGCTATCACTCGGCCGCCCTCATCGAAGATCACGACAACTGCCGACGCGCCTTCCTGATCAGGGTCCTGGACGAGCAAGTCGACTCGCCCGTCACTGCCCAGGGGTCTGGCCGACGCGGCGACGGAACTCGTCGCATCCGCCGGCTTCGTGCGGATGTCGCCGGTGAACTCCGGTGACCCGTGTTCGGTCTCGACCTTGCATCGCAACCGCTGCCACTGCACGCGCGTGATGCGCACCCGTGACACCGGCTTCTCGCGCCGCGCCTGGATCATGAGGTCAGGGATCAGGCACTCCTGCAGGCTGACTCCGCCATGTGCGTAGTCCTTCCCGCTGCTGAAGCAGGCGATACCCGGCGGGGTCGCGAACTCCGAGCGCCTGTTCCACGACCAACCGAAGCGCGGCACGTTGACCTTCGACGCGCCCTTGATCGTCGCGCAGCGTGACCAGCGCGAAGCCACCAAGTAGCTCGGCAGCTCGTGCTTCGGCAGACCGCCGGGCGCAAGCAGCCAGCCGTGGTCCGTCACGACGCGCACAGATCGCCACCCGGCATCCAGCAGTGCGGCGATGCGTTCCGTCATGCGGTCCAACTCGTCAGGCAGTTGACGCACGAGGTCGATGCCGAGATCGTGCCCTCGTTCGTCTATCTGGCCAAACTCGCACCACGCGCGGTCCTTTGGATCACGCGGGCCAACCGGCTCGTCGCTGCCGAGGATCTGGTAGCCGAGATGGCTCAAGGCTCGACGGAAGCGGTCGATGTTCAGGGCTGCGCCGTCCTCGCGCAGGCTGGGCGCGAAGTCGTCGGGCAGATCACCACCAGCGAGAGATCCCGCGATCGGGGAGACCGCAGGCTTCGCCGTCGCTGTGACAGTGGGAAGCGCCGCCCATCGGTGCGCGCTCGTCACGAGCAAGCCGCGCTGCTCGCACTGCGCCGCGAGCCGAGTCGCCAGATCGAACCGCAGACCATCCGCGAACAGCAGGCATCCACCCGGCGTCGCCTCGACGAGGTTGTCGACAGGACTCGCTTCGATCGGCTGCCGCGCGAGAAGTTCCTGGAGGAGCTTCGCCGACGCATCCGCCCAGGCCAGGTACATCGCTCGAACGGCTTCCTGCACGGCGCGCTCGTCCACAGCCGAGCGCACGGATGCGAGGGCATCGAGCACGGCGAGGTCGACGCGATGTCCGGTCTCGACGTAGGCGCTCGCCAATTCCTGCGGCGACTCTCCGCCAACGTGCGATGACGTTCCGCGTGCGAGCACCGCGAGCGGCTCCAGAGCCTTTGCGAGCGGACTGCGACCGAGGCGCGCCCATACCCAGTCTCGACGCGGCGCATGTTCGGACTCGGCCGCGAGCACACGCTTGCGCGCGACATCTGCAGGCACCGAACCCAGGCCCGCTAGTGTGGAGCGCAGCGCCGACTCGGCCTTCTCGTTCTCGTCCGGCCACGCATCGCCGTCGAACACCAGCAGGCCGGAGGGCTTCGCTCGTGTGAGAAGATCGGGGATACCCGGATAGAGTCCCGGCGACTCGCAGTACCGCTCCCACAGCGCGCGCCAGGACTTCTCCTTGCGCAGGCCCATGCGCTCGCCCGCGACCAACTCGCCTTCCGACTCGGGATCGAAACCGTAGTCGCGCTTGGACTGGGATCGGAACGCCTGCCAGCGGCCGGCCTCCCACTCCGACTTCGCAGTCGCCGGATCGCTCATCCAGGTCAGCAGATCGCGCGGTTGGTCACCGACCATCAGGCGATCGAAGTGATCAGCATCGAGCCGCTTGCCGACGAGGTAGGACAGCGGCGTTTCCGCCAGTCGGGCCAGCGCGGCCATCATCGACTGACGCGTTCTAGTGTCGCGCGCGAGATCGAGACCTAGCCCATCCTCGGACAAGAGGAATGCCTCGACGGTCCAGTCCTTGCCATTGCGCTGCGTCCAGACAGCGCCGGAGAACTGCAGCTCGACGAGCGGCTGAAGCAGGATCGGGCACTTCTCTCCGGCGCGGAGTTCGTGACGACTCACTCCCGGGAGGTAGACGATCGGCGTCGTGTCTTTCGGCAACACGGGCCCGACCAGCTCGCCAGCGAGCACCGCGCGGATCCAGATCGCTGGACCTTGCTGGATCGCCGGATCGAATGCGCCCAGCGTGAGCAGTTGCGGCATGCGCCGCCGCAGTACCGCCAGTAGCGGCTGCCACTGCGCCTCGCCGTCCGTCCAGAGGACAGCAGAGGGGGCTTCCTCCACACCGTGCTGGTGGTGGGCGGCTGACGTAATGACTTGCTCCAGCTTCTCCAGAAGCGAGCTTGCCGCCGTGCTGGCTCGTGTGGCCGCGGTGTTCATTGCCCTTCCTCCGGCTTCACGGCCTTCACATGACGAGCGTGCTGCTTGCGCGATGCCATCTCTTCGATGCGTCCAGCGACCTTGGCGACCGCATCGATAGAAACTCCCAACGGCAGTCCGTGATCCGCGAGGTGGCGCGACACGTACGCGCTGCTCGAGCCAAGAAGTCCCATCCGCGTCGTCACGAGGTAGGCGACGGCCTCCGCCTCGATCTCCATGCATTGCCGGCTGATGCCCGTGCGGGCGGGCCACCATCGATCTGGATCGCCGCCCAGGTGACCCAGGTAGATATGAGCAAGCTCGTGGCAGAGGACGCCGATCTTGCTCGGTTCGTTGAGACCATCATGGAGAGCGATCCGCATCTTCGATGAGGTGTGCCCGCGCACAATCGTGGCGAAGCCAGCCAGGGTCGACGAGAGCGGCTTGACGTCGACGCGGATCAGATCACGGACGTGCGCGTTTTCGATCAGGAGCTGAAGGGAACCCTGCCGGGGCTTCCCCTCGAACGTCGCGAACTTCGCCAACTCTTCGGGCGTCCATCCACCTACCACCTGATCCTGGTCGTAGACCAACATCATCGGGTGCATGGGTGCGAGGATCAGCATGGGCCGTGCATCCTCTTTCAGGCGCTTCTCGAAGCGCACCCACCAGTCCTTCTCGCTCGCGTAGAAGCTGCACGCGGGGTTCTGGATCCGCACCAGCATGTTGTTGAACGGCGCGTATTCCTTGAAGCGCCCCATGAACGTCACGAGGTCTGCGAACTCGCCTGACTGTCGGTAGGCCGCGCTGCGCTCAACGAGTGCGTCGAAGCTCGACTTGACGGCCTTCGAGGGCGCGTCGCTTCCTCGAAGTGCGGCTGCAAGGTCGTCGGAATCGAGCAGGGCGCTGAGGTAGAGGCGGTCAGCGCCGCGCAGCTCTGGAGACTTGGCAAGCGTCGCGAGAACCTCGGTAATCGCGACCCGCCCATGAAGTCCCACCGCGTCCTCGATCGCTTCAACTAGCTCCCAAGCTGAAGGCTGCTGGCCGTGCCCAATCGGGGCGAGGATTGCGACCCGAACCGCCGCCAGGAGTTTCTCGTCGGCTTGCGCGGATGTCCCGATCGCCTGGAGTTCACCACTCATTGCGCACTCCGGCGATCGCGCGCAGCTTGCTTGAAGGCGTTCGTGTAGTGGAGGTCGTTGAACCGTGTGGGCGTAAACAGTGGGCCACCCTCGAAGTTCTCCGCAACGCCATCCCACCCCCAGAACCAGGGAAACTCTAGCTTCGAGCGGTGCGGTTCATTACCGCGATCTTTCGTCCACTTGAGACCCGTCAGCTTCTTGGTGGATCGAAGAATGTCCGCTCGAACCATCGGCCGAATGTTGATGCGAACTCCATCGTTGATGTCGGGCTCCCAGCCGATGGGTTGCTCGTGGAGCGCCTTCCAACGTACGAAGATGTCGTATGGCGGCTCGCCCGCGAGGATCTTGGTGAGCTTTCCCTGCAGCGTCAGCGCCGCGGTGAGTCGCGCGTCGGCGCCCTCTTTTTCAGCAGCGGCTTCGTCACGTTGCCGGGCAATCCAGTCTCCGAGGTAGCCGTGAGTGAGCTTCTCCAAAAGCCGTCGACCAGCTCCGTTCGGCGCAGCAAGGCGGTGGTAGTGAACCAAGACACCGAAGCCGTCTCGCTTGCGTCCATCCCAGATGTGCCAGACGAACGGGCGTTGGTGGAACAGCGCGCAATGCTCCTCGAAGAAGCGGTTACGCAGCCATTCGCTCAGGCTTGCTGCTTGGGGCTTGCCGCCGTTCGCGCGTGCGGCATCTGCGAGCAGAGTGGACTCGCGTGAGCTTGACCATGCACCTCCGAGCGCCACCCTTAGAAGGTGGCTAACACGTGCTTCAGCAGCGAGCTCGTGTCGCAAGGGTGCTAACGGCACAATCCCGTCATCATCGGCGAAAGGGGCAAGCTCCTCACAAGTGTCCACCCAGGCGCGGCTAGCAATGTCGAGGCGCAGGTCCTTGTCCAACTCTGCGGGCCAGCGGTATCCCACGATTCGAGCGACAGCGACCTGAAGTACGGCTGCCGGATTCGGCTCACGACAAATCAGAGATGGATGGCGCGTGGCTCCAACCGGATCAATGATGCCGAACTGTGACCTGGCTGCGGGACCCGCTGCCACCATTCCGGCGGGGTGGCCGTGAAATAACCACTGAGTTGGGTCGTTGCTCTGGGGCTCAGGTAGACCCTCCGGAAAGCGGTCGTTAGCAAGGGTCATCCACTTCCCAGCGTCAAATAGAAGCCGGCCGAATACCGATGTCGTTACATACGGCTTTTCATCGAGAGTCCGAACTTCATCAACGAATTCACTCCCGGATGAAGTGAAAGCCAAGATGCTGGGTAGGTCACGGGCATCGTCGGCAGTGAGCACCACGCAACTCTTCTCAAACCGCTCGGTGCTGTAAAGGCACACGCGCAACGAGGATACGCGGGCTATCAGCACGCCCGGTTTGCCCCAGGCTGCATGGCCCTGAACGCGGGCGCCGGGAGCTGCTTCAAGTCTGCTGCCCCCCATGTCCCAACGAAGCAGCTGAGTCGCTCCGCCAAAGAGTCCTTCGTGATCCGGTGCTGTCTGGAACGGGACCCATGGATCCGCACGCTCAGAGTGTTCCCAAAACGAATGTACGTAGACGTCGGCATCCCCAGTAGACAGCCCTTCGGTTGGAACGGCTCGGTCACCAAGGGCACTTGTCCTTGCTCTTGAGCTAAGCATCACCCGCGCGTCGGGGTTCTTGAGCTGCTCGGCCTGAGCCACGAGTGTAAGGCTGCACTCAGCGTAGCCACCGGGGATCGAGTCGCTCAGCTTTTCCTCCTCAACTGTCGGGCTGAGAGACACTTGGTCCTTGCTAGGAGTTGTCGGTGCACTCGAATCAGCCGCAGGCTCGTCGAAGATGGTGCGTTCTCCGCGCAAGAGAGCAGCTTTCCCCGCAGGCGCGAGTGCACTCGATACATCTATGCCAGCTAAATTATGATCGGACGCCGGCCGGCCCACCGAAATCCCGAGCAGGGCAACGTTGACTACCTGTCCACGGATAGTCTCGAACGCTCCCGTGCCTAGTCGCGCCAGGATGTTCCACGTTCGCCGCTCAAGCAGGCGTTCGCGCAGTTCTTGGTAGCTCGTGAGGAAGAGCCAGTTCTGAGGCGCAACGACTGCGATCGTGCCGCTGTTCCCAGCCCAGTTCAGCATCCGCGAAAGAAACAGAGTCGCGAGATCACTCTTCGCCTCCTTGTCATGACTGTCTGCCCACTCCTTTACCGTATCACTGTGGCGCTTGCTCCCCAGGTATGGCACGTTCGTGACGACAAGCGTGTAGGACCCGGAAAGCAGTTCAGCCGCGAGAGCCAGGCCCTGTGCAGTCACGCCTAGCTCCACCTGCTCGGCATCCCGCCTTACGCTCTCTCGGCTCAACGCCGCAGTGAGGATCGGAAGCACTCGGTCGAAGTCGATCTTGAGCCTGAACCCTCCGACATCCGCTCGACGCGGGTCGAGGAGGGACCCAAGCTCCGGAGCCTGTTCAAATGTCGCGTGCAAACTCTCCAGCGCACCGCGGAGGAGGGGGTCCTCGCCCGCGAGCCGAGCCCATTCTTCGCGCTCTCCATGTATGGCAAGGCCCGAGCACGCGATGCGCAACGGCGGCAGTTCGAGCACGTGCCCAATTCGTTTCCACGCGGTGAAGGCAAGAGCGAAGGCCGCGATCTGTGTGCAACGCGGATCGAGTTCCAGGCCAAACAGGTTCTCGTCGAGAACGGCGATTGCTGCGCGGTCGCGAGGTAGCCCCTCCTCGTGCTCTCTCAGCCGTGTCAGCAACTCGAAGCCGGCGACGAGGAAGTGGCCGCTTCCACAGCAGGGATCGAGTACCCGGAGTTCGCGCGCCGCGCGCGGCCACGAATCGAATGCACCTGCGGCGGGCCGCCATATTTGCGTGACCCCGTCGCGTACAAACCGCAGGTACTCACACTCGTAGTCGGTCAAGGCGACCGCGCGACGAACCGCCGACTCATCAGCTAATTCAGTGTGCTGGGCGTCGGTCCATGTTGCGATCTGCTTAGCGGCCCACCACGCACCGATGGTGTTGTGTAGGAGGAAAAGGACCATGTAATGCTCGGTGAAAAGCTGTGTCACGGCAGGCAGTGTTCGGGCAGTGATCCTCTCGCCGGACTCATTTACGCGCTTCTTCTCCGCTGACTGCCAGAACTGGTACGTCCATCCGAGACTGTCATCGGCCAGCAAGACGGCGCGCGACAAGGATGCCAGCAGCTGCTCCAATGTGATCCGCGTTTCGGGTGCGAGCGCCACCTGGAGCACGGGGTCGTCTGCGCGAAACACCTGCGGAAGCATCCGTTGGGCGAATGCCCCCGCGACCTCCCAGGCGTCGCGACCCATTCCCTTCGCAAGTTCCGCACACTCATCGAGCGTCACCGCAGCGCCGCTCTCGGGTTCGATCAGCAGTTCATTCACGGCTAAGAAGCTCGCGAAGAGCATCCGGTGCCAGTGCTCGTAGGCACACTCGTCGACGAGGCGATCGAGTTGCTGCCCGCCCTTCCGCTCGTCTCGTTCGTCTCCGAGCTGCCTTCCGTGAGCGCGAAGTCGGGCCCGAAGGGTTCGTTGCGCAGGCGTCATGGACGAGTGCGGCTCGTGGTGATGCACGGCGAGTCCCTCGAGGGCCGCTCGCGCGCCTTGCTCGGCGACATTGCGCGCCTGCTTGACGACCGTTTCGAGGGCGCGGCGTTGATCGCTTTGAAGTGCGGCCATGCGAGCCTCAGGCCACCACGATCGGGCCGTTCTGGAGTTGCGCGAGGAGGAACTTCTCCTGCTCGCCGAGCCACGCGCGAACATCCGCCTCGGTCTTGAGCGTCCCGCTGCTCAGATGCACGCGCTGGACCTTTGGCTCCAGCAAGCGCGCGGCCTTCGTAGCTGCGTTCGCAAAACGGCCGTCCAAGGCGTCCGTCCTGTCCTTCCACGACTGCAGACCCGCGCGATCGAGTTCGGCGAGCAGGTCCTCGTCACTTGCGGCTTGGACGCTCGGCACCTTGTCGATGCCCTCCTCGATCAAGATGCGCTGCCGATCGGCATCACCGATTAGCTTCCATGTGGAGCTGGCCTCAAGTGTCTCTCGGTGCCGGCCGTGCGAGTCGGTGAACGTGCGGTGCGTGTCGAGCAGCGCAGCGCGGAGTCCGGATGCAGCCTGTTTCCCCAGCGGCGATGCTCTATCGGTGGTGTCGAGCAGCAGGCGTTGGTCACGCACTGCGTCAGCGGCAGCGCGAGCGTCGCTGAGCGCGGCGATGCCTTCGCCGTGCTTCAGCAGTCGAGACAAACGCTCCCACGTAGGCAGACGCCGGCCCGCGAGTTCGCTTCGTTCACGAGCGTCCTTCACAACCGACTTCAGGGCGTCGCGGCTCTCGAGGATGCGCGACAGTCGCTCGTTGCCTGCGAGCGATCGCAGCTCCCCTTGGAGCTTCGTGTTCGGCGGTTCCGGCAGTGGGGCCGGTCCGCCCGCTGTCGCGGTAAGCACGCCGAGCTTCTCCAGGAACTCGGAGGACTTGGCGACGAGGTCGTCGCTCGTCTTCACCGTGAGCCCGGCATCTTGGAACAGGCCGCGCAGGTTCAGCTTGTCCTGCGCCGTCAACGTCACCGTCTCCGTGCGGAACTCAGCCTTCGCGATCTTCGCTTGGTCGAGCTGTCCGGCACCGAGGGTCGTGCCGCCTTGCGTCGCGAGTAGGTGCCCGCCCGCATGCAGGGCGATCAATCCGCCGTCGATCGCATCCTGCGGCCAGCCGTAGGGGCTCTCTGACAGAGCCTTGCGCACGGTGCGACCGTCCTTGCCCGAGCCGATGATCTGCAGGATCTCGCGGCACACGGCGTGATCGGTCATGGGCCCGGTCCAGCCGAGCGGTTCTAGCGGCGAGTCGTCGCCGTTGCGGGCGCGACCGATCACGACGGGCCAGTTCTTGTGATCCGCGAGGCGGAACTGCGGGAAGAGGCGATCGAGCGAAGCCTCGACGGCGTCGCGAACCTTTTCTTCCAGCGTGAGGTTGTGCAGCTCTTGCCCGCCGCCCTTCAGCACGCGCGCGCTGTCGATCAACTCGCGCACGAGCTTGGTTCGTGTCGCCTCCGCATGCTCGTACCGCGTCTGCATCGCGCTGCGCGCTTCGCGTCCGGCATCCGTCGCAGGGACGCCTTTGTCGTTCAGCACTTCCTGCGCGGCCTTCGCGTGCGTGATCGCGAGTCGCAGGTCGTCCCAGCCCTTCTTCGGGACGAATACGAACACAGTAGGGCTCTCTTGTCCGGCGCTGCGAGCAGAGTCAGCGAAGGCCCTGTCGCCAACGGACCATCCGTCGCGAACCCACACCTGCACGTCGGTGCCCCCGGCGGGCGGCGGATCTTCGCTGAAGTGGTTCGCGATCTGGCGCGGCGTCTTGCTCAGCCCCTGGTTCACCTTCACCCCGCGGATCGCTTGCTGGAGCCCGTCACGGAGAAGGGCCTCGCGTTGCTGAGCGATCTCGTGGTCGTTCGCTTGGATGCGCGTGATGCGATTGCGGTAGTCCTTCTCCCACTCGCTGGACTCGCGCGACTGGAGGTTGAACTCGCCGTGGTCTTCGAGGAGGACGCCGTCGTCGACGAGCTTCTTCAGGATGCGCGGGACGTCGCGTCGTAGGCGCGGGCCGTCGGATGCGAGGTCGCGGACCAGCAAGTCCGCGAGCATGTCAGCGGTAGCGCGCACGCCGATGTCCGCACGTCCTTCGCGGGGGAGCTTGCGAACCAGGAAGACGAGGCCGGACAACCGGCGCGAGAGACGACCGTCTTCAGTGCCGTCGTCGAGCTTGCGGATGCGTTCGTCGAGTTCGCGGAGCAGGACTCCCTGCTGCACCATGCCCGGCTGGAGCTGGTCGAAGATGAAGTCGGCGGGCACGACAGTTCCCACCGCATCGCTCGCCAAGTCACGCAAGCCGTCATGGATGATCCGTAGCTGCGCGCGCAACATCGCGCTCGTGCCGCTGGGGTCGACAGCGCGGAGCGCCTCTTCCCAGAAGCGGCGGCGAACAGGGAGGATCGGGTAGTCATCGACCCACAAAGCGCGATCGCTGCTTCTGCTCCCGATGGACGTCGAAGAGAGTTGGCGCTCGATCTCGCCGGCGAGGGCTTCGAGCGACTTGCGTAGTGGCTCGACCTTGTCGGCCTTCTTCGCGAGCAGCACCTTGCGCGTGACCGTCTCGACGTCCTGGTCGGAGAGTTCGACGGAGATCGTGAAGCGGTCGCGTAGCTTGCCGAACTGCGGCGACTGCGCCCCAAGCGCGTTCTGCCCAGCAGCGACGAGCAGCACGCGCGAGTCCATCTGCTTCGACAACGCCTCGGCCACTTCCACGACCTGCGTCGCGCGCTCCGAGCTGTCCGCGATGTACTGCTGCACCTCGTCGAGGACCAGGATCGTCAACGGCAGCTGGCCCTTGGGCCCAGCGAGGACCTCGCGCGCCATGCGAATGAGGTCGCTGGTCGATATGTCGGCGGGTTGGGTGAACTCGCGCTTGAGCGTGTCACGCACGGCGGCGGCGTCACCCAATGCGGGATCCACAGCCATCAGCGCCTCGCGCAGCACAGGGCTGACGTACATGTCGTTCAGCTCGCGCGTGAAGCTCTTGCCCTTGCCCGAGACGTGCTTGATGACTTGGTCGAAGAATCCGTTGTGCTTCAGGTAGAGACAGAGGCGTGCCTGAGCGTAGGACTCCGGCAGGTCCTTCGAGCGCAGAATGATTCCGAGGATCGTGAGGCGGACGCTTGTCGTTCCGGCCGAGGGCAGAGTCCCGGAGGCAGCGTGAACGCCACCGACCTGACGGCCGCGCGTGTCGAGTTCCTTGAAGGCCGCCTCGATGTCAGGCGGGAGTGCAGGAACGAGCGCGCGCGCAACGACGCCCTGGTCGGGGAACTGCGTGTTCTGCCAGAGATGCCCGAGCATCTTCAGCAGGTGCGACTTGCCGCTGCCGTAGAAGCCGCTCACCCAAGCTGCGGGCTGGTTCGTCGAGGTGAGGTGGGAGAGGAACGAGTCGAGGATGCGCTGCATCCCGTCGGCGTACTGGCCTTCGCAGACGAAGTGGCTCAGCTCCTCGCGCAGCGTGTCGAATTCTTGTTCGCTCGATCCGACGTCGATGCGAGCCTGACCGTTGTTCATCAACCGCGCGGTTGCGATGTCGCGCTGGAAGAGGTCGCGATTGTTCACTGCGTATCTCCGTGGAAGAGGAGGGTTCCATTTTCGTCGACCGTCTCCGCACCAGCGGTTCCGGCGGGTCGCTCGCGACGACCTTGCTGCGATGTGATCTCGTCCCGGATGGCGACCACGCCTTCGTCGACGATCCATCCGAGTTCGCCCTCCTTGGTGTTCTCGAGGGACGCGGCGACGAAAGCGTCGTCAGGGCCGTGCAGCGTATTGGCTCCGTCGTAGAGGAAGTTCTCGGTGTCTCTCCACTCCAAGCTGCCATCGACCTTCCAAGACCGCTTGATGGGAAGACGTTGGTAGCCCTTGGCCTGCTGGGGGCGACTTGTCAGCGAAGCCCACGAACTCAGCGCGCCTAGCTTCGAATAACAGACAAACAGCCTTGGTTGTGGGTCGACGGCTTCGATCGTTCGCGCAACAGACTGATGTGCGTGGAGCTTCATCGGGTCGAGGTTCACAACCACGCCGACCGCGATCTCCGCGGACTTGATCTTTCTGGGCATGTGCCTGCTATGCCTCACTGCCGCTGCAGGTGATCGCCACTGCCAAGTAGCTCCAGCCGTCTCGCGCGTCGAGCAGGCGGTAGTTGTTGCCTTCCTTGCCTCCGGGGAAGAAGACGGCAAGTCTCCCTCGGATGTCGGCTTCGACCTTGCCGAGGACGTGCGAGAGGCGCGTGAGTCCGTACAGGCTGCCCGTGCCGAAGACGGCGACCACCCCGTCGTCCGAGACCGCGGTGCTGGTAAGGATGCGGCGCAGCTCATCCGCGCAGAACGCGGTGAAGTCCGTTTCGAGCTTCATCGCCATGTCCTCGGGTGCGGCGAAGTACTCGTCGCGGTACTCCTGGTTCGCCATCCACGTGCCGAAGCAGCGAGCGAAGTCGAATTCGATCCAGTCGTGCCCAGCAGCGCGTGTGCGGTTCTCGAAGTCCTTGCGCTTCGCGCGCAGGCGACGTTCGTCCACCTTGTCGTACACGACGAAGATGATCCGCTGCGCGCCCGCGAGGTTGCGCGCCCACGGCGTCCCGACGTGTTGGCCGTAGCGTTCGGCGAGGTCCTCAATCCGTCCCACGGCTCTCCGTCCTTTCCGACGCAGTGAGGAGTTGCGGGAAGTGGATCTCGACGACGTCGCCCGAGACCTTCATGTCGAGCAGTCCCTGACGCTTCGCCGCGGCAGCATGCTGTTGGAGTTGGTCGGGGCTCGCGTCGAGCGCCGATGCCCACAGCGAACGCATGAGGCGCTGGCCGCGAAGGCCGAGCAGGTACCCGAGGACGAGCGCGTAGGTCGTCGATGCAGGGCGCGCCTCGACCACGCGACGGATCTTGCGCGTCCGGCCTTCGAGATGTCCGGACTGAGCCCACGACGACGACGTGTTGCGCACGACCTTGTCCAGCGTCGAGTCGCTCAGTCGTTCGCCAACCGCGGCGCGTAGCGCATCCGTCATCGCTTGGCGCGCCAGCTCCGTGTTCGGCCGCATCGTCAGCACGGGAGCGGCCGTGGCGCGGAGGAGCGGATCGCGTGCGAGCGCGCAGAGCATCGCGAGCTGCGGCTGCACCTGTTCGTCCAGGGACCAGAGCTGCCGGAGCACGCGGAACAGCGGCACGCGGGAGTCGAGGGCGTACAGCTCCCCGAGTCGTTGGTCGGTCAGACGGCGCGTTGCCTCCGTCTGCTTGCCCAAGGCGTTGTGGTCGACGATCGCCTCGGTGTAGTCGGCATGGTCGGCTTCAGCGGGGGCGTGAGCGAGGAGGGCACGCAGCTCCTCCAGCATCATCGTCCGGCTCGTGTGTGTGCCGATGTCGCCCGCGCGAAAGCCGAACTGGCGCGCGGAGGGAGAGACCGCAGCCTGGGGGGCTGAGCCGGTAGCAAGCTCGGTATGGCGGATCTCCTTCCTCACGCCGGCAAGTTTGCCGGCGCGTTTGACCTTCTGTCAAGCGTCCAGAGGCCGATTCGTCCCGGTCGGGCCTGCCGCGGTCACGCAGGTGTCACAGCTCGGGGTATCTGGTCCACCCGTAGTTCGGGCAAGCAGGTCCACCCCGCCGAGCTGCTGAGCGGGTGCTCAGTTCGGGCAAGCTGGTCCAGTCCAGTTCGCCCAAGCTGGTCCACCCTGGCTCGGCCAAGCTGGTCCACCTGACGCCGGGTCCCCGGTCCTCGTCCGAGCTGCCGTTTCGGCCATCCTCCGCGGTTT
>Ga0163146_10005049_pt1 | contig 15699 bp, 18 predicted proteins | sample OliLakLV19MP7G1_FD_148648 | JGI IMG/M metagenome (GOLD analysis project Ga0163146, IMG submission 148648) | Freshwater microbial mat bacterial communities from Lake Vanda, McMurdo Dry Valleys, Antarctica - Oligotrophic Lake LV.19.MP7.G1 | ecosystem: Environmental > Aquatic > Freshwater > Lake >...
ATAGCGCCCCGCGAGCGCAGCGCACAAAGCGGTGCCGACGAACCCGGTCGCACCGGTGATGGCGACGGTGTTCATGGACGGGCGAGTGCCGCGGCGTAGAGGTCCAGCACCGCCTGCGTGATGCCAGCCATGCCGAAGTCGCGGCAGGCGCGCGTGCGCGCCGCATCGCCCAGGTGCCGGCGTAGCAGGGGGTCGACGGTCAGGCGCGCGAGCAACAACGCGATGGCTGGCCGGTCACCCGCGGGGTGGAACAGTCCGGTCGCGCCGTCCGCGACGGCGTCCGTCACGCCGTAAATGCGCGAGGCGACCGCCGGCACGCCACAGGCGGCAGCTTCGATCACGACGTTGCCGAATCCTTCGCGATAACTCGGCAGGCACAGCACGTCGGCTGCCGCGAAGAATCGTTCCGGCGTGGGGGTGTAGCCGTGGAAGCGCACGCGATCGCGCGCTGCCCCCAGCAGTCCCGGGGCCTGGGCTTCGAGGTTCATTTCATCCGGGCCGACGAAGGCGAGCCAGGCGTCGATCCCGCGCGTGCGCAGATCGGCGAAGGCGGCGCAGAGATCGAGCAGGCCTTTTTCCACGCCGAGGCGGCCGAGGTACAGCAGCAGGCAGGCGTCCGGCGGGACGCCAAGGCTGGTGCGCACCGCGGCCCGCGCATCGGTATCGGGCCGGAAGCGCGCGCAGTCGACACCGCAGATCGAGCCCTGGCCGATGACGATCAGGCGTTCGCGCGGGGCGATGCCTTCCGCCACCATGAAATCGCGCTGCGAGGGGCTGTCCACCAGCGCGTGGGTCGCGCAGCCGACGATCACGCGGTCCATGGCTTTGAAGAAGCGCCGGGCCAGTCCGCTGCGGGTGGCCCACACCTGGCCGGTAAAGACAAAGAACCGCGCGCGGACGCCGGCCATCCGCGCCGCAAGCATGGCGAGCAGGCCGCCCTTGGGCGAGACCGCGTGCACGAGGTCGTAGCGTTCGCGGCGGAACAGCCGTACGAGCGTGAACAGGGCCCGCAGGTCGCGCCACGGCGCGGGACTGCGTTCGATCTTCAGCGGCACCAGCGTCGCGGCGGGGAACAAGGCCTGCAGCGCAGCGTAGTCCTCGCTGTGAGTGACGATGGTCACGGCGTAGCGGCCGGCGGCGGCGCGGATCTGGTCGCCGAGGAAGGCGGTGATCATCAGCTCGCTCGTCGAGACGTAGCATGCAGTCTGCATGGCGCTAGATCTGAAATTCTGGCCGAGCGAAAATCTGCCGCTCGTTCAGGGCCAGTTGTAGAGAGAGGCTCATGTGATTAGCTCATGCCACGGCACAACGGGACTAAAGCGTAAACGCGACATCGGACGGCTGGGAGAGAAACCATATCAAACGAAGTTTAGGCGTCTATGCCAAGCGGATAAATTTTGCGCTTTCGATTTTGGGCTCTTCAGGAAATCGAGTGGGTGAATTCGAAGGATTTTAGAGCGCAGGCAGCATGCATGTGAGCACCTTCAGTCGTAGATATTCTTCGTCGCGCAGCCCGCATGCGCGACATTGTCTGACGCGGATCTTGCTGTTCAAGCCCTCGACGAAGCCGAGCGATACCCTGTTCTCTGGCCGGCAGTAGGCGGCGATTTCCTCCCAATGTCGATCGATCATCTTGGCGAATTTCTCGTATGGCTCGGGCCCTTGCCACTTCAAACTCGCCCGCCAGTTCTCGAAGAATCGGCGCGCCCAACCCGGTGATTGTTGACAAGATCATGCAACTCCCACGGTGTGTAGACAATGCCGGTGCACCGCGTTGGGTGAGCGTGATGTCCATCAGCTTGGCGGCGCGCACCGCATCGTCGAAGAACAGCTCGTAGAAGTCCCCCATCCGGTAGAACACCAGCTTGTCCGGGTGCTGGGCCTTGATGCCCAGGTACTGCTGCATCATCGGCGTATGTTGTGCAATGTCAGTCATCAAGAAAAGCCTGTTTTCCCTCTAACTTCATAGTGTATTGGCGTCCGACGATGTACCCTGAAATCCGGAAAAGTTGCGAAACGTTTCATCCCTCACCAGCCTGGCCTGCGAGCGGCTGAAACAGGGTTCCCTCGACGACCCGACCCATCCTGGCCTACGCATCATGGCGCGCCCGTCAGGCGCCCAAATGTGGATCTACCGTTTCCGTGATCCTGCAGGGAAGATGGCCCAACTGCTGATCGGGGCAGTCCCCGCATTATCCCTCGCTGACGCGCGCGGCGAGTGACGAAATCATCGCGCCACTCGGGACAAGCACAGCGATGCACGGCAATGGCTACACGCTCACTTGTGCGACCGAACGCTACCGGCAGGAGCATCGGTCCAAGCTGGCGCGGGGCGGCGAGCAATGGCGCATCCTTGAACGCGAGATCCTGCCAGAAATTGGCCATGTCCTCCTCGCCGACCTGAAGCCCTCGCAAGTCATGGCGGCGGTCGTCCCCATGCGCAAGAGGGCGCCGCGGGTTGTGGCCATGGGCATTTCCGCGCTGCGTGGCGTGGTTGAGCACGCCAGCGCGAATGAGGGCGCGCCCGGGCGGTATAGTTATCGACGCGGCTCGGTGGCACTGCGATTGGCGACGCTTGCAGGCTATATACGAACGGATATAGTCACATGACGGTGATGCGCAGACCGCTGTTCTGGGAGGGTTCCTCGAAGAAGGATTTCAAGGAATTCCCCCCATTCCGGTCCAGAAGGACATGGGGGTTGCGCTCTTCGTGGTGCAGTTGGGTCTAATGCCCGATTCGTCGAAGCCGTGGAAGGGTCTTGGTCCCGGCGTCTACGAGCTGGTGGAAGATCATCGGGGCGACACCTTTCGCGCGGTCTACACTGTGCGCGTTGGAGATGCGATCCATGTGCTGCATGCGTTTCAGAAGAAACCGAAGTCCGGCATCAGCACACCGCAGCCGGATGTGCAATTGATCGCGAAGCGGTTGAAGGCTGTGCTCGCCCGTCATGGGTTGAGCGGGAGGTGATGATGCGACGCAAAGACACACACAAGAGCACTGACAATGTGTTGACCGACCTTGGGTTCGACGACGCGGAAGAACTGTCCGCGAAAGCCATCCTTGCCGTCAAGCTCAACGAACTCATCCAGAGCCGGGGGCTCAGTCAGACCGAGGCCGCCGCGATCACCGGCATGACACAGCCCAAGGTATCGCAGGTTGGTCGCTACAAACTCCAGAATATTTCGCTGGAACGCCTGATGCAGGCGCTGGTGTCGTTCGACCAGCAGGTCGAGATCACTGTAAAACCGGCTCGCCGCGCGCATGTGGCGGGCATTACGGTTGCTGCGTGACGCGGACGCTCATGCCCTGGACCAGGATCAATCGCGGAACGAGCAACGTCTTCGCCGAGCTGGGCTATCCCGATGCCGCGGAGCCGCAGACCAAGACGCGCCTGGTGCTGGCCGTCAATGAACTGCTCAAGGCGCGTACGCTCAAACAACGCGAAATCGCCGTCTTGCTCGGCGTGCCACAACCCAAAGTCTCCGCACTGACAAACTAAACTACCGCCTCGACCAATTCTCCGTCGAACGCCTGATGCAGTTCCTCTACGCTCTTAATCAAGACGTGGAGATCATGATCATCAGCTCGCTCGTCGAGACGTAGCAGCAGCGCGCGCGCGTCATACCGCCCTCCGTTCAGGGAGGGCGGCGCAATAGCGGTCGTAGTCATCCAGCGTGGCCGGCGCATCCACTGCGTCGTCGAAGATGACGGAAGACTGGTCGGCGTACTGTGTTTCGCTCGCCAGCCAGTAAAGACCGGCCGCCGCGCGCGCGCCGAACGCGGCGCGCATCGCAAGCCACGCGAGCGCCATCGGCACACGCACGGGCTTGAGGGTCTGTCCGCGGCGCGCGAGTGCGCGGCCGGCGAGCGTGATCCAGGTGGGGTTGTCGGCAAGTTGCAGCAGCGCCGGAGCTGACGGTGCGACGGCGAGGCGGGCGATGGCGGCGGCGAGGCGCGTGACGCCGATGCAGGGCAGCACCGCCGTGGCGGGGCCGGGATGCGGAAACCAGCCGCCCGGCGTCATCGCCAGCACGCGCCCGATCGCATCGCTGCGCATGCCGGCGCCGATCACCATCGGCACGCGCAGCAGGACGGCGCGGTCGCCGGCGGCGGCGCGCACCAGGGCCTCCGCGCGCGCGCGGCTTTCGGCGTACGGGGTGTGCGGCTGCAATGGTGCGGCGGTGTCCACGCGGGCGGCGCCCTGCGCGCCGTAGACGGAGACGGAACTCAGGTGGATCACCCGCCGCGCGCCTTGACTGCATGCGATGGCCGCAAACTTCCCCGCGGCGTCCGCGTACTGATTCAGCTCGGCAACCGGCGCTTCGGCGTCACCGGTGCAGTTGATGGCAACGTCCGCACCTTCCAGTGCGTGTGCGAGGTCTGCTTCCTTTGACGCGTATTCCGCGTGCCGCACCTCGACGCCGGCGGGAAAGAGGCCCGTGGTGTCGCGCTCCGGTCGCGTCAGCGCACGGACCTGCAAGCCCTGTGCGTGCAGGGCCTGCACGGCGTGGCGGCCGACGAATCCGCGTGCGCCCCATACCGCGACGGCAGTCATGTCGCGGTTCCTTGATGTGAGAACTGAGGGCGTCTAAAACTTGCGCCCTCATCCCCAACCCTTCTGCTGCGCTTCAAGTGTGCCCTTGTCGCCGAGGGAGAAGGGGGGTCTTCCCTCTCCCGCGGGGAGAGGGACCGAGGGTGAGGGCGCGATTTTGCGTGCCTGGTTCTTGTGAGAACCACGCTCACACAGCACTCCCGCGCAGCTTCCAGCGCGCGCCGTCGACGATGCCGCGCACGAAGCCTGCGAGCGGCGACAGGCGGACTGCGCGCACGCTCTGGTAGGTCGCCTCCAGCGCGAGGCCCACCAGCAGCCAGGCGAAGGCGGGTGTCGCGCCCGGCGCCGCACGGTGCTTCTTGTAGAACACGAAATACTCGCGCAGCTTGCGCTGCTGGCGCGCGCCCAGGCGGTCGCGGTTGACCGGCGACAGGTAGTGGGCGAGCCGCGCGCGCGGATTGATGGTGAAACGGTCGCCGAAGTGCGCGGCAGCGCGCGTCGAATAATCGATGTCTTCGAGCATGAAGAGATCGTTCTCGAGATCGAAGGGGACGGCGGCGAAGACTTCCCGCCGCCATGCGGACAGCCCGCCGCTCAACTGGCGGCTTGGGATCAGGTCGTCGCCGGCATCGTAGCCGTGCACACCCACGCGCCGGTCGCGGAACACGCCACGGTGGAACAGATGGAACAGCGTGTTGTAGAAGGGCGCGAGCGGCGGCAGGTTGGTGACGACACCCGAGCAACCCAGCATGTCAGAGCGGTCGGCAAAGCCGCGCTCGATGGCGGCGATATAGCCGGGCTCGAGCACCACGTCGTCTTCCAGGAAGCACACGAGTTCCCCGCTGGCGTGCGTCGCCGCATAGGCTTTGGCCGGAATCAGGCCGGCGATCGAAGGGTCGTGCACGTAGTTGAGGTTGAGGCCGTTGCCGGTGCGTGCGTGCAGCGCGAGGATTTTTTCCTTCGATTCCGCGCCGGGGCTCTGGTCGACCACCATCAGCTCGTCCGGCTGCCGCGTTTGCGCGATGACGGAGTCCACCGCGGCTACGAGGTCGACCGGCCGGTTGCGGGTGGGAATGACGGCGGTGATCTTCATTGAAGAATGGCGTCCGCCATGGCGGACAGCGCGGCCGGCGTTGGTTCCGGCAGGTAGCGGTTGGCGTAATCGCGGGCGAGCGCGGCCTCGCGCTCGCGTTGCGCGGGTGGCAGCGCGAACAACGCCTGCAACTGCGCGGTCAGCGTGGCGGCGTCATTCGCGCTGCGCTTGAAGCCCTCGCCGCCCAGCAGTGGATCGCCGGCCGGCACGTCGCCGATGTCGAGGTACACGGGCAGCCGGTCGTAGCGCATGCCTTCCAGCGCGACGGTGGACGAGCTGTAAACGACAGCACCCACGCGCGAGAGATCCTCGGCGAGTGTTTTGCCGCGCGAGAGTTCGACGTTGGCCGGGTGGTCGCAGGCCGCGAACAGATCGTCGACGGGAATGGTCGGATGGCTGCGGATGATGAAGGGCGCGTTCACCGCGCGCGCCGCCGCCGCCGTGGCGTTGATGAGCGCCCAGGCTTCCGCGCGGCTCGACGAAATCGCGACCAGCACGCCCGGGCCCGGAGGCGGCAGGTCGAGGGGCATGGCGCGTACGGCCGCACCGGCGGTCACGTGGGCGCCCAGCGCGCCGCCTTCGCGTCGCAGCCAGTCGGCGGTGAGCGTGCCGCAGGTCACCACGCGGTCGGGCAGTTCGTCCGCGGGATCGAGCGCGGCGTCGGCCTTCAGGGCGAGATGGCGCGGTGTGATCGAGGAGTGCTGGAAGCCCACGCAGCAGCGCACGCCGGCCGCGCGTGCCGCGCGCACCAGGTGCCGCTCCCAGGTGCGGCGCTCGAGCGGATAGATCACGGTCTGTGGCTTGAGGGCGGCGAACATCCGTTCGAAGGCGCGCTGGTACAGCGCGTGCATCGCCGGTTCGCCAGCGGCGGATTCTTCCGCGGCCAGCCACTCCGCGGCCGGCAGCCAGTGTGCGTCTGCCGCCGCCGGTGGACGCGGTTCACCGGGCAGGGTTGCGTCCCAGTCCTGCAACGGTCGCAGGAAGGCTTCGACGGGATGCACGGTGGCGTCGTTTTGCAGGGCCAGCACCCGTCCCGGTGTGAGATACACGGTATGAACCTTCGCGCGCGCCGCGAGCGTGGCGGGCAGGGCGCCGAAGTAGGTGTCAACGCCCTGCGCCGACGGCGCGCCGATGGTGACCAGCACGACATCCGCGGCACCCTGCGGCGTGCGCGCGCGGGCGGCGCGCAGCAGGGTGCGCAGCCGCCGGCCGCCGGCGCGCAGGCCCGGACGCGGGGGAGCGGGCGCGGCAACAGCCCCCGAGAACATCGCGTCCAGCACGACGGCGAAGGCGTCGTCATCGGCGAACGCGAGAATTTCCGCATCCGGCTGCGCCGCCTGTGCGGCGCGCAGCAGGAACAGCAGTTGCAGGTCTTCGTAGCGGGTAACCGCGAGCGGCACGCGCGCGCTGAACGCGTAACGGTGCGCGGGATCGCGCGCGGCGGCGAAGCGGAAGAAGTGGCTGCATTCCGCCACGGCCGGCACACGCAGGGCAGGCAGCGCGAGCAGGTCGGTTACGCGCGCTCCGGACTGCAGGTCGGCCAGCGCGCGCAGGAAGGCGGGCGGGCGCCGGCTACGGGCGGCGACCGCGACGAGCGCGGGACCGGCGGAAGAGGGAGGAAGGGCGGCGGCTCCGGTGGCCGCCGCGAGAAACGCCGGTTCGTCGCGGAAGATGCGCAGACGCATCCGCGCCTAAGAGCGCCTATCGAGAGTCATGTAACTGTGTGACGACGGCGCTTTAGGGGACGTACAACCCCCTCCCTGGCCCTCCCCCTGCGAGGGGGAGGGGATAACACTCCTTCCCCCTTTGAGGGGGAAGGCTGGGATGGGGGTGCGGTGTGTCACGAAGAAATTAAGGATCGATAGGCGCTCTGGGTCAGCAGGTCAGGAGGAGGCGCGCGTACGGTAGCGCTCGCTCATCCGTTCGTCTTCGAGCTGTTTGCCTTCCGCCAGGTTGTAGAGGTCGGTGTTGGACAGCTTCACGGCCTCTTCCGGTGGCAGGTTGTGCCGGTTCGTATACACCAGCGCGTCGGCATGCGGCAGCAGTTGGTCGCACTGGTCGCAGTACGGGAACAGGCCGAATTCCTTGGACCGGTGCGCGTAGCGCAGCAGGCGGTACTTCGCACCGTTCAGGATCTCGAGCACCGGCGTCTCGAAGGCGTTGCCCAAGATGATCTTGTTGTTGTAGTCGTAGCAGCAGGGAATGATCTCGCCGTTCCACTGGATCTGCAGCGGGCCGTTTTCAGGGCGGCCGCAGGTCGTCTTGTGCTCGAGCGCGGGGTCGCGGTCGCGGTAGTCGCGGCCATCGCCGAAGTTGTGCGGCTTCCAGATTTCGATCGCGTCGACCTTCGGTTCCCAGAACTCGCGGAAGGCGACCTCGTCGCCCTTGTTCTCGGGCAGCTCGAGGTAGGAAATCTGCACCTTGGTCTTGGCGCCCATGTCGTCGCGCAGCTTCAGGAATTCGAGCAGGCCCTTCATGGTGCGGTCGAAGTCGAGCCCCTGCATCACCGCGTTGTAGGTCTCGGGGCGCATGCCGTAGAAGCTGATGCGCATTTCGTCGAGCCCGGCTTCGAGCAGCGTGCGCGCGCGCTTGCTGTTCAGCGCGGAGCCGTTGGAGATGATGTAGGTCGACAGGCCTTTGGCCCGCGCGTAGGAAATTTTCTTTTCCAGCCGGCGGTCGAGCATGGGTTCACCGAAGCCGGTGAGCACGACATTTTTCGCGCCGAGTGCTACCACCTCGTCGATGCTCTTCTCGTACTTCGCCTGGTCCATGATGCCGTGCTCGCGCGCGTGCTCGTGCTTGTCGCGCGGGCACATGATGCAGGATGCGTTGCAGTTGTCCGTCACCTCGTAGCGCACTTCGGGGTGCAGCAGGGCGGTGACGGGGGCATCGACCGGGATCGCGGCCAGCTTGGCTTTGAGGCGGTCGGCGGGCAGGGTGACGCTGCCGTCGGTCAGCAGGCGGTCCTGACTGTAACGGTCGATCTGTTTGATGGGGATGATGACGGAGCTCATGGGGAATCCTCCCGGGGCGAGTCCCGGATAATCAAGGCGGAATTATACCTGCGAGGGTCTCCATCACCATCGGCAGGGTGGGCGTATCGGTCTGGTACGCCTCGACAAAGCGCGCGAGCACGGCCCGGCGGGCGGTATCGTCCGTCAGTGTGCCGACCACATCCTGCACGGGGGTATTGTCGCGGGCCATGAATGCGGCACCCTCGGCGCAGATGGCCGGCGTGTCGTAGCCCTTCATGGCCTTGAGCGAACCGCCGCCGGCGGCCGCGAGCAGCACGTGCAGCGACGGAATGCCGAGAAAGCCCGCCTCCACCGCGACCGACGAAAACTGCGTGACGACCAGATGGAAGTCGCGCGCGAGCGTCACCGCCAGCGGTTCGTCCGTCACATCGATCCAGCGTTCGCCCAGCAGCGCGGCGAAAGCCGCGTACGCCCCAGCGGCGACGCCGGGGTCGCGGGGATGCGCGCGGAACAGCACGATCGGCGCGAGTCCCTGCCACGTGCGCAGCACCCACTCCAGGGTCGCGAGATCGTGGGCGGTTTCCGGCTGACCCGCCCACAGGACGCGATAAGGCGGCTGCGCGGGGACGCACGCAATGTCCCGTCCACGCACCGCGTCGTAGCGCACCGACGGGATGACGGCGATCGGCAGGTCGCGCCAGCCGCGCGCGCGGTAGATGTCGCGCGACCGCGCGCTTTCCGCGATCAGCAGCCGCGTCGGCGCGCCGGCGACCTCGGCGTAGTTGCCGGGGAAGTCCTCGATGCAGGCCACGGGCAGGCCCAGCCCGGCCGCCGCACGGCGCGCGGCCGCTTCGATGGTGGCACCCGCGGCGCTGGCCGATGTGCCGCACACGAGCAGGCGCGTGCGCTGCGCCGTGAACGCCGCGCGCCAGGCCTCGACATCGGTGCCGCATGCCGCGGGATCGGCGAGCCGCGCGCCGGCGGCGCGGGCGACCGTATCCAGGGTGCGTACAGGGCCGTCGTCGGCGGCCACGAAGGCGATATCGCCCCGACTGTTCATTGGCGATGCGCGAGCGTTACCAGTCGGTGACGTACAGGCCCATCTAACGGAAAGATAAAGGGTGGGCGGATGGAGTAGTAGTCTTGATTCCACGGGCAAAGTTCATCATCAGCAATGATGTCATCCGCACTCCAAGGGTAGTCTTCGAACCGAATGATCGTCCCATCCGGCAATACTTTTGCCTCACGATTGCAGCAGTAAAAAGCTAATGGCCCGGGTATTGAACGAAGGATGCGAAAGTATTCGGCGATCGTGCTTGAGTTCATCTCCTGCATCGAGGCGATATTCACCGCAAGCTTAGCGCGGGTCTCGGTCAACAACTCACAATCGCTCGCGCGATCAGCGATTAATCTCGTGCTTGGGTCGTCCAATGCCTCATGCATCCCGTCTGCATTGGTCACCAGTGTCACGCCCACGTTCGGCAAAGCCTTCAAAGCGTAAACGACATCGACGAGGAGGGTCTTGACGAGGTTGACCGCAATGACCCTGGTATTTGGAAACGCGCCAAGTGTGAGTGACGAAAACGTTCCAAAGCCGTCGCCAATGACGACAACAACAGATTCTGTAGAAAACAAATCCGCAAGTCTCTGCTTGAGCCACGTCAGGGTCAGGGCTTGTCGCAGCATATCGAGGTCATAAACTCTGCCTTGATCGTACGCGATGCGTCGACAAATCTTGTCGACGCTGCGGAAATCATTCATGTTCTCGCCAATCTTGCGCCATTGACGCTGGAACAGTGAATGTACCGCTGCGTTTAGCCATTTGGATCGGGGGGGTCAGCGTGCCGAAGCCTTGGAGTCCATAGAAGTTTCCGTCGCGATACTGAAAAGTTCCATGCATCTTTTGCCAGTGAGAAGATGTGCCCGCCTCGTCCGTATCGGCTTGGCTGGCGAGAAAGCGAATTGCTTCTGTATTACGGTAGCTGTTGAGCATTAGGTTGGTCGAGTTACCAATAAAGAGGCCGCTAAAGGAAGAGTCTGGAGGGAATGGCACTGACTTAAGGTTCCTTCCCCCGCTTGCGGGGGAAGGCTAGGATGGGGGCGAGCGATTTTGCCCCTTCCCTAACCCTCCCCCGCGCAGCGCGCAAAGGAGGGGATCTGCGAAAGATTGCTAAAGTCAGTGCCATTCGAGTCTGGAGGCGTACTATCAAATTAGTATAATTGTTCATCAGGCGTCTCGATGAAACTCAAAACTGTGTTTTCCTCAAATTCCACCACCGTGCGCCATCCGGGCTTGCTCGACCGCATGCAGAGCCGCGTGCTGTTCGGCTCGAGCTACGCTGACCGCCATCTCGTGCCGCCGCCGGATGCGGAGCAGCTTCGTCGCGCGGATGAATTGAAGCGCGAGGGCACCGTGGTGCTCGAACGCTACCTCGCGCCCGAGCGGCTGGCGCGCATGCAGGCGGAATTCGCGCAGGCGCTCGACGCGCTCGACTTCGAGATGCCGGTGCTCGCCCAGAGCCGCGTGGACCCCGCGCGCCATACCGCGCTGATCGACAACTACATGTTTGGCACCCCGGCCCAATTGCGCGAGTGGGGTGTCACCTTCGACCGCAACGAAGCCAAAAGCTACGAGCAGGTGCTGCGGGACTTCAATCCCTCCACACTCACCACCTATATGCTGGAGCGCTCGGCGGCGTTTCGCGAAACCTGGCTCGATCCTTTTCTGCTCGGCATCGTCACCGAGTACCTGGGGCTTGTGCCGCGGCTGGCCGAGGCCTACATGCGGCGCAACTACCCGGCGCCGCACCGCACGATGAACCACTTCTGGCATCGCGACCTCAACACGCCCTTTCACCTGGTCAAGGTGTTCTTTTTCCTGACCGATTGCGACGTGCATACTGGCCCGCACGAGTTCGTGCGCGGCAGTCATCGCCGGCTCGACGCGTTGAACGGGAAACGCTATTTCACCGACACCGAAGTGGACGCGGTCTACGCGCCGGAAAGCCACGAGCGCATGGTGAGTTCGGTGCCGGCCGGTACCGTGGTGATCGAGGACACGCGCGGATTGCATCGCGCGGCGTTGCCGGAGACGGGTTTCCGCGACCTCGGCTATGCGACCTTCATGCCGCTGCGGCCCTTCTACCCGCATCGCAACTACGCGCTGCCGCGCACGGCGCTCGACGCGCTGTCGCCTTTCCAGCGCGCCTTCATTCCCGACAGCATGCTGGTGTAGGCCCACGGGCGGCTATCCCTCCGCCCGCACCATCCAGCGGATCCACAGGCCGTCGGCGGCCGGCCGGTAGCGCCAGAGCCGGTCGTCCAGCCAGCCCGCCAGCGGCACCACGTTCGCCATCGCCGCGGCGCGATACGCCACCCGCAGCGGCAGCGCGGACACCCCGGGTAGCCGACCGAAGGTCTCGCAGCGTTCCTCCCTTAGCCCGCCCAGTGCGGCGAGTTTGTGCAAGGCCGGCGGCGTGAAAAACCACGTGTGCGGAAACACATCGCGCTTGAAGCGGTAATCGGCGTGCGGCACTTCGATGTAGGCCAGCCCGCAGGGGGCGAGCAGATGGCGCAGCGCGGCGAGCAACGCGGGCGGATCAGCGACGTGCTCCAGCACATGGTTGAGGAAGATCGCGTCGTAGCCGGGCTGTGCCTGCGCGAGTCCCGGCAGCCGTTCGACTGCGGCGTCCGTCACGCGCGCACGGATCAACGCGCTCATTGCCGGATCGGGTTCCACGAAGTGATAGGTCAGCGCGCGTCCGGGCAGGGAACTGCGCCACTGATCCGCGATCCACCCGTGGCCGGCGCCGACGTCCAGCACACGCAGCGCATCGCCGGCGGGGAGCAGCGGTTGCACCGCCGCTACGCGATGCCGACACTGGTTGCGCTCGTGCAGCACCTGCCGGCGGTCGCGCGCGACGGTATCGCCCCAGTAGCGGCCGTCGGCATAGAAGGCATCGAGCGCCGCCTGCGGGTACTCGGGCAGCGCCTGGCCCAGGCCGCAGCCCGTGCAGACGCGGATCGAATCGAAGCGGATGGGGGCCGCGGGCGCGCCGGCGGCGGGGTAAGAAACGGCGGTGAAGGCCGTGCCGCCGCAGGCGATGCAGGCAGCGGCCATCAGACCGCGGTGCCGCCGTCCGGTTTGGCGTCGCGCCGGTCCGCGATGACACGTGCCGGCACGCCGGCCACCAGCGCGTAGTCCGGCACATCGCGCGTGACCACCGCGCCGGCGGCGACAATGACGTGTGAGCCGATGGTGACGCCGGCGACGATGACGGCATTGGCGCCGACCCAGACATCGTCGCCGATGACGATGCGCTCCGCGGTGTGCCCCTGATCCCACATCGGCACGTCGGTGTGCGCGGTCCCGTGGTTGCTCGCGCGGATCACCACGTTGGGGCCGATCATGACGTCGTTGCCGATGGTGATCTCGCCGCCGTTGTCCGCGATGACCTGCGCGTTGCCGTTGGCGCCGAAGCGGTTGCCGATCGTCAGTCGTCCGTTGCCGCAGGCGCGCAGCACGGCACCGTCAACGAGGTAAATGCCGTCGCCTACACGCATGTTGCCGGGGCAGGCGATCAGCACATGGCGGCCGATGGACAGCGTGCGGCCGGCGGTGCCGAACCGGCACCGGTAATACCACCGCCGCAGCAGTCGGCCGATGCAGCCCGGAATCGCGCCGGTGGTCGCGGCCATCCATTCATGAAATTCGTCGAGCAGCATCGCCGCTAGTCAATCCACGTTGCCAAGCGTGCGGCCGCCGCTCGCCCAGCCGCCGAGCGTCGGATAGAAGAGCCGGTGCAGGCGGTAAAAAAAATGGGACAGCCGTCCGCGCCCCGGGAAGTGCGGGATGCGCGTGGACCACGCGACATGGCTGCACAGGGCGGTGTCGATGGCATCCGCGGTGGCGGCATCGAACAGCGCGCGGTTGGGCGCGAACAGCTCGATCGCGTAATCGCGATAGCCGTAGAGCAGCGAGATCGCGAGCGCATGCGCGAGCCGCGTACGACGGGCTTCATCATCGGCGTCGGCGCCGAGCGTGCGCTGGAACGCGGCCTCGGTCTTGAAATACAGTGCGTCGCCGAACGCGAGTTGGCCCTTGGGGCCGCCGTAGCGCGCGCCCTTCGCGCGCTTCCAGTAGCTGTGGCGCAGGTCCATCAACTGGAAGCCGGCGTCCGCCAGCATTCCATCGGTGTCGCCGAAGCGCGACTGGCCTTCGTATAGCGCGCCAAACAGCACTTCCACTTCGAGACCGAAAACCGCCGTGGCGAGCGTCAGCGGGGCCCCCTCCAGGATCGCGTGCTCGGCGCCCTGGGTGTCGATCTTGATGAAGTCCGCATCGCGGACTTCATGCGCGGCCAGCAGCGCGTCGAGGCGGTCGGCCGGGATCGTCACCTGCCGTTCGACGGCGTAACGCCCGGGGTCGGGGAAGCGGTCGAGGAATGCCAGGTTCGGCGCGTGGATCGAGGACGTGCCGCCCTCGCGGCCGACGTTGAGCGTGAGATCGCCACGCGCGCGATGGACCGCGGCGTTGATGTAGACGAAGCGCTGCGGGTCGGCGGCGGCCTTCAGTCGCGCGTACTCGGCAGGGTCTGGCTCAAAGCCGACCACCCGCAGGTACTCGCGCGCGGCGCGCCAGTTGGGCTGCAGGCCGCCGCGCGCGCCGATGTCGACCAGCGTGAGCGGATGGGCGCTGAACAGCGGGGCGAGGGCGGGAGTGAGGAAGATCGACATGGAGCGGAGCCTGATCAGCGGCCGGCGAGAAGGTCAGGCCGCTGACTCAAGATGCGCTTCCCAACCGGGAAAAACCAGCACCGCCGGGTGGCACTTGAGCGCGCGTGCGATCACCATGGCACGCTCAACGCCGAGGCGTACCCGGTCGTTCTCGATCGCCGACAGCGTGGCCTGGGGGATTTTCGTGCGTGCCGCAAGCTGGTTCTGGCTGAAGCCCTGGAGCTCGCGGAGGATGCGCACGGAATCCCCGACCGTAACGGCGGCACGTTTTTTTGCAGGGCGAAACTGACTCATGACGGCCTCCGGTAATCGTGGGCGGTGGATGGTCTGCTAAAGCTCAAGCACGAGGCGAATGCCATCGTCCACCTCCGAAAGCAGGCGGGGCGCAACTCTTCCAACGCGCTCGGTCAGGAACGTCTTGTCGACCGTGATGATTTGCGAAACGTTGACGACGGAGGGTTTGGAAAGACCTGTTCCCTTGGCGGGTATACGGACGTTGCCCGGCGCATCAGCCAGTCGCAGATGCGACGTAATGACGACAGCGATCACGGTATTGATGCGGCTCTCGTTGAAGCTGTTGGCGGAAACGATCAAAAGTGGCCGGCGGAATCCCGGTTCGGAGCCGGCGGGTTCAGGAAGGGACGCCCACCAGATCTCGCCGCGGCGCATCACCACTTGCCGGGGGCGAGTGAACGTTGCTGCACCAACCGGAGGCCCGGATCCAGTGCGGAATCGTTCACCCCGGCGCCGTAGATTTCGTTGAGATGCGCAGTGACGATGTCGTCACGGTGCCGCTCGATGAGCGCCGCCACCGCCTGGGAGTAAAGCTCGCTGCGTGACACGCCCAGTCGTGCGGCCAACTGTTCGGCCGAACGGAACACGCGGTCGGGAATGGAGATGGCTGTTTTCATTGTGCGTAGTATAACAAAAGTTATACTTTTGACTTGACGAGAGGTGATGGTGGGGTTGTGCATTAAGACCTGGCGCCCGATCCCTGCCCCCATCCCGGCCTTCCCCCGTAAACGGGGGAAGGTGAAAAGCACGGGCTCCCTCCCTTGCAGCAGTGCTGCGGGGGAGGGCTGGGGAGGGGGCACCCCACCAACAGCACCGGCCTACGCAACCCCCGAGAGGTTGAACACCCGCCGGTAGTGCACGCCGCCCGCCCGCAACTCCGCCCGTGTGCCGGATTCCGCCACCCGCCCGTTGTCGAGCACGAGGATGCGGTCGGCGGCGGCGAGCAGGTCTTCGCGGTGCGTCGCGAGGATGATGCCGCGGCCGGCGCGGGCGGCGAGCAGGGTTTCCATCAACTGGCGTTCAGTGTCGGCGTCGAGACCGCTGGTCG
>Ga0163146_10005050_pt1 | contig 15699 bp, 10 predicted proteins | sample OliLakLV19MP7G1_FD_148648 | JGI IMG/M metagenome (GOLD analysis project Ga0163146, IMG submission 148648) | Freshwater microbial mat bacterial communities from Lake Vanda, McMurdo Dry Valleys, Antarctica - Oligotrophic Lake LV.19.MP7.G1 | ecosystem: Environmental > Aquatic > Freshwater > Lake >...
TTGCTCGAACGTGTCGGTCTGTCGGCGCAGCTCGGCGAACGTTACCCGCACGCGCTCTCGGGCGGCCAGCGCCAGCGTGTCGGCATTGCGCGCGCTCTGGCGCTGCAGCCGCTGGCGCTGATCGCCGACGAGATCACGTCGGGGCTCGACGTCTCGGCGCAGGCACGCATCGTCGCCCTGCTCGAAGAACTGCGGCGTGACAGCGGTCTGGCGCTGGTGTTTATCAGCCACGATCTGTCGTTGGTGCGCAGCCTGTGCGACGATGTGCTGATCCTGCGCCAGGGCGAGGTGGTGGAGCAGGGCGATGCCGCAGCCATCTTCGCGCGGCCGCGCCATGCCTATACGCGTCAACTGCTCGACGCGATCCCGCTGCCCGAGCCCGATCCGCTCTGGCTGGAACGGGAGGTCGCGTGATGAGCCGACCCTTGCTGCGGCCCGCGACGACGCCAATGAACCGACTCGCGTCAGGGTCTTGTCCGGTCGACACGGCAGCAGTGCGTTCGCGCTGGCAGTCTGTATTCAATTTTTCCAGAAGGAGGCCGTATGGCTGAAAGATCATTTGCCACTGAAGTGCAACAACTGCGGGCCGAACCCGGCACCGTTTTTCGTGGAGAGGGCATCCTGGCCGTGACCAAGGCATTGCTTGAATGCGGCGTCGGTTACGTGTCCGGTTACCAGGGTTCGCCGATCTCGCACCTGATGGATGTGCTGGCCGATGCGCAGCCGATCCTGGAGGAACTGGGCGTGCATTTCGAGCCCAGTGCCAACGAGGCCACGGCTGCGGCCACCTTGTCGGCCTCGGTGATGTACCCGATCCGCGGTGCCGTCACGTGGAAGTCGACCGTCGGCACCAACGTGGCGTCCGACGCATTGGCCAACCTGGCCTCGGGTGGCGTGACCGGCGGGGCGCTGATCATCATCGGCGAGGACTACGGCGAAGGTTCATCCATCATGCAGGAGCGCAGCCATGCGTTTGCGATGAAATCGCAGATCTGGCTGCTCGATCCGCGCCCCAACCTGCCGGCCATCGTCAAGGCGGTGCATGACAGTTTTGAGTTGTCCGAGGCGACCCGCACACCGGTGATGCTGGAACTACGCGTGCGCTCCTGCCATGTGCATGGCAGTTTTGTCACCCAGCCCAACCTGCGTCCGAAGTTCACGCTGCGCGAGGCGCTGGAGTCGCCGGTGCGCGACACCGGGCGCATCGTGTTGCCACCGGCCTCGTATGTGCACGAGCAGGAGAAGGTGCTCGACCGCTGGCCGGCGGCGGTGCGCTTCATCGAGGAACGCGGGCTCAACGAATTTTTTGACGGCGACATCGCGGACCTGGGCATCATCATGCTCGGGGGCATGTACAACAACGTGCTACGCGCCCTGATGGGCCACGACATGGCCGATCTGTATGGCAAGTCTCGTATTCCGCTGTACGTGATGAACGTCGCCTACCCGGTCATCGACTCCGAGCTGGAGCGTTTCTGCGCCGGCAAAAAAGCGGTGCTGGTGGTAGAGGAGGGACAGCCCGAATTCCACGAACAGGCGATCCACACCGTGCTGGGGCGCGCCGGCATCCGCACCACGATCCACGGCAAGGACATGCTGGCCAAAGCGGGCGAATACACCGTGGCCGAACTCAAGCGCGCTCTGGCCACGTTCCTGCAGCGTTACCACCCGTCCGCGTTGGCCGTGCCCGTGCCGATGGGCATGCCGATGCGCTCGGCCGCCGCAGCCAACGCCGCCAGTAAGGCGATGGCACAGGCCAAGGCCAGCATCAGCACCAGCACCAGCACCAGCACCGTTCGCCCTGAGCTTGTCGAAGAGCCTGCCCTGAGCTTGTCGAAGGGGCCTCGACAGGCTCAGCCCGAACGGGTGTTAGCTCAGCCCGAACGGTTAGTAGCTCAGTCCGACAGGGTGTTAGCTCAGCTCGAACCGCCGGCAGCATTGAGGGTCGCCAACAATTCGCCGGCCGCCATGGCGGCCGCCGGTGCGACGATGCGCGCTGCGGCGCCCGAGCTGGCCGCGGTGATTCCTGCGCGCCCGCCCGGCTTTTGTATCGGTTGCCCGGAGCGCCCGATCTTCTCCGCGATGACGCTGGTGCAGGAAGAGCTGGGCATGCACCACATCTCGGCCGACATCGGCTGCCACCTGTTTGCCGCCATGCCGCCGTTCCACCTGGGCGCAACCACGATGGGTTACGGGCTGGGCGCGTCCAGTGCATCGGCGTTCAATGTCCCGGCCGGCAAACGCTCGATCGCGATGATGGGTGATGGCGGTTTCTGGCACAACGGGCTCGCCAGCGGCGTCGGCAACGCGGTATTCAACAAATCCGACGGCGTGATTGTCATCGTCGACAACAACTATTCGGCCGCCACCGGTGGGCAGGATCTGCTGTCGTCGCGCGGCGACCACGAACACCGCAGCACCCAGCACCCGATCGAAGCTGCCGTGCGCGGCGTCGGCGTGCAATGGGTGCGCACCGTCACCAACACCTACGACGTCAACGCCATGGAGGCGGCCTTGAACGAGGCTCTGACAACCGATGTCAAGGGTCCGAAGGTCGTGATCGCACAGAGCGAGTGCATGCTCAACAAGCAGCGCCGCGTCAAACCGCAGGTCGCAGCGGCAGTCAAACGCGGAGAACGCGTCGTCAAGGAAAAATTCGGTGTCGACGCGGCCGTGTGCAGCGGTGACCATGCCTGCATGCGGCTGTCGGGTTGTCCATCGCTGACGCTCAAGAACAGTGGAGACCCGCTCAAGCCCGACCCGGTGGCGTATGTCGACGATGGTTGTGTTGCGTGCGGGCACTGTGGCGAAGTCGCCGACGCAGCGGTGCTGTGTCCGTCCTTTTACCGCGTCGATTGGGTGCGCAATCCCTCGCCCTGGGAGAAGCGGCTCGATGGCTGGCGCCGCGGTGTCGTCGGCTGGTTCCAGTCGCGCCAGCGCCGCAGCCTGCAGCGCCGCGCCTTGTATGCGCAGGAGCAGTCATGAACGATATGGCATCACCATCGCAGGCGGGAGTCCGTGTCCTGGGCCAGGACCCCAAGCAACCGATCACGATCGCCATCCTGGCCATGGGTGGCCAGGGGGGCGGTGTGCTGGTGGACTGGATCGTCGACCTGGCCGAGAACAACGACTACCTGGCGCAGGCCACGTCGGTGGCAGGCGTCGCCCAGCGCACCGGCGCCACGATCTACTACATCGAGTTGTTTGCGCAAAGCCATGTGCGCGCCCATGGCGGCGCGCCGGTGCTGGCGCAGATGCCGGTTCCGGGCGAGGTCGACATCGTCATCGCATCTGAGCTGATGGAGGCCGGGCGTGCGATGCAGCGCGGCCTGGTCACAGCCAAACGCACGACGCTGATCTCGTCCAGCCACCGCGATTACGCGACGCTGGAAAAGGTGGTGCCCGGCAACGGCATCGCCGATACCGAGGCAGTGCTGGAGGCCGGTCACAAACACGCGCAGCGATTCCTGTACGACGACATGCAGGCGTTGGCCAAGAGCAATGGCAGCGTGTTGTCGGCGTCGCTGTTCGGGGCGCTGGCTGGCAGCGGCGAGCTGCCGTTCGACGAGGCCGCGTTCGAGGCCACGATCCGCCGCGGTGGTGTCGGTGTCGAGCCCAGTCTGCGGGCCTGGCGTGCGGCTATGCAGGCGGTGCGCCAGCCGGTGCAGCGCGATGCGCCGGCCGACCCGATGGCCACCGCGCCCAGACCACTGCCTGCGCGTGCCGCCAGTGCCGAGGTGGAGCCGCTGCGCGCGCGTATCGAGCGCGAGTTTCCGCAACAGGCGCATGCGATGCTCGGCGCCGGACTGCAGCGCGTGCTGGAATACCAGGACATCGCGTATGGCAGCGAGTACCTGGACCGCATGGCCGATCTGCACCAGCACGGGCTCAAACATGGCGGCGCCGACCATGCCCACGCCGCCACGGTGGAAGCCGCGCGCTGGATCGCGGTGGCGATGGCTTACGACGATGTGATCCGTGTTGCCGATCTCAAGACCCGTGGCGAACGCTCGCAACGTGTGCGCTCCGAGGTAGGCGCGGGCCCGGATGAGGTTGTCGGCACGGTGGAGTTCTTCCACCCGCGCGTCGAAGAGGTCTACGGCATGATGCCGGCCGGTCTGGTGCGTTTCATCGACGGCAATAGCCTGCTGCGCAAGCTGCTGGCGAGCCGCTTCGGCAAGGGCCAGCGACTGCGTCCGCACACCGTCGGTGGCCAGATGCTGCTGCAGACGCTGGCCGCAGCGCGCCGCTGGCGCCGGCGTAGCCAGCGCCATGCCATCGAGATGGCCCACATCGACCAGTGGTTGCAGCAGGTCAAAAAACTGATGCCAGGCGACTACCGGCTGGCGCAGGAACTGATCAGCTGCCGGCGCCTGGTCAAGGGTTACAGCGACACCCATGCCCGGGGCAGCAGCAAGTTCGACCGCCTGTGCAGCGCGGCCCGGCAACTTGAAGGTCGACCCGATGCGGCGTCCGACCTCGCGGCACTACGCGCGGCGGCGCTGGCCGATCCCCAGGGCACGCAGTTGACACAGCGTTGGGGTCTGCTGGGGCTGGAACACGCCGGCTGACACAGGCAGCACTCCTGCTGTGTGTCGCAGGTCACTGGCTTGAGCGCCAGCGCCATGCGCACCAGTGCGCGCGAGCGTCTGTATTGCCCTGCCTGTTTTTGATTCGCCCTTTCCCCACGCGTGCCCCACGACTATGGCCAGCACCCGATCACGATCGAGGCAGGACTTAGAGACAATGAGCTGCGCAAAGCCCAGCGAGCGCATGGCCAAAGCCACGGGCCTGGACGTGACTATGGGAACGTAAGGTGGTGATCTCGAAAGCTGCGGAGGCCCGCACGAAAGTCTCGCCTTGCAAGGAACGGCGAATGAGGTCGATGACGCTCTCGGGCAGGTGGGACAGGTTGCCCAGCTGCGTGGCTATGCAGACGGCTGGAACTTCAGCTTAATCATCGTGTGAAGGAAGCTCAACGTAACGAGCCCGGTTCTGCTCGACGTAGAAGTGAGGTGACATAGGTGCGTTCAACACGTTCAGGTGCGCCTTGATCTCGCGTTCGATTTGTGGCGCTGTTTCGCCCCTTGGTTGGCATCGTTCGGCCCAAGCACGACCCTCGTGCAGAACATCCCACTTTGGCCGCATGCCGTTGTAACGACCTTTTCCCGGGTCATGGTTTCCAAAGCCGTCGATGAGTGTGTTCCAGACAGGAGCAAACTTCGCGATAAGCAGCGACTCTCCAAGCGGGATCCAAATATCGTCCACGACCAAGTAACGGCAAAGAAAGTCATCGACTTGCAAGTTCTCGGTCGCGCCAATGCTCTCAGCGTGCTCCTTCAAGCGCCCGAAAAGCGCCCGTGTAGTCGTTCCTGTGAATGAAGAGGCTCCTTTGCGCCCACCAGCCGGAATGGCCTTCCCAACATAAATCGGGGCAACGGGGCTGTCACCTTGGTTTTGTTCCGCGAGCTTTTGGTAAGCAGGAAACTTCCCGGTGTAGTAGATCGCGTAAATGCCTGCGCCCGAAAAGCTTCTCAATTCTTTGAGCGCACGCGGTTTGCGCCCAAGAAGTGCTTCTGCCACGCTCGCACCGAGATTCCTCTTGTCAAGCGGGTTGTACGGCGCGGGGTCACTCATGCCGAAACAGTGACATCCGACGTGTTTGAGAACAGCGACGCTCGACGAGCATCCTCTGTGAGCAGATGCTCCGCGACACTGGCAGCCACCGCATTTGCCAACGTCACTGGGACTGCGTTTCCAAGTTGACGCATTGCCTCGGTCCAGGACCCGTGAAACGCGTACCCATCGGGAAAGGCCTGAAGGCGGGCAGACTCGCGGACGGTGAAATACCTGCAGCTCCCATCATCCCGCACCATCATGTTTTCGCCCCCTGGCACCCCGTGATCTCCTGCCTTCAGTGTCTTTGCGGGTGCGTCGAGCGGACTCCCGGTATGTCCCGCATAGGCCTTCGCGCCTGATTGAAACCGATGATTCCAGGCATCGCCTTGGCACAGCTCCGGATCAGTGAGGCCAACCAGTGCATCCCGGACGGTCATCCAAGGTTGTCTGGTTGGGGGTAGCCCTAAGCCCCTAAGCCGTGCAACCAAGTTGGCGTATGAGTCGTGAGTTTGTGGGCGATTTCGTTTTGCAATGCGATGCCGCTCCCAATAATCTCCTGAAACCCACTGGTCATGAAGCATCGCATCCAATGAATGCGTCTCTCGCGGGAACGACCACTGCGCACTTACGTCCGACCGAAACCCAACAATGAAAACCCGCTCACGTTTCTGAGGCACACCGAAATTTGCGGCGTTGACAAGCGTCGGCACAATGTTGTAACGCAGGCCGATTGAACCGTTGCGCTTGGCAGTCTTGAACTGTTGGATCCGCAAATAGTGATCGGCCCAACTTTCATCAATCTTGCGACCGAGTTCAGGAAATTGCAGCTGAGAAAGGATGTACTGGTAGTAGTTATGAAATGACGAACGTGTCAAGCCTTTGACGTTCTCAACAATGAACGCGCGCGGTTTGAGTCGGCGAATCACGTCAACAGTGGCAGGAAACATATCCCTTTCGTCTCGATGTGCCTTGTGCTTGCCTCCCATCGAAAACGGCTGGCATGGCGGACCGCCAGCAATAAGATCCAACCCAGCTTCCAAAGGCCGCGTATCGAAATCTCGGATCCAATGCCGCACATCACTCTCAAACAGTGGCCATTCCCGCACGAGTGGATTGCCCATCTTTTGGTTTTCGCGCACGGTGTCGCAAGCCCACTTGTCCCATTCCACGACCGCGTGCGAACGGAACCCCGCAAGAGCGACGCCCATTGCCAGTCCACCTGCCCCCGCAAATAGCTCAATTGAAGAAAGGGACATTTACTGCTCCTCCAGGAACGCCAACAAAGAGAACATCACCCCACAGGATCAAGCAACGCGAACTCCCAAACCAGTATGCTTGACCAGCCACCCCGGGTCAACGCACGTTGAATTGCTGCGTCGCACCCTGCTGCATTCCAACTTAGACCGTCAAAATCCAATCTTGGACCTTTGCATTTCGGCAAAGTGACCTTGATTATGCCGATGCAAAAAACCGACATTCAAGACGACCGCATTGTCTCGACTCGGAAACAATTAGTTCAGAAGCCGGCCCAGATTCATCAACTGCACTTCGCCGCTGTTGTCATCGACCCCGTCGTTGTCATTGACGATGATGACGTCGCCATTGGCGAGTCGGGCGGCGCCTTCGATTTTTTCTGGCACTTGGCCACCCGGGGCTTTCAGGTCGCTGATCAGATCGCGCACCAGAACTTTTTTCAAGGTCGCGCCGTCGGCGACACCCGTCAGATTGATGCTGTAAAGGCGTTTGATACGTGCATCCGGCCCACCCTGGTTGTCACGCTCGACCAGCATGAACTTGCCGCCGCCCAGCGCCGTGATGTCGGACAAGCCCACCCAGCCGCCGTTCGGAGACGACACGGGATCAAGCGGGTAAAACATGAACTGCCAGGTTTTGGCGCCCAGGTCGTAGACGCCAATACGTGGCTGCGTTTCGCCGACCCACGCGCGCTGGAAGGCCACCACCAGTTTGCCATCGGCTTCGGCCACACCTTCAAACCCAAAACGAAGCTGCTTGGCGTTGACATCGGCAGGCAACTGAATAATGTCTTCGATCACGCCGCTGGCACTGAGCTTGAAGATCAGGTTGGCGGACAACACAGGCCGTGCAACGCTGTCGTTGACGGACCCAGCACCCTCAGAAGCAATCCAGAAGCCGCCGGCCGATGCCAGCGATATACCTTCAGGATCGATGTTGACCGAGCCGTCTGCATTGACCAAAGCTGCGAGATCTGTGTCGTCGAAAGTAAGCGCATCTTTGGTATCGGGCAAAACTGCCGCCAGCGCGGCAATCTTGCCGGTCGGGTCGGTGATGCGGATTTCATTTTGCAGCTTGGCCGGCTTGGTAGCCGTGTCGATTACGAAAATGCGATTGGATGCGTAAAAGCTGTCATCCACTGCATACACCAGCGTGCCCGTTGGCGCGGCGGCAAGACCCGACAAGGCGCCCCACGGGATGGGGGTGCCATCGGTACGATTCACCGATTGAATGGTTGGGTAGGCGGCAGCGGCGCTCTGGTACTGGTAAATGTTCAGGGATGATCGGCTCAGGTTGGAGCGGTCATCATTTTCACTGGCGGCGATCAGCAGATTGCGCGCAGGAATCGCCAACACGCCTTCAGGGGCTATGCCTGTGGGCAGCACTTGCTTGAAGGCGGGTGCGTTGGCTTTGCTGAGGTCATAAACGGCCAGCACGCTGGAGCGTTCGGAGGCGACAAACAGGTAGTCGGTACCTTCAAAGCGACCGAACTTGGCGTTTTCAGGTTCATTGCCCTTGGCGTCCGAGCGCTTGTCGTTGTAATGGCCGATGCTGGCCATCAGGTGCTCCAGCGCGTTGCCGGCTTCATAGGCCACCGTGCCGTCGATGTTGAACACGGTAAAGCCGCGACTACCGCCGTTGAGGTCGCCTTCGTTGGCGGTGACAAACTGGGTGTTCGATATCCAGGTGACGCCGTCGGGTTCGCGCAGGCGGGCCGTTTGGGTTTCGGTGAAGCTCACCACATTGGGTCGCTTGTCGGTCAGATCCACTAGCGTCAGATCAACACTGCCTGCGCTGAAATGCTTGGTGATCTTGCCAGTGGCCAGGTCTACCAGCGCGATGTGGTTGTTTTCCTGCAAGGTGACAACCGCGATGTTGTTCTCGTTGATGTCCACGTACTCGGGTTCGGGGTCGCTTGGGAAAAGCGTGGCGATGCCGGTCAAATCGACGGTGCGGGTCTTCCAGGTGCCAGCAGCACCGGCAACGTCCACAATGACCAGACTGCCGGCGGGCAGTTGCGGCATGGCGCCTTTGTTAAAGCTTTCGTCGCGCTGGTTTTCAATCACCACGGCGATGAATTTGCCGTCCTTGCTGACCGCAATGGAATCGGGCTGGCCGGGCAGGGCGATGCTTGCCACTTCCTTGCGGGTTGCGATGTCCACCACCACCAGTTTGCCGGAGGGTTTGACAAAGTCGCCGGCCGAGGTATTCACCGCCACCAGTGCCAGGCTGCCCAGCACAGTGACGGAAGTGGGTTCGCCGCTCATGGCCAGTGCGCCCAGCCCTTTGGGTGCCTTGACGTCGCTGATGTCAACAAAACCGATTTCGCCTTTGGGGCTGTTGCTGTAAATCAGCGTCATGCCGTCGGAGCTGGCGGCCACGATTTCTGCTGCGGTCTCATCGTTTGACTCACAGGATGAGCCTACCTGGTCGCAGACCACAAACGTGGCGGTGCGGTTGAAAAACATGCTTTCGTTCGGTTTGGATGTCTCCGCCACGACATTGGTCGGGTCATCGCTGCCGCCGCAAGCAACAAGCATGGCGCTCATCATGAGGGCGGTGACAAATAGTCGGACGCGATGGCGTGAGAGAAGATTTTTCATGTTTCGGTCAGGTTACAAGTTGGTTGAAAGACATTTGTTTGTAATGGCCCTGCGTGACAAAGCTGTGACATGGCCAGAGTCATTTGGCGGGCGGGCATGACATTGAAGGCCCGGTCCTCTTGCGCAGGCCGGGCAATCGGCAAAGCCGCGATCAACTTCGACCTTTTAGCTGGGGTGGCAACGTACCAGGTACCGATTTCTCCCCCGTCATCCTTGGTGATTGCGACGGTGGCCGAGCGCGGACGCTTGCCGGCGCCGTAGCCGGCGTTGCTGGGCCACTGGCTGCTGTACTTTGCCGGGTCTGCAATGGCGGCCTGGGCGGTGGTCTCGCATGGGTGCGTGGCGCGTGTGACTTGGGGGGTGGTTGTGAAGCCCGGTGGGTGTTCTGTGGAGCCAATTTTTGGCGGATACTTGGTCTCATGTGGTTGGAATTCCTATCCCCCGCAGGCACGCTGCGGGAAATCGATGCCGCGTTCGCCGTGCGAGCCGCTTGCGCGTCAGCGGCGTCAACGTGCCCGGTTCGCCGTTCCTCCATGCCTATCGATCGCGCATCACCGACCTTGCAGCCAAGGCGCGGCTGCCCGTCATCTATCAATGACCCATGACTGCGCACGAGGGCAGCCTGATGGGATATGGGCCCAGCCTGGAGGCGATGGCCCGGTTGCTTGCCGGCATGGTGGTCGCATGATGCGCCGCCGCGTGTTGCTGGCAGCCTGGGGCCTGGGCACGGGCTGGCCGGCGGGTCTGTGGGCGCAAACCCTCGACAAGCCCTGGCGTGTCGCCTTCCTGGCGGCCGGCGGTGTGCCGCAGACCGGACGGTTTTCGACCTTTGACGCGGTCGCGGCCGGCCTGCGCGAGCGCGGCTTCACGTCGCTGCAGACCCGCGCCTGGTATGCGGACGGCCGCGCCGACGCGCTGCCCGCTCTGGCGCAGCAACTACTGGCCTGGCAACCGGACCTGATCGTCACCAACCTGACGCCGGCCACGCTGGCAGTGCAGCGCGCGACCCGCACGATCCCTATCGTCATGGCCGGCAGCGGCGACCCGGTGGCCACCGGCCTGGTGCGAAGCCTGGCGCGGCCCGGCGGCAACCTCACCGGTGTCGCTGCCCTGGGCCCGGAACTGGCGGCCAAGAGCATCGATCTGCTGCGCGAACTACGCCCCGGGCTGCGCCGCCTGGGTGTGCTGGCCCACGCCACCGACAGCTTCACGCCGGTGATGCTGGCGACCGTAGAGCAAGCCGCCGCCGTGCTGGGCCTGGAGCTGCACGTTGAGCGCGTGCGTGAGGCGGGTCAATACGCGGCAGTCTTCGAAGGCTGGCGGCGCCAGCGCATCGACGCGGTGTTCGTGCAGCCCAGCCTGCCGGGCAAGCCGGCCGCAGAGCTGGCACTGCAGCACCGTTTGCCCTCGGGTTCCTTCGTGCGCAGCTTCGTCGAGCAAGGCGGGTTGCTGGGCTATGCCAACGACGTGGCCGAGATCGCCAGGCTGGTCGTCGACATGGTCGACCGCATCCTGCGCGGCGCGTCGCCAGCCACCCTGCCGGTGCAGCAGAACACGCGCTTCGACCTGCTTCTGAACCTGCGCACGGCACGAGCCATCGGCATCACAATGCCGAACACGCTGCTGCAGCGCGCCACCGAGGTGCTCGAATGAGCCGTACTTTGCCGAGTCAAACAGCGCATCCGACAGGTCGATGGTTGTCTTCCTATGGTTACCCACGTTGAATCATGTTTATATGGACTCCGCCCAGCACCTGCCTTCCATGCCTATTCACCCGCGCCGCCCCAACTTCCTGCTCTTCATCACCGACCAGCAACGCGCGGACCATCTCGGTGCTTATGGGAACCGGGTGGTGCGCACGCCCCACCTCGACGCGCTGGCCCGGCGGGGCTGGCTAGCGAGCGCCTGTCTGGTCGCATCGCCTATCTGCATGCCAAACCGAGCCTCGTTGATGACCGGTCGCATGCCTTCGGTGCACGGCGCGCGCCACAATGGCATCGCGTTGCCGCTAGACCAGCAGACCTTCGTCGAACGCTTGCGCAGCAACGGATATGCAACGGCGCTGGTCGGCAAATCGCATCTGCAGAACATCAGTGGGCGCGGCCCTGTCTGGCCACCGAAAGACAGTCCAGCCACCGAGGGCGAGGCAAGCCGGGCACCAGCGGGACGACTGGACCAGGAGTGGGAACCGTCCTGGATCGCCGACGACAACTTCGATATCGAACTGCCCTACTATGGATTCGACACTGTGCGTCTGGTCATCAACCACGGCGACACGGCGGGCGGTCACTACCGACGCTGGTTGCGCCAGCACCACCCCGATGTGGCCGCGCGCACCGGAGCGGAGCATGCCCTGCCCACGCCGAATTTCGAACTCGCGAACTGCCGCCAGGCCTGGCGCAGCACGGTGCCAGAAGAACTGAGCACGACATCGTATGTCGGCGACCAGACCTGTCAGCTGCTGCAGACCCTGTCTAGTGCCGACCAACCGTTCTTCATCCAGTGCTCCTTCCCCGATCCGCACCATCCATTCACGCCGCCCGGCAAATATTGGGACATGTACCGACCCGAAGACATGCTGTTGCCTGCGAGCTTCCATGCCAGGACCAGCGGCCCGCTACCGCATCTCGACTGGATGCACGCGCAGCGTGACGCCGGTCGGGCGGTCAAGGATTCGCCGGCCATGTTCGCCGCCACTGAACGCGAGGTGCGCGAGGCGCTCGCGTTGAATTACGGCTCGATCAGCCATATCGACGCCACGATCGGCCGGGTGCTGGCGCGCTTGACGCAACTGGACCTGGACCGCGACACGGTCGTGTTGTTCACCAGCGACCACGGCGACTATTTTGGTGACCACCAGTTGTTGTGGAAAGGCCCGCTGCATTACCAGGGTGTCATCCGTGTGCCCTTGATCTGGCACGACCCGCATTCCGCGACCGGCGCGGGCCAGGTGTGCAACCAGTTGTGCTCGACGATCGACATCGCCCCCACCATCCTGGCGCGCGCCGGCTGTACGCCCTACAACGGCATTCAAGGCCTGTCCTTGCTGCCGGCGATGGATGGTGACCGGCCGCTTGGCCGGGATGACATGCTCGTGGAGGAGGAGGGCCAGCGCACCATGTTCGGATTCACCGGACGCACCCGCATGCGCAGCTTGCGCACGGCCACGCACCGACTCAGTGTCTACGAGGGCCAGGACTGGGGCGAGATCTACGACCTTGTGCGCGACCCGGACGAAAACCATAACCTGTGGAGCCAACCGGGTAGCGCCGGCCTGCGCCAGGAACTGCTGCACCGGCTCGCACTGGCCATGATTCGCTACAGCGACACTAGCCCGCACCCCACGGCGCTGGCCTGATTGGCCGACGCGGCTTGCAGAGCACCCACCCACCACCTACGAGGAGACAAGACCATGATGCGCCCCATTGGAACCCGCCAATCCGAGCACACCCGCAGGCGGTTGCTCACGTACGGCCTGTTGGCAGCTTGTGTGCTGTCTACTGCAGCGCTGGCGCATTTGCCGGCAGCAGCGGCTGACTTCCCAGACCGCACTGTCAAGATCGTCGTGAACTTCCCGCCCGGCGGCCCGCTGGACATCATCGCCCGGTTGCTGGCGGCACGCATGACGGTAACGCTCAAGCAATCGGTCGCGGTCGAGAACGTGAGCGGAGCCGCTGGCAACATCGGAGCGGCCCAGGTCGCACGCGCCGCGCCGGACGGCTATACCGTGCTGCTGACTCTGGACACCCCGTTCACGCTCACACCCGCGCTCAACCCTACCGGCAGCGTCAACGCCGCTGATTTTCGTCCGGTCGGGTTGGGGGGCACTACCGGCAGCATTCTGGCAGTGCATCCATCTCTGGGCGTGGACAGCCTGCAGGCGCTGATCGCCAAGGGGCGCAGCCAGATGCTGACGTTTTCCACTGCCGGCAACGGCAGCCCTGGCCATTTCGGCGCGCTGATGCTGGCCGACGCCGCCGGAATCAAGGTCAATCCGATCCACTACCGCGGCAACGCTCCGGCGGTGTTGTCGCTGGTGTCGGGTGAAGTCCAGGCCGGCGTGCTCGGGGCCGGTGGCCTGCTGCCGCAGATCAAGGCCGGCAAGGTCAAGGCGCTGGCTGTCGCAGGCAGCAGCCGCTCGTCGTTGTTGCCGGACTTGCCCACGGCAGCCGAACTGGGGCACTCCGGCTTGCAGCTGGATTTCATGTTCGTTGCGATGGTGCCGGCGGCTACACCCGACACGGTGGTTGAGATACTGCAGAAATCCATCGCTGACGCTGTCGCCCAGTCCGACTACCAGGAACGAATGCAATCTTTGGACATCGTACGCTCGCCCCTTGCGGGGCCAGCGATCACGGCACGCATGGCCGAGATGCGGACACGGTACGCAGCGATCGTCAAGCAGACGGGTATGCGCAACGAATAGGCACGCCAAATCGCCTTCACCCGGGCGTCAACCCAGTTCAGTGGCTCCTCGCGCAGACGATCGACCACCGACCACACCCGACGCCCGCACGGAATTCGATCCCCCTTCCAATCCAGCCCCCTACGCCGCCAAGCGAAGGGCGTGTTCGAGGTCGGAATGCTCGAGTGCCGGCGCGAAGTCGTCCAGCTCTTTGGCCGTAAGCCCAATCTGTGCGCTGGTGGCGAGTTCTCTCCACGCCCGCACCGCATGGGCGACTTCACCCAGGACCTTCTTGGCCTCATCTTTCTTGAGCTGAAATCGTTGCGCTTGTCCGACGAGCTGCTCAACCGAGACGATGGGGCCGGTGTCTTCACTGAGCCAGGTCCTGGATTCGCGGTCCTTTTCCGGGAAAGGATTCACGTCGAATGCGGGGGACAAGCGCCAGAGGTTCTTGTCAACATAGAGGAAGCCGATGTTCTGGAGGTGGTCGTCGACATTCGTGATGAGGTGGTTGAATACTAGCCGACGCCACAGCTGCTGCGCGTCGTCATTGAAGTACGCGCTCATGCTTCTCATCTGGTCGACGACTTCCGAGTAAGCATGCTCCTCGCTCCGGCTTGATTGAAGCATCGTCGCACCAGACATGTACGGAATCCGACCGTCGCGCGTGCGGTCGAATCTCCGCACAATGGCGACAGGTGTCCCTTGGACCATTTCGATGCGGGCCTGGGCTGCGTCGATGCCGGCCTTCGCCGCCAATTGGAGGGCAAGAACCTCACCGCGGGTGACGCTACGTTCGTCCTTCACGCTTGGAAATTTGCCGAGCGCCAGAGTGCCGTCGTTGTCGAGTACCGTGCACTTGGGGCGCATCCCGCCCAAAGAAGTGCCTTTGCCCTGCAGGTAACTGAGGTCCTGCGCTGTTTCCTGGTTCATTTCGAGGCGCCGCGAAGCGTCGAGAACGCCTTTGAGTTCCAGTAGCGGCGGAGTCGCCCTGCTGCCTTCTTCGAACGTGCGAAGGTAAATTTTTTCGGGGTTGCGCAGGCGCAGTGCGCCGATGCGGCTGAAATCGTCGACGGCGCAAAGAATGTCCATCTCGGTGAGCGCGCCCAGCGACGGGTCTTCCTTTCGTCGCTGGGCGTGTGCACGGTTGATGACTCGGCGACCCCAAGAATCAGGCTCCGTGTCTGCCAGGGCTAGAAAGAAGCAAGAGTCATCGGCTGACGGCGCCTTTCTCGTCTGGTAGGCGAGGTTTTGCTGTAGGTCAGGTGAGATGTTGAAGGTGTTGGCGTCCTTCAACCAAGGCTCCAGGTACGCGAACTGCGAGAACTCACGTTGTCCGTCTTTGACGTACGCGAGCTTTCCTGCTGGCAGTTCAGTGTGCCCCACGCAAACATCCAACTCGACTTTTGTCGATCTGGACTTCGCGTGTCTTTCTTTGGCCAAGGCGCCCACCGTGCTCCGCGACGTGCTCAGAACGTGCGGGACGCAGCCGGGCGACGAGGCGACCTGACGCGCTGAGGGAGTTTCTCGTCCATCAGAGCCAAACCCACGGAGTCCTGGGGTGTGTCGAGCAGGTTCTCCAGCTTATTGAGCATTCCAAATACCTGCATCGCGCGCGCGAAGTGCTGCAAAGCGATGCCAGCGTGGCCCTCTTCCATCCTGCGCACGGTACTTACGGACGCGCCGATGCGAGTCGCCAAATCTTCTTGCGACATGTGCCGGCGACGCCGAGCCATGGACACGCTTTGGCCTAAGCGACGGATAGTGCGGTCAACGGGTAAGGGAAGGGGGTTCTTCATGCGTTTATGTCAAATTTGA
>Ga0163146_10005060_pt1 | contig 15673 bp, 13 predicted proteins | sample OliLakLV19MP7G1_FD_148648 | JGI IMG/M metagenome (GOLD analysis project Ga0163146, IMG submission 148648) | Freshwater microbial mat bacterial communities from Lake Vanda, McMurdo Dry Valleys, Antarctica - Oligotrophic Lake LV.19.MP7.G1 | ecosystem: Environmental > Aquatic > Freshwater > Lake >...
TGTGTAAAACTTCAAGATTCTGTGAATACCCGCCCCTCGCCTAGGTGACAGGCTCCCCAAAATGTGGTAGAGTCCTGCTGGCGTGGTGGAAACCGGCGGATTGACCCGGCGGGGTCGACCGCGCTTCAGGCAGTTCGCACCGGCGTACACCGAACCCTCGCTCCGAGGGAAGTGCCCGACGGCGCGTGGGTTGGAACAGCATACAGACGGCTGCGTAAGGGCTTGTTCAGACGGCCGCCTCGTCTGCGACCGGCCTCCAACGGGAACTCTCTCCGTTGGTGCCACAGGTTTTTGACCTGGGCTCTTGCGTCGGCCTCACAGTTGACCTCGTGGAAACCCCTCAGGTCAGGAGGATGTTCGGATGAATGGCTCCGTTGTCCATCACCGTGCGCGCGACACCCGCGCCTTCACGCTCATCGAGCTGCTCGTGGTCATCGCGATCATCGCGCTGCTCATCGGCATCCTCCTCCCCGCTCTGGGCAAGGCCCGAAAGGCCGCCCGGAACTCCATCTCCTTCTCCAACGTCCGTCAGCTGACCGGCATCCAGCACGCCTACGGGCTGGAGAACCGCCAGGCGTGGGTCAACCCCTTCTGGACCGATGGCAACGCCATCCCCCAGGTGGTCGTGCCCGGCACCCCGGCCCCGATCCCGAACCCCGTCAACTGCCTGGTCAAGCCCTCCTCGGGCTTCGTCTTCCGCTTCCAGAAGCCGGGTGTCATGGGCAACGACATGTTCGCCGTCCACGCCTCCGCCGTCGCGCTGGCCTGGGCCAACTCGGGCGATTACTCCAGCGAGGTGCAGTGGAACCCCTCGGACTTGGCCCCCAAGCAGCGGGCCGCCGACATCATCAATCGCTCCGAGGGCGTGCTCTTCGACTCCTCCTACTTCTTCAGCCCCACGCTGTGGAACAACGCCCTGCGGTACGACACCGCGACCATCGGCACCACGGGCACCCGCACGGCCCAGCCCGCCAACGGCGGCACGCTCTCGCCGCCCCAGCAGTGGTGGCACCGGCGCAACAAGATCGACGAGGTCGCGTTCCCCGCGCAGAAGGTCGTCGTCTGGCAGCGCTTCGACGTCAACAACGAGCGCCGCAGCGAGTTCACCGTTGACCTCACGACCGGCAACCAGACCGTCGTCGGCGGCCAGGGCGCTGAGAAGCCCTTCCCCCCCACATGGAACAACCCCGGCGCCCGCGTCAACGTCGGCGTGGCCGACGGCTCGGCCGCCACCATCCAGATGCGAGCCGTCTACCGCCTGCTCACCACGGGCTCTGACATCTCCAAGGAGGCCTTCCGACCGGCCGGGCTCTGGAATCCGACCTCAGCTGAACTCGGCGATCCAGATGGCAATGGCTTCACAGGAGCCCTGAACGTTCCCGGCGGCAACGACAACCACCAGCTCTTGAACGACGCGCTGGAGAACGGCGGGAACGGCCCCGGCTCCGGCGGCGGAAACTTCGGCGTCTACCCGGCGTTCTTCTGGGCCACGCGCGACGGCATCAAGGGCCGCGACATCCAGCTCTGATCCCCTCGCCCTGCGTCTTATCCGATTTGAACCGGCGACCGGCCCCTTGGCCGGTCGCCGTCGTTTTGCGGGTGCCACCAATCGACCCCCTTGGCACCCGCCTGCTCTCACCACCATACCCCGCATCCCGCCCCCTCCACGTGCGAACCATCCAGAAGGCTGGGAGCACTGGAGCACGACATGACCCCCCTCGCAACGTCCCGCGCCCTCAGGCCGATCGCCCTGATGGCCCTCGCTGGCGCGGCCCTGGCCCAGCCCTGCACCCAGGGTTGGGAGGCCGTCCCCAACACGTTTCTGAACGGCGGCGTCGAGGCGCTCCGGGCCGTCAAAGAGGGTGGCCAGACTGTCCTCTACGCCGGAGGTTCCTTCACCGGCACGGGCCTGACCCCCGCCAACCGCGTCGCCCGTTTCGACGGCTCCGCCTGGCAGCCCCTGGGCGACGGCATCCCCGAGTTCACCCACGGCATCTTCGGCTGCTGCGCCAAGGGCCACTCCCTGCTCACCTTCGGCGACGCCACCGGCAACGCCCTCGACGTCGCCGGCGACTTTATCACCGCCGGCGCCACCCTTCAGTCCTTTGAGAGCATCGCCAAATGGCGCAACGGCGACTACCAGACCGTCGGCGGCGGGCTGTTCGCCCCGCCCTGGTGCGTCGACTGCCCGGCCCGCGTGTATGACATGCTCCAGTGGGAACAGGGCGGGCTGACGTACCTCCCGGTCGCCGGGTCGTTCGAGGCCACCGGCTCCACGCTGGCCGCCAATATCGCCCTCTGGGACGGCACGCAATGGATCGACATCGGCGGCGTGCAGTCGGTCCCCGATGGCCCGCCCATCGCTGTCATCAATGACCTGGAAGTCTTTGACGACGGCACCGGGGCGGCCCTGTACGCCGCCGGGATGTTCAACCTGGCCGGCGGCGTCACCGCCGACGCCATCGCCCGCTGGACAGGCACCGCGTGGGAGCCCGTGGGCGGAGGCTTGGGCCCCAACGGCCCGTTCGGCCCGTTCGCCTCCGGCAACGCCCTGGCCGTGTATGACGACGGCACCGGCCCGGCCCTGTACGTCGCCGGTGAGTTCACCCTCGCCGGAGGGCGCGCGGTGCTCAACATCGCCAAGTGGGACGGCGCCGAGTGGTCGGGCGTCGGCTGAGGCCTTGGCCCCGCCGTCGGCGGTCAGGCCCTCTGCCTCGAGGTCTTCGACGACGGCACGGGCGAGAAGCTCTTCGCCGGCGGGCAGTTCACCCAGGCCGGCCTCCAGCCCGTGTCCAAGATCGCCCGCTGGGACGGCGCGGAGTGGTCGCCCGTCGACTCGGGCATCTTCGAGGGTGAGCCCTACGAGATGGAGGTCGTCGAGACCGCCACCGAGAAGTGGCTGTATGTCGGCGGCTGGTTCAGCAGCGCGGGCGGCGCGAGCACCGCCCACCTGGCCCGCTACCGCGGCTGCCTCGCCGGCTGCGAGCCCGACCTGACCACCACCGCCATCCCCGGCTCGCCCGGCTACGGCATCCCCAACGGCACGCTCAACAACGACGACTTCTTCTATTACCTCGCCCAGTTCGCCGCCGGCAATCTCGCGGTGGCCGACATGACGACCACCGCCATCCCCGGCTCGCCCGGCTACGGCATCCCCAACGGCATCCTCAACAACGATGACTTCTTCTATTACCTGTCGCTCTTCGCCGCGGGATGCTGAGAGAGCCCTCAGCGCAAGCCCAGACGGGAAGCGACGACGAGGCGACGAGGCGACGTGTGGCACGCCCCCGGTGCTTGGAGGGCGTGCTTTTCTTTCGCCGTCACATGTTCGAGCGTCGCGGTGCCACCAATCGCGGCTGGGATCAGGGCACGCCCGACTTCAAGCGACGATCCGTCCTATTCGCCGGTTCCGCTCGCCGTTGTCGGGCGGGCCGAGCGGACCCAGTCGCGCAGGGCATTGCGGACGCTGAGAATCCCGGGATTGGCCGGAAGGCATAGGACACCCTCGCGCCGTTCGCCCGATTCGCCGCCCAGGCAGATCGCGCTCGCCCCGCAGGGCACGTCGGCCAGTCTGGCCGGGTCGTCCACGACCAGCAGGAGTTCGCCGGTGCCTTGCCCCGCGTCGTCCACGCTCGCCACGCCCATGGCCTTGAGTTCACCCAAGACGAACGAACGCATCCGCGGGTCGCGGATCTTGACGGCCGCCCGCTTGCCGGCGGTGGGGGGGTGCGTGTGCGCGGCGGGGTTCACGGGCAGGCTCAGGCGGAACGTGGTGCCCACGCCGACCTGAGACTCGAGCTCGACGCCGCCGCCGGCCTCGCGCATCAGGCTATACACCAGCGCGAGCCCAAGTCCGGTGGAGATCCCGCGCTTCTTGGTCGTGTAGAAGGGCTCCATGCACCTGGCGCGGACCTCGGGGGTCATGCCGGGGCCGTCGTCGATGACGCTGAGCACGACGCGAACCTCCGCGGCACGGGCCGTGATGCGCACCGTGCCCGACGCCCGGTCGCGCGTCGCGTCGCCGGCATTCTGGACAAGGTTGAAGATGATCTGGGTGAGGCCGGCCTTGGAGATGGCCACGTCGGGCACCCCGGCGGGCAGGTCGAACTCCATCGAGACGCCCTGGGGCAGAACGCTGCGGAGCACGCCCTCGGCCTCATCCCACCACGCGCGGAGGTTGGTGGCCGGGGTGGTGGCCGGGCGTCCGGGGTCGATGGCCAGCAGGCGCAGGCCCGAGGCCAGGCGGCGCAGGTACTCCGACGCGGTGCCGATGGCTTCGAGGTCCTCGCGTGCCTGCTCGCTGGTGACGTGGGCCGCGAGTGAGTCGAGCCGGATGCGCATGGGCAGCAGCAGGTTGCCCATGTCGTGCCCGAGGCCCGCCGAGAGGGTGCCCATCATGACCAAGCGTTCGGACATGCGGAGGCGGTCGAAGGTCTCCTGGAGTTCGCGGGTGCGCTGCTCGACCAGCGCCTCGAGTTCGAGGTTGTGGCGCTCGCGGTCCTGCTCCGCCAGCTGGCGGGCGTTGATGTCCAGCGCCGAGCCGATGAACCCCGCGAACTCTCCCCGGGCGTCGTACGTCGGAACCCCCTGGTCGATCAGCCAGCGATACTCACCGTCGCGCCGCCTGAGGCGGTACTCCAGCGAGAACATGCGGCGGTGCACGAACGCCCGGTCCAGCGCCTCGCGCACGGACCCGAGGTCGTCGGGATGCACGTTCTGGGTCCACCCTTCGCCCAGCTCGTGTTCCATGGGTCGCCCCACGAAGTCGAGCCACCGCTTGTTGAACCAGGTGAACTGCCGGTCGGTGCCGCTGATCCAGATCTTGACCGGGGCGGCGTTGGCCATCACCCGGAAGCGCTCCTCGCTCTCGCGCAGGGCGTTCTCCATCAACTTCCGCTCGGTGATGTCGATGCCGGTGGACTGCAACTCGACGGGGAAGCCACGCCGGTCGAACTCGAGGCCCCGGTTGGTCCACAGCGTCCACCGCGTGCCCTGGTCGGTGTCGACGCGGTTCTCAATCCGCACCTCGGGCTTGTCGGGGGTGATCTGGGCCAGCTGCGCCGCCACTTGGGTCCTGTCCTGCCCGTGGATGAAGTCCCACAGATTCGTGCCCACCAGCGCCTCGGGGCGGACTCCCCGGACCCGCGCGTACGCCCCGTTGGCGAACACGATCGTCCCGTCGGCGCCGAACCGGCACACCATCTCCGACTGACTCTCGACGATCGCCCGGTACCTGATCTCGTTGAGCCGCAGAGCCTCCTGCGCCTGCTCCCGCTCCTCCACGTCCTGGCACATCCCGATCCACTCGCGCACCGACCCGTCGGAGTCCAGCAGCGGCACGCCGCGCGACTCGAAGCGCCGGTACGTTCCCGTGCCGGCGTGCCACAGGCGGCCCTGGCTGCAATAGGGGGCGCCGCTGCGGCTGGCGGCCTCGAACTCCGCGCGCACGCGCTCCCGGTCATCAGGGTGCACCATCACCCCTCCACCGTCACGCACCATCGACTCCCACTGCTGGCCCGTGTAGTCCGACCACGAGGGCTGCGGCTCGACGAACCGCCCCCGCGTGTCGGTGGTCCACACGATGCTCGACGTGGCCCGGGCCAGGCTGCGGTACCGCTCCTCGCTCACCAGAACCCTTGTCTCTTCGGCTTGGATCGTTGTGTACAACGCCGACGGCGCGGCGCTGCGAAACCGTTGAACCAGAAGGCCCGCGACGCCCGCCGCCATCTCCCCGATCCGCCGATCATCCTCGCCCGCTTGGTGCGAGCCGGAAATGCCGATGAACACGCAGCCGACCAGCGATCCGGGGTCGCCCGTCTCGGCGCCGGTCGCGGCGTCGCGCACCAGCATCGGGACCGCGAAACCCCCTTCAAGCCCGTGAGATCGCGCGAGCTCGCCCCACGCATCATCAACCCGCCCCATCGACGAGCCCCCGACCCCCGCCATGTGCCTCGATCGCGCGTCCATCCCATCCTGCATCCACCCGCTGGCCGTGGCGTCGCGCAGGGGCGGCACGACGCTCGACATGGTGGGCGCGATCACCCGGCTGACACGCTCGCCCGCGGCATCCAGCACCACGATCGCCGCCCGTAGGGCCGGGTTCAGGCTCTCAACCCCGACGCACACCTCCACGAGGCAGCGCTCCGTTGGCTCGCCAGCGAGCACCAGCCCGAGCAAGCGGCGCTGCTCAGCCAGCAGGCTCGGGGTCAACCCCACATCGAGTGCGGCGTGGACGAGCGACACCCCACCAGGCCCGGTCGCAACCGGCTGGTTCACAGACGCTCCAGTCGACGCCAGACGTTCGCCCATTCCCGACGCCCCTTACCCTGCAACCCAGCCGGGTACCTCGGGCGCGGCCCAGTGTTCAGTGCCGGTTGCCCAGATTCCCACTTATCTGGCGCACGGCGTCGGGCGTCAAGATGAGGATATCCATATCTCGACCCGATCATTTCGTGAATTCGATTTCATTCGTGCGTTGTTCGCACCCATTCCCTTTCATCTTGCCGCGCTGAGCAGGGGACGAATCGCCACTCCGGGCATCTGAAAAGGCGACCGACCGGGCCCGCCGTCGTGGGTGACGCGGACCCGGTCGGCCTCCCCGACCCGCGAACAGATGGCGGGACGGGTTCCCTCGGAACCCCTTGCACTCCAAACGACATAGGGCCGAGTGCTGGGGGAGTCTCAGTCGTTGTCCTCGGCGGCGTCCTCGATGTTATCCCCGAGATTCTCAAGGTCGCGCCCCGCGCCCTCGGTCGTCTCGCAGCCCAGCGACGCCCCGCACACCGCGATCGCACCGCCCACGGCGGCCAGCTTGAGGGCGAGCACCAGACGATCACGCAGATTTGACTCGATCATGGTTCTTGTTCCTTTCAGATTCCCGCACGCCCGCGGCTACCTCGCCGCCGGCGTCCAGCATGCCCACAACAGTGTCCCACCCCGCCACCCCGCGCCTGAACACCGCATGAATCACGCTTCATTCTGCGCCGCCGACTCCACCCGGCTCTCGACAACCACCCGGAATCCAGTAGAATGCTCCGCGTGGACTCACGCACACATGAGGGAGCAAGGCAAATGCGAGTGCTCATCGTCGAAGACAACCCCAAGATGGCCGAGGCCGTCCAGCGTGGCCTGCGCGAGCATGGCTTCGCCGCCGACGTCTCCCTGACCGGGTACGAGGGCGAGGACCTGGCCGCCGTTGAGCCTTACGACCTGGTCATCCTGGACCTCATGCTGCCCGATCGCGACGGGGTCGAGATCTGCCGCAACCTCCGCCGACGCAAGCTGACCACGCCGATTCTCATGCTCACGGCGCTGTCGAGCACCGAGGACAAGGTGGTCGGGCTTGACGCGGGCGCGGACGACTACCTCGCCAAGCCCTTCGAGTTCGAGGAACTTCTCGCCCGAATCCGCGCCCTGCTGCGGCGGGGCGAGGCCAGCCAGGGCCGCTTCCTCGAGTGCGACGACCTCAAACTCGACCTCTACACACGCCGCGCCACGCGGGGCGACGCCGCGATGGACCTGTCGAACAAGGAGTTCGCGCTGCTCGAGTATCTGATGCGCAACCCCAACCGCGTCCTCTCCCGCACCCAGATCTCCGAGAAGGTCTGGGACATGAACTCCGACCCCTCCAGCAACGTCATCGACGTCTACGTCTCGGCCCTGCGCAAGAAGCTCGACCGCGGGTTCCCGCGCGAACTCTTCCATACCGTCAAGGGGGCCGGTTACCGGTTCGGCGTCCTTGATTGATTCTCCCGCGCCAGGCCACCCGATGATCGCGGCGTCCCCCTGTCCCGAAGCGACCCCATGCCCGAAGACCCGGCACACATACACGACTTGCTGGCCTCGCGTCACCTCCCGCTCCGCCTCCGCCTCACCCTGTGGATGATCACGGTGTTCTCGGTCGTCGCGGTCGCCATGCTCGGCATCTTCTGGCTCTACGAGCGCCACGAGATCCGCAGTCGCTGGGAGTCGCTGATCGCTGACTTCACCACCGAGATGGCCCGCGACCTGTCGCCGCTGCTGCCCGGGCTGACCGATGAGCAGTTGCGCACGCTGCGCGATCGCCGGGTCGCCCTTTTCCCGCACCAGCCCTTGTGCGTCAAGGTCTTCGACGACTCGGGCGCGCTCGTCGCCCAGCAACCCCGTTCCCCACTCACATGGGAGCAGCTCGGGCTCGCCTCGTTCCCGTCTGTCTCCCAGCCCGCCCTCGGCGAGCAGCCGCTCTCGATCCTTCCCGTCGCGCCCGACGAGGCGGAGGTCGCCAAGACCGCGACCCTGGGCATCCGCGCCGCGGATGGTCGACAGTTCGTGCTCGTCGTGATCACCTCCGACGCGGCCTTCCAGCGACGATTTTTTTTCCTCAACGAGGTCGCCGCCGCCAGCGGACTTCTGGGCATCGTTGCCGCGGCGATCTCGTCGTGGTTCATCGCGGGCATCGCCGTCGCCCCATACGCCCGCCTGCGGGAGATGGCCCAGCGCCTGGAGCCCGGCGGGGCCACCCAGGGTGATCGCCGCCAGCACGTCAGCTCGGCCGCGGACGCCGCCGGCCTTTCCGAGGAGCTCGAACACGCGCGCCAGCGCATCCGCGAGCGCTTCGCGGCCCAGGAGCGCTTCCTCTCCCACGTCTCCCACGAGATCAAGACCCCCATCGCCGTCGTGCTGGTTGAGGCCCAGACGCTCAACACGCGAGACGCCAGCCAGGACGTCCGCAATTTCGTCGCCAGCACGCGCGATGAGCTCACCCGCCTGGGACGCCTTCTGGAGAGCCTCCTGGCCCTCACCCGCATCCGCAACGGCCAACGCGCCCCGCGCCTGCTCACCTGCGGCATCAACGACGTCGCCATGGATTCCCTCCAGGCCTGCGCCACCATGGCCTCCCAGTACCGTGTTGCCCTCTCTCCGCACCTGCTGGGCGACGAAGACGGCGTGGACGCCTCGGTTTCCGGCGACCCCGAACTCCTCCGCTCCATGCTCGACAACCTCCTCCGCAGCGCCATCCGCTACTCCCCGGAGCACGAACGCGTCGAGCTGCGACTCTCGGCGACTCCCCTGACCATCACCATCAGCGTCCTGGACCACGGTTCGGTCGTTCCCCCAGACGCCCTGCCCACCCTCTTTGACCGCTTCGCCCCCAATCCGCACCAAGCCCGCAGCGGACGCGGACAGGGCCTGGGCCTGGCCATCGCCCAGGGCATCGCCGAACTCCACGGCGGGCACATCGCCGCCAGCAACCGCCAGGACCGCGGCTGCAACTTCACGATCACCCTCCCGCGCGTGGCCACCACGCTCGACACCAACACCACGCCCCAGGCCGCGTCGGCCAACCACCAGCCTGCCACCCCCTGATCGCCGCCGCCGCGTGGCCCGACCGCGGGTGTAAGAGGCCACGCCGGTGGACCCATGCGCGCCCCAGGCGGTCGGCTCCGTTGCGCCGCCAACACGCCACCAGATCGCGCGCCGCCGACTCGATCCGCCCGCTCGCCCACCGCGCCAACCGCGCCAACCACGCAAACCATTCATGGACCCCTCATTCCTTCGCCCGGGCGCGACCGTGAAATGAGCCCCGATTCACTCCCTTCTCACGACCACGCCCACCCCGTTGGCGAAACTCCTGTCGTGCGGACGGGATGAAGCCCCCGCCGCGCGGCGTCCCAACGGCTTCCAAGGAGCTCACACCATGAACGCGAACTTCGCTCAACGCTGGTCGGCGGTCGCGCTCGCGACCAGCGCGGGCCTTGCCTTGGCGGTCCAGCCCGCGACGCAGCCCGCCACACGCACCGCCCAACCCGGTGTGCCGGTGCGCCAGACCGCGCAGTCGCTCGACTTCGCCAAACTCGCCGCCGTCAACGGCGCCGACATCGCCAACACCTCCGGCGATGTCGTCGGCGAGATCTCCGACCTGATCATCTCCCGCGGCACGGGCCGCGTCGAGTACGCCGTCATCACCAGCGGCGCCATCCTGGGTCTGGGTGGCAAGTCCATCTCGCTGCCCTTCAACGCCCTCCGCTGGGACCCCACCAACGAGCGGTTCGTCTCTGACCTCACCGAGGCCCAGATCGAGCACGCCGCGTCCTTCACTCCCGAAAACTGGTCCGACCTTGAGCACACGACGTGGACCGAGGGTCTGGAGAACTGGTGGGACGACACGTTTGGCGACGCCGATGACGCCGTCGACGCCGGGGGTGACGACGACGATGCGGACACCCACGCGGGGGCCGACACGCACTCGGATCCGTACTCCACCGCTGTCGCCGCGGCGCAGGCCGAGGCCGGCACTCCCCCGACCCTCATCGACGGCACCGTGGTCCGCGTCCTGCGGGACGATTCGCACGAGGAGCAGGTCATCCTCGTCGAGGTCCGCCGCAACGGCGCTTCGGGCGCGACCGCCACCGAGCGCGTCGTGCTGGGCCCCTCGTGGTTCGTGCTGGGCCAGCCCACCGTCCCCATGCGGGGCGACCCGATCCAGATCAAGGCCGTTCCCTTCCCGGGTGAGGGCCAGAATCGCTGGATCGCGGTCTCGGGCACGATCGACGGCGCGGAGGTCAACTTCCGCGACGACGAGGGCTGGGGCGCGTGGGCCGATCGCCGCGACCACAACGACCGCGACGACAGCAGTGAGGCCGAAGCCTCTCCCCAGTCCCGGCGCGGCGGGCGTCTCATGTTCGCCAGTTCGCTGGTGGGCGCCGAGGCGCGCGCCTCCGATGAGGAGGGCGGCGAGGTCCAGAACGTCATCGTCGAGCGCATGTCGGGGCACGTCGCCTTCATCGGCTTCGATCCCAATGAGAATATCTTGGGCTGGGGCGATGAGATCATCCTGGTCCCGTGGGACCTGGTCAGCGTCAATGCCGACCACAAGGTCCGCATCGACGCCACCCGCGACATGCTGCTGGCCTCCGAGCCGATCCCCGAGGACATCAAAACCCTGACCACCGCCCCGATGCCCGGCTCGATCTACAACGCGTATCGCGTCGACGCCCCGGTGTATCGCCCGCGCTGGCATGTTCAGCAGCCCGGCGCGTCCATCAACGCCGCCCCCGGCGGCGACCCGTGGGCGACTGAGGGCGCCATCACCCGCGCCTTCCGCGATGGTCCCGCGGCCAACATCTCCGGACGCATCGTCCAGGTCACCAAGGTCGCCCTTGTGCCTGGCGGACCCGAAGCGACCATCCTGCACCTGCAGTGCGAGGACGGTGCCAAACAGGTCGTCGTCGGGCCTTCCAGCGCGATCGACCGCTTGGGCGTGACCTTCCAGCCCGAGCAGACCGTGACCGTTCGCGGCACGAGCGCCTCGATCAACAACAAGCCCTACGTCGGCGCCCGCACCATCGTCGTCAATGGCCGCACCATCGAACTCTGGAACCGGGAGCGTACCGCCTGGATTCCCGACTGAATCACCCCATGCGCGAGCGCTCGAGCGGGCTACCGCCTGCTCTTGCGCTTTCCCGCCCCACCCTGGGGCACTCCGCTTCCCCTTTCGACAACCGCGGACCGCGCAGGTGAAACCATGCTGGACACGCAGGCCAAGAACTGGAACCCGGCGACCCCAGGCACGCCCACACCCGCGCCGACGGCCGGCGGCGACCACGTCGTCAATCAGGACCCGCCAGAGGTCCAGGCCGACATGATCGAGGCCGTCTCGCCCGAGGGTCGACCGGCCGATCCCACGCTTCGCGCCGGCGGCATGCTCAAGTGGTTGATGGTGAGCGTCGTGCTCGTCGCCATCGCGGCGGTTGCCGTGGGTTTCTGGCAAGGACCTGGGGCTGGCATCGCGGTGTTCGTGATCGGGTGCGGGATCGGCATCGTCGTGAACCCGGAGGTCTGGGCCGCGTTCTTTCGGGCCCGCGAGCGGACCCGCGTCGACAAGAGCCAACCGACCGTGTGACCCCACGCGCGGTTCACGGTTCGACCCTTTCGCCCGCCCGTTTCGCCCGACCTTTTCGCCCGACCGTTTCGCCCGACCTTTTCGCCCGACCTTTTCGATTGCTCGCCGCGCCCGAACGTCGGGCGCGTTGGAGAGACCACTCATACACCGCCCGCCCGCGCGGGCCTGATTCGGAGACCCACACATGGCCAGCGGAACCCTCGTCCTCGGCTTGTTCGAGAACACCCCCAGCGCGGACCGCGCGCTGTCGGACCTCTTCGCCGCCGGCGTCGTGAAGGAGGACCTCTCCATCGTCGCCGCCGATGAGAAGGCCGCCGCCGAGTTCGGCATCGCCAAGCAGTCCAAGGTCGGCGAGGGCGCGGCCATCGGGGCCGGGGTCATCGGTGCGCTCGGCGCGCTGCTGGCCGGCTTCGCCGCGGTCGGCGCCATCGCCACAGGCGGCGCGGGCGTCATCATCGCCGGTCCTCTGGTCGCCGCTCTGGCGGGTGCCGGTGCGGGCGCGGCTGCCGGCGGCGTCATCGGCGGGCTGGTCGGCCTGGGCATCCCCGAGCACGAGATCCACTATTGGTCCGAAAAGGTCAAGAAGGGCTCGGTGCTCATCGGCGTCAAGTGCGAGCCCGCGATGGTGGAAGGCGTCAAGGGCATCTTCCAGAACAACGGCGCCACCCGCATGACGACGCAGTCCGTGGACATTGACCACAAACTCCCCGCCGGCAACTCGCCCACCGGCTACGTTGCCGCTCCGGGTATGGCCGCCGCGTTTCCCACCGAGCCCCACGCCCGCGGCGTGGGCTCCGACCGCAGGATCGACGGGGACGACTGGTCCAAGACCAGCGCCCTTCACGCGCTGTTCGCCGACCAGCTGCGCGACATCTACTACGCCGAGCACAAGCTGGCCGAGGCCTTGGGCACGCTGGAGCAGAAGGCCGGCTCGCCGGGCCTGGCCCAGGCGATCCGCGACCACCGGGGCCAGACCCAGAACCACATCGCCCGCCTCGAGGAGGTCTTCGGGCTCATCGGGATCAAGCCCGAGCAGAAGACGTGCCCGGCCATCAATGGGATCATCAGCGAGGCCAAGGAACTTCTGAAGATCGACGCCAACGCCGACCAGCGCGACGCGGCCATCATCTGCGCCGCCCAGAAGGCCGAGCACTATGAGATCGGCACCTACGGCTGCCTGCGGACGTACGCCCGCACGCTGGGCCTGGAGCGTCCGGCTCAGATCCTCGAGCAGACGCTGGAGGAGGAGTGGGGCGCGGACCGCAGGCTGTCGGAACTGGCCGAGAGCGGGATCAACCAGCGGGCGACCGTCGGCACGAATGTCTGATCGTGCCGCGCGCCTCCCGCCGACGCGGGGGCACGCGGCCTGTGGGTCGAGCCATGCGGCACGACCGGGTACCTCCCATCTCCATCATCAAAAGGAAGACACCATGAACTGGGACCAGATCGAAGGCAAGTGGAAGCAGTATGGCGGCACCGCCCAGCAGAAGTGGGGCAAGCTGACCAACGATGACCTGGACGTGATCGCCGGCAAGCGCGACGTGCTCGAGGGCAAGATCCAGGCGGCGTACGGCAAGACCAAGGAAGACGTCAAGAAGGAAGTTGACGAGTTCTGCAACACCTGCCGCTGACCGTGTGATTCTCGCCTCATCACCAACACCGGAGACTGACGCCGATGAAGTGGAATCATGACGCACAGTGGGATGCCAGGCCGCGGGGCGAGAAACCACCGGGCTTTCGTCCCACGAGCGATGAGGTCGAGGCGCTTGCAGCGCGGCGGCGCCTGCTCGACGACGCTCCCGACACCTACAGCAAGGGCGTCGATCCAAGGCGTGACGCCGACAACGAGAGTGACTACGGCGGCTCCCGAGCCCTGTGAGGCGCCCGCCCACCACAACTCGTCCACCCCGAGCGGCCGGTGCGGGGCCATGGGCTCCGCACCGGCTCTTTGTCTGGAACACCTTCGCCCCGTGGCGAGTACACCTCTCAGGACAAGGAGCGCGCGCCGCGTGGTCAGCTTTGCCAACCAGGATAATCACGGTGGGTCGGTGCTGGTGACCAGCGAGGGGTGCATCACGCGCATCCGGATGGCTCGTTGCCCGGTCCCGCCGTCTGATGCGACGATCAATGCCGTGCATCGATCCATCACGGAGGCTCTCGAACAGAACCCGGGCCGCATCCTGCTGGACCTCTCCGGCTGCACGCGGGCCGATTCCCGCGTGGTGGCTCTGACCTGCGAGGCGATCCGCGAGTGCGCGGCCAAGGGCGTGACGCTTCAGATCCGTTCATCCCACGCGTTGAGAGCGTGGCTGTTCGTGTACCGGATCCCGCTGCTGAATCAGGTGGCCCCGGGCGGGCGGCGTGCCCAACCGGCAGCCATCGTCGTAACGCCGCCTTGATCGATCAGGCCGGTACACTCTGGCATGTCGCGAGCGGCGCTTCCAGGACGCACCTCCAACTTCGCCGGCAGCTCGGCCCGTGGTCCGAGAGCCTTCTTCTTTGTGGCGGCCAAGCCGACCGGTGGCCGCGCGTTCGGGCTCCAGCAGGCTCGCAGCGAGCGGGCGCTGGCTGAGACGCTGCGGCGCGACCGCAAGGTGCTGCTCAAGTCGTATCGGTTGCCAGCGTGGGCGGCGACGGAGTCGCGGCTGACGCTGAAGGACCAGGCGGAGCTGAACCAGCAGTTGTCGCAGCTCTTGGGGCGTGGGGTGACGTTGACCGAGACGCTGGAGGTTGTGAGGTCGACGGTGGGGCCTCGGGCGACGGATATTGTGGAGCGGATGCGGGAGCAGGTGGGGGGCGGGGCGTCGTTCAGCCAGGCGTGTGAGCGTGCGGGCGTGTTCGACATGGTGACGATCGCGGTGTACCGGGCGGCGGAGAAGACGGGGGATCTGGCCGGGGCGGCGGCGCAGCTGGCGATGTCGGCCAAGCGGCAGTTGGCGGTGCGGGGCAAGGCGGGGACGCTGATGCTGTACCCGGCGATCGTGCTGACCATCTCGATCCTGGTGTCGATCGGGATCATCGTGGGGATCGTGCCCAAGATCGGCGAGGCGCTGGAGGGGGCGGACATCGAGTTGCCGGCGTTCACGAAGTTGCTCGTGTCGCTGGGGCAGTTCTTGCGGGACAACGCGTTGGTGTGCCTGGCGGTGGGCGGGGCGGGGCTGATCGCGTTGGTGGTGATGCGCAAGCAGGTGCTGGCGGCGGTGGCGCGGCTGTCGAGGCGGCTGCCGGTGATGAAGGACGTGGTGCTGGCGCAGGAGTCGGCGCGGTTTTTCAGCGTGATGGCGGCGATGTCGAGGTCGGGCGTGCCGCTGGCGGACGGGCTGGCGGTGGGGATGGAGTCGATCGCGTACCCGAGCCTGAAGCGTGAGATTGGCACTTTGCGGCAGAAGCTGGTCGAGGGCGGGCAGTTGCGGGTGTTGATTGAGCGGGTGAACACGCTGCCGCTGGCGACGCGGCGGCTTCTGATCGCGGCGGAGCGTTCGGGCGATCTGGAGTCGGCGTTTAATGGACTGGCGGCGGATCTGGCGGATGAGGTGGATCGCAAGGCCCAGCGCCTGCTGGCGGTGCTGGAGCCGGTGTTGATCGTGCTGATGTTCCTGATGATCGGTTCGCTGCTGATGTCGATCATGGTGCCGCTGATGCTGGCGACGCAGAATGCGTTTGGGTGAGCATTCGGCGGCGTGGATCGGGATTCACCACGGGGACACGGAGACACGGAGACACGGAGACACGGAGGGGGAGCGCGGGGGTGCGTTCGAGTCGTTGCTCGCGCGTTGGGGCGGAGGTGGTGGG
>Ga0163146_10005061_pt1 | contig 15672 bp, 14 predicted proteins | sample OliLakLV19MP7G1_FD_148648 | JGI IMG/M metagenome (GOLD analysis project Ga0163146, IMG submission 148648) | Freshwater microbial mat bacterial communities from Lake Vanda, McMurdo Dry Valleys, Antarctica - Oligotrophic Lake LV.19.MP7.G1 | ecosystem: Environmental > Aquatic > Freshwater > Lake >...
CAAATTCACACGGCTGTTCTCGATCGCGGAAATGGTGGCTTGATGGATGCCGGCGAGATCGGACAGTTGGCTTTGCGTCAACTCTTGAAGTTCGCGCAGGATGCGGACGGACTCTCCCGCCGAGACCTGCACTCGCTTTTTCGCAGGACGGTACTCTTTCATTTCATGGCCTCCTGGAATCATGGGCAGTGACCTGTACTACGTGAATCTGCAAGACGTTGGCGAGAACCCGGTAGATCACCCGCCACTGAAATCCGAGCCGGGAGAAGCGATGGCCCTTCCCCTCTCAAGGGCCTGTTCTTGCAGGTGCTTGAATTGGCCACAGAGATGAAGCTGCTCAAGCTGGGCACCGTATGTCTGGACGGCACCAGGATCCACGCCAACGCCTCGCACCATAGCGCACTATCGCACGGACAAAGCGCGGTCAAGCTTACGGGCGTACCGCTTACCGGTATTCGTCTCGGCGCCAGCAGGGAACGCGTGAAACGCCAACCATCGCTCATGGACTAGCCACAAGATTGGCCTGAGTGCTGGCTTCGGGTATGTCACCAGGTGTCAAGGCGGGGCCGGCACACACGCATTGAAGTGCTTGCCCCTTGGCCGTTATACGTATAGCACCGAGTGCTATACGTTATCCTGCAGCGCGCATTCAGAATCTCGAGCTTTTCGCGCTGGGCCGGAAAATGCGGCCTCAGTGATGAAGTGCTGTCGCAGGCCGTGCAGGAAATGAAAGATGGCTTGATCGACGCACAGTCGGGCGGCGGTTTGGTGAAGAAGCGGATCGCCGTGGGCAGTTTCGGGGAAGCGCGGCGGCGCACGCGTGATCCTGGCGACGAACTTTGGCGGGCGCTGGTTCTTTCTCTATGGTTTTGAGAAGAACGAGCGCGACAATATCGGTGCACGGGAACTGAAGGCCCCGCAGATCACCGCCACCGCGCTCATCAAAATGACTGATGCAAGCATCGTTCAGGCGCTTGCACTGCATCACATCGAGGAGATTCGACATGGCTGAACCAAGACGCACGAGCCGCATTCTGTCCGAAATGCACGCCACCATGCGTGGCCTTGACAGTGCGCGCTGGATTGACCGGCGGCACATGCGCGAACTGGATGCCTTGATTCGCGCCGAGGTCAAACCTCTCAACAGCAGCCAAATCAAATCCATGCGCGAAGGCTTGCGTTTGAGTCAGGCGGTGTTTGCCTCACTACTCAATATCAGCCCTTCAACGGTGCAGAAGTGGGAGGCCGGGCAGAAAGTACCCAGCGGACCGTCACTCAAACTTCTCAATCTGGTCAAAGCACGCGGGCTGGAAGCATTGGCCTGAAAGCGTTGGTAGATGAAGTTCTTCATCGAATATTGCCGGTCGGGTGCTCCCGCCAAAGGTTCGCGGCGTACGTCACGATGAAATTAAAGGTAAGCAACGCCCCGGCCTGGATCTTCAGATCGGCATCGGCAATCATTGCTGACCTTTGGTGGCCACCCCCGCAACAATGGCATGAGCAGCAACACGTGCGACCCGCGGCGCGCCTGCCGGTCAGCGCAACGTCCGACGCGCTTCAATAACCGATCAGCCGCGGCAGCCACAGGCTGATCCGCGGCAGGTAGGTCACCAGCGCCAGCACGCCCAAGAGGGCCCAGAAAAACGGCAGCACTTCGCGATAGACGTCGTTGACCCGCACTTGCAAGCGGCCGCAACCCGCCGCCGTTTCAAACCGGCAGCGGTTGACGGCACCGGCACAAGTCGGAACTGCTCGCCGTAAACCGGGCGAAGCCACGCCCCAGACCCGCGCCGAACACAGGTTTGCCGGATAATGCGTGGTCGATACGCCGCCCCTGCACCACCCATCATGTCCAAAACCGCGACAGCGGAAGCTTCATTGCCGGCAGGCCCGCCTGACACTGCCGCCGCAATTTCCGCCCAGGCAGCGGTGCTGCCGATCCTCTTCGCGCTGTCGTTCTGCCATCTGTTGAACGACCTGATGCAGTCGCTGATTCCAGCGCTGTATCCGATGCTGAAGGAACAGTTGCACCTGGACTTCACCCAGGTGGGCCTGATCACGCTGGCCTTCAATCTCACCGCCTCGCTCTTGCAACCGGCGGTGGGCGTCTATACCGATCGCCGGCAACAGCCTTATTCACTGGCCGTTGGCATGGCTCTGACCTTGGCCGGTCTCATCTTGCTTGCGGTGGCGGGCAGCTATTTCACCGTGGTGGTGGCGGCGGCGCTGATCGGCAGCGGATCAGCGGTATTTCATCCGGAAGCATCGCGCGTGGCGCGGCTGGCCTCGGGCGGCCGCTTCGGAGCGGCGCAATCGCTGTTCCAGGTCGGCGGCAACCTGGGCAGCGCCTTCGGACCGCTCCTGGCCGCCTTCGTCGTGCTGCCGCGCGGCCAGGGCGCCATCGCCTGGGTCTCGCTGGTGGCGCTGGCCGGCATGCTGGTGCTGGCCCGCGTCGGCATGTGGTACTCGCTGCACCTGCAGCCAGCGCGCGCCGCCGCACCCGCTGCCGCGCCGCCGCCGCCACTGCGGGCCGATTTGAAGGTTCTGTTTTTCGTGCTGATGCTGTTGTTGCTGTCGAAAAACGTCTACAGCGCGAGCTTGTCCTCGTACTTCACCTTCTACCTGATCGAACACTTTCATCTGTCGGTCCAGGCATCGCAGGTGCAGCTCTTCATCTACATGGCATCGATCGCCGTCGGCACACTGGCGGGCGGCGCGCTGACCGATCGTGTCGGCCACCTGCCGATGATCTGGGTGTCGATTCTGGGGGCACTGCCCTTCACCCTCGCGCTGCCCTACGCGAACCTGGCCTGGACGCCGGTGCTGACCATCATCATCGGCCTGATGATGGCGGCGGCGTTCCCGGCGATCCTGGTCTACGCGCACGAACTGATGCCGGGGCGCGTGGGCATGGTGTCGGGCATGTTCTTCGGGCTCTCGTTCGGCTTGGGCGGCCTGGGTGCGGCGCTGATGGGGGGCATCGCCGACGTGCGCGGCATCGCCTTTGTCTACCAGCTTTGCTCCTACCTGCCGGTCATCGGGTTGGTGGCTTGGTTCCTGCCCAACCGGGAGCGCGGGCGAGGGTCACGCCCAGCGTGAGTTTCGGCTAGCACCGCGGGCCTGCATGACCGCGTGACTCATGTTGCGTGAAACCATTCCGCCATCGCAGCCCCAAATTGCGACGCTGTCCGGCGCCAAGCCGAGACGACCCGGCCATCGCACGGGAAAACTTCCTGCGCGGACGCGCCGAGAAAATAGCTCTTTATGCCAACTTCTGCGCCTGCCGCCACGGGCAGTCAAGCGCATTCGCTGCTGCGCCGCATTCGATGCCGGGAATACGTTGTGCGGTAGTACCCTTGGCCGATCAGGCTGCGCGCGCAAGCACCGGCTTTGGGCGCCAGGCATCGAGAAGGGCAGCCTGCTTCTGGCGCGCCGCCTCGAGATGCCGCTCTTTCACATGCCCGTAGCCGCGAATCTCCTCCGGAATGCTGGCGATGGCCACCGCAATCTCGATGTTCTCCTTCGAAAGCGTACCGAGCAACCCGGCCACCGTCGCGCGGTACTCGCCGATCAGCGCCCGCTCGGTACGCCGCTCCAGGGTCTTGCCGAACACATCGAAGGCGGTGCCGCGCAGGCCTTTCAACCTGGCCAGAACGCCGAAAGCCGTGAGCATCCACGCACCGTACTGCCGCTTCACCAGTTCGCCCCTGGAATTGCGCTTGGCCAAAAGCGGCGGCGCCAGGTGGAACTTGAGCTGATAGTCGCCTTCGAACTGGTTGCGGATCTTTTCCATGAAGGCAGGGTCGGTGTACAGGCGCGCGACCTCGTATTCATCCTTGTAGGCCATCAGCTTGTAGTAGTAGCGGGCGACCGCTTCGGCAAGCCGGGTGCCGCCGACCTTGGCCGCCTCCGCCACGCGCACTTCTTCGACAAAATCGCTGTACTGCTTGGCGTACGCGGCGTTCTGGTAGGCGGTGAGGAACTCGACACGCCTGGCCACCAGTTCTTCAAGGTTGCGTGAAAACATTGCCATCGGCTTCAACGATGCCAGCGATACCACCTGTGCCGGCGTGGCGATGCGCTCGACCGCCGCCGGATCAACCGCGGCATAGCGGCCCCAGTCGAAGGCCTTCTTGTTGAAGTCGATCGCCACCCCATTCAATTCAATGGCACGCATCAGGGCTGCTTCACCGACCGGAATCGCGCCGTTCTGGAAGGCGTAACCCAGCATGAACATGTTGGTGGCGATCGCATCGCCCATCAGCGCCGTGGCCAGGCGATTTGCCGCCACCAGCGAAACCGCCTCCTTGCCCGCGGCGTCGACCAGAGCCTGCTCCAGGGCCGCGGTCGGCATCTTCCAGTTCGGATCCTTGACGAAGGCCGAGGTGGGCGACAGGTCGCTGTTGACCAGCACCCGCGTGCGCCCTGCTGCCACGCGCGACATTACATCCTTGCCCGCAGTGACTACCAGGTCGGCGCCCACTACCAGATCGGCGGCGGCGGTGCCGACCCGGGTGGCATGCAGGTCGTCTGGCGAAGCCGCGATCTGCACGTGGCTGGTCACCTGCCCGCCCTTTTGCGCCAGGCCCGACATGTCGAGCACCTGCGCGCTCTTGCCTTCGATGTGCGCTGCCACCGCCACGATCTGGCCGATGGTGATCACACCGGTGCCGCCGATGCCGGTGACCAGGATATTGAACGGCGTGGTCACTGGCGGAATCACCGGCGCAGGCAATGCAGGCACAGCGGTCGCATCGGCTCCGGCCTTGGCGCTGGCCTCGATTTTCGGCTTGGCCGGTTTCTTGAGGCCACCGCCTTCAACCGTGACAAAGCTCGGGCAGAAACCGTTGACGCAGGAATAATCCTTGTTGCACGAACTCTGGTTGATCTTGCGCTTGCGGCCGAATTCGGTTTCCAGCGGCTCCACCGAAATGCAGTTGGATTTCACCGAGCAGTCGCCGCAGCCTTCGCACACGGCGTCGTTGATGAAGGCACGCTTGGCCGGGTCGGGGAATTCGCCGATCTTGCGGCGACGCCGTTTTTCGCTGGCACAGGTCTGGTCGTAGATCACCGCCGAAATGCCGGGCATCTCGCGCAACTGCTTTTGCACCGCATCGAGTTCGTCGCGATGGTGCACGCTGGTGCCGGGCGCCCACGCGGTGCCGGCCGGATATTTCTCCGGCTCGTCAGTGACCACCATGATCGGCGTCACGCCTTCGGCATGCAGTTGCTGCGAGATAAGCCAGGGGTTGAGCGGGCCGTCATGGCGCTGGCCGCCGGTCATGGCCACGGCATCGTTGAACAGCACCTTGTAGGTGGCGTTGACTTTCGCGGAAACCGCCGCGCGGATGGCCAGCAGTCCGGAGTGAAAATAGGTGCCGTCGCCGATGTTGATGAAGACATGCTTCTCGTCGGTGAAATGTGCGGCCCCCGCCCAGGTGACGCCTTCGGCGCCCATGTGGGTAAAGGTCGAGGTCTCGCGGTCCATCCACTGCGCCATGTAATGGCAGCCGATGCCGGCCAAGGCACGCGAACCTTCGGGCACCCTGGTCGAGGTGTTGTGCGGGCAGCCGGAGCAAAAGTAGGGCGTGCGCACCGCGATCGGCAAGGTCTTGGCTAGCGCGCCTTCGTGCGCATCGAGAAATGCGATGCGTGCTTGCAGTCGTGCGCGCAAATCGCCAGCGGCCAACGGCAGCAGGCGCCGTACCACTGCGCGCGCGATCATCGAGGGTGTCAATTCGCCGTGCAGCGGCAGCAGCGAAACGCCACGGTCGTCAAGCTTGCCGGTGACGCGCGGCGCGCCGGGCATGCCGTAGAGGATTTCCTTGACCTGCGATTCGATCAGCGGGCGCTTCTCTTCGACCGCGAGAATCTCCGACAGGCCGGCGGCGAAGTCGTGCACGCCGGTTTCCTCCAGCGGCCAGGTGACCGCGATCTTGTACAGGCGCAAGCCCAGCTCGGCGGCGACTCTCGCATCGATGCCCAGATCGGCCAGCGCCTGGCGCAAATCCGCGTAAGCCTTGCCGGCCGAGACCAGCCCCAGGGTGGGCTTGACACCACCACCCTCGCGCCACAACACCTGGTTCAGGCCGTTGGCACGCACGTAGGCCTTGACCGCCGGCAGCTTGTAGTTGAGCAGGCGCGCCTCTTCGCCGAGGAAATCGTTGAAATTGAAACGGATGCCCAGGCCATCCGGCGGCATGGCGAAATCGGCCGGGATCACCGGCGTCACGCGCGCAGTCGACAAATCGACGGTGGCGCCGGACTCGACAATATCGGTCACGCATTTCATGCCGCTCCACAAGGAAGCGAAGCGCGACATGGCGATGCCATGCACACCGTAGTCGAGGATGTCCTGCACCGAAGCGGGATAGAAGATCGGCGTCGACACCGCCTGAAATATCTGCTCGCTCTGGTGCGCCGTGGTTGACGACTTGGCGCCGTGGTCGTCGCCGGCCAGCGCCAGCACGCCGCCCCATGGCGAGGTGCCGGCCATGTTGGCGTGCTTGAACACGTCGCCGCAGCGATCCACGCCCGGGCCCTTGCCGTACCAGATGCCGAACACGCCGTCGTACCTGGCACCCTGAAACAGATTGACTTGCTGCGTGCCCCAGATCGAGGTGGCGGCCAGGTCTTCGTTGACGCCGGGCTGGAACACCACATGGTGTTCCTTCAGGTGCTTTTTCGCCTTCGCCAGCGACAGGTCATAGCCGCCCAGGGGCGAACCGCGATAGCCGGAAATGAAACCGGCGGTGTTCTTGCCTGCGGCCAGATCGCGATCGCGCTGCAGCATCGGCAGGCGCACCAGCGCCTGCGTGCCGGTCATGAAAGCGGTGCCGCTATCAAGCGTGTATTTGTCCTCCAGCGAGATGCTCGCTAGCAGCTTGGGATCAACAGGGGCGTTCATGGCATTGGTCCATTTGCGACGCTGGGGCGTCGGGGTGGCGCGATACGGAAAATCGGGCAAAGCGCAGCGTGAATCGAAGTATAGCCACGGGCAGCAGAAATATTTTTTCTATTTACGCTCGAAACGACATGATTACAGTAGTGTTTATCCTGTTTCTCCCCTTTTTTGGGTAAATTCATGTCGCCTGCAAAACTCGACCGCACGGATCTGAAAATTCTCGATGCCTTGCAGAAGGACGGCCGCCTGACCAATGTTGAGCTCGCGGAAAAAATCGGGCTGTCGCTCTCGCCCTGCTGGCGGCGCTTGAAGCGCCTCGAGGAAAGCGGCATCATCGCGGGCTACCAGGCCATCCTCGACCGCAAGGCGCTGGGCCTTGGCGTGACCGCGTTCGTGCGCGTGGATATCGAACGCCACACGCCGGCGCAGGAACGGCGTTTCGAGGAAGCGATCGCCGATCTGCCGGAAATCGTGTCCTGCCACGTGATCTCGGGCGAAGGCGCGTTCCTGCTCACCGTGGTGTGCGAGTCACTCGAAGCCTATTCCAGGTTCGCGCTCGATACCCTGATGGCGCTACCCAATGTAAAAGACACGCAGACCAGTTTTTCGCTCAAGGAAGTCAAGGCCTCGTCGGCCCTGCCGATCAAGCTGCCCGCCGCACGCTGACCGGCCGACAAGCGCGCATCCTCACTCTAGCTTCAAGCCGCGTTCGAGCACTACCCGCCGCCAGCGCGCGGCGCCGGTGGCAATGAAGTCCGCCATCTGCACAGCGCCACCGGCGATCACCTCAACGGCGATTACCGCATATCCCAGGCCGGGCAGCTGGGTCCCGAAGGCGCTATCGGCCAGGGCCGCGTTGACTTCGCTGTTGCGCCACGCCGGCACCGCCTGTGACAAGCATGTTCTGCACGGCTACCGGCCGTCGAGAAACACCGCCCGGTAGCGCGATCATGCCGGCAATCCCCGTGTAGGCACTGGTTGTGAACTCGATGCTCACCGTGTGCGCGGCGCTCACGAGGTCATGTACAGGCCACCGTTGAGCGACAGCGTCTGTCCGGTGAGATAGCCGTTGCAAACCGCCGACAGCGTCAGGGCTGCACATTCGTCGACCCGACCGAAGCGCTTGACCGGAATCCGTTCGGGGTCGGCGCTGCTGCGCGTCACCGCGCCGCCGCTATCCAGCGCGATCAGCGCCGGCGCGATGGCGTTGACCGTGATGCCCTCCGCGGCCAGCACCTGCGCATAGCCGTGCATCAGGCCTATCATGCCGGCCTTGGAAGCCGCGTAATGCACGCCAACGCGGCCGCCGATTTGTGCCGCCGCTGACGACATCATGACGATGCGCCCGAACCGCGCCGCTCGCATCGCCGGCAGCACCGCCTGGGTGACCAGGAATGCCGACTTCAGATTGACCGCGATGTGCGCATCGAAATCCGCCTCGCTCACATCGGCGAGCGCGCGCACGCCCATGATGCCGGCGTTGTTGATGAGGATAAGCGGTGGCCCGAGCTCGCGCTCGACCGCATGCACCAGTGCCGCGACCTCGGCTGCCTGCGAGACGTCGGCGCGTACCGCGCAGGCGCGCCTGCCGCGGCACCGCACCCCGGCTACGACCTCATCGGCCGCAGCGGCATCGCGCGCGTAGTTGACGGCGACGTCGGCGCCGGCATCGGCCAGCGCCAGCGCAATGCCGCGCCCGAGCCCGCGGCTGCCGCCGGTAACCAGCGCGATCCGCCCCTGCAAAGGCAACCCCATCATTGGCCGCGAAACATGTCGGTTTTACTCCTGCCCTGCTCGTTGAACGTGGTGCCGAAGCCGAACGACACGTTATTGTGTACCGAATGTATAGCCCATGTTTGCACGAATCTCTCGTGCACCACCGGGCCGAAGCGATCGGCGATAGCGTTGCCCGTCGCGCGCGTGACGTGGATGTCGCCGAAGCTGGGGCGCTCGCCGGCAGTGATCACCAGCAGATAGGCGGTCTCCTGCGTGACATTCCTCAAGAAAACGCTGAGTTGGCCGGCGCGGCCGAACCAGGCTGACGTGCCCGGTGGCCACTGGCGGCAATCTGCGCATCGGCTGCGCTGCCGTTGCCGAAAGTGCACTCGCTGCACCCTTGATCGCTCACTGCGCAATGCCGGAGGCGTCAGCCAATTCCTGCCGGCTCGATTCGCGGCGCCCGATACACTTCGACCGGCATTGCCTTCCCGGTCCACCCCTCCACTTCCACCAGCACCGACAACGCGCTCGGGCCCTGTGTCAACGACGAAGTGCCGACATCGAGCGACAGCACATTGGGGTTGCCGCCGCGCTCCAGGCCATCAACTGCAGGGTCGAACCAGGCGCCGGTGGCCATCACCACCACACCGGGCATCAGCGCTTCATCGAGCACAACCCCGGCAAGGCACGCACCGCGCTGATTGAAGACCCGCGCCAGGTCGCCATCGCTCAAACCTCTGGCGGCAGCATCGCCCGGGTTGATGGCGAGGCACTCGCGCCCTGCCACCTTGCCGGCCTGCGACACCGGGCCGGGGTCCATCTGGCTGTGCAGTCGGTGCGGCGGCTGGATGGTCACCAGATGCAAGGGGAATTGTGCGGCTGCGGCGGCACCCAGCCATTCGGCCGGCGGCAACCAGGTTGGATGCGCGGGACAATCGGCATAGCCAAAGCCGCCGATGGCCTGCGACACCAGTTCGATCCTGCCCGACGGCGTGCGCAATGGATGCGCAATCGGGTCGGCGCGGAACGCTTCGAACATCACATAATCGCGCGCAGGCGGCGGCAGTTCCACCCAGCCGCGCGCGATGAATTCCTCGTAGGCAGGCAAGGTCACGCCACCACTGTCCGCACCGACACTCACCCGGCGCCACAGTTCGCGCAGCCATGCGTCGGTGTCGCGGCCTTCGGTGAACGCCGGTTCGTGGCCGGCACGCGCGGCCAGTTCGCGAAAAATGTCGAAATCGTCGCGACTTTCGCCAACTGGCGCAATCGCCCGCTGCATCGCGAAAATGAACCGGTCGCGCGATGAGCCGCCTATGTCATTGCGTTCAAGCGTTGTAGTCGCCGGCAGCACAATGTCGGCGCGGCGCGCGCTCGGCGTCCACCAGCTTTCGTGCACCACCACAGTGGCCGGCTTGTGCCAGATTCGCGTGAGGCGATTCAAGTCCTGATGATGGTGAAACGGGTTGCCGCCGGCCCAGTAGATGAGGTCGATGTCGGGATAAATGTCTTGCCGCCCGTTGAAGTCAAACGCGGCGCCGGGGTTTTCCAACATGTCGGTCAGGCGCGCCACCGGAATCGCGCGGCCGGCCGGGTTGGGACCGGTTGCGAATTCAGGTGACGGCAGATCGACGCGCGGATTGCCCACCCCGTTCATCGAACCGTGACCGAAGGCGAAGCCGCCGCCGGGCAGGCCGATCTGGCCCAGCATCGCCGCCAGCGCAATGGCCATCCAGTAGGGCTGCTCGCCGTGATGGGCGCGCTGTAATGCCCACGCCATGGTGACCAGAGTGCGGGTGGCAGCAGCCTGGCGCGCCAGGGCGCAAATCAGGTCTGCATCGACGCCGCAAATTGCGGCGGCCCATGCGGCGCTTTTCGGCGTGCCGTCCTGCGTACCCGTCAAGTAGCGCCGAAACGCATCGAAGCCGGTGCAGTGACTGGCCAGAAATGCGCTGTCATGCAGCCCTTCGGCCTGCAGTGTGTGGGCCATGCCGAGCATCAGCGCGGTGTCGGTATTGGGCCGCAGCGCCATCCATTGCGCAGCGAGAAACTCCGGTGCGTCGCCACGATTCGGGCTGATCACCACGAAGCGGATGCCGGCCTCACGCGCGCGGCGCAACCACGCCTCCATGGTGTGCGCGCCGGCGCCGCCCGAGGTGACCTGCCCGTTTTTGAGTGCAAGGCCGCCGAAGGCCATGATCAGGCGGCTATTGGCGATGACGCTATTCCAGTCGGTCACCCGACCGGATACCGGCTCATGGGTACCGATCACATGCGGCAACAGGAATTGCGCCGCTCCCCAACTGTAGTTGCCGACGGAATCGGTGCAGCCGCCGCCGGAAAACAGGAAACGCCGTACCTGGGTGCGCGCATGGTGAAAGCGGCCGGCCGACGACCAGCCATAGGAGCCGCCGAAAATGCCCTGCGACCCGCGCTCCGCGCGCACGCGCGCCAGTTCTTCGGCCACCAGTGTCAATGCCTGGTCCCATGACACCTCGACGAACGAATCGCTGCCGCGCCCGCTGCGCTCGCGCCGCAGAAGCCACGACTTGCGCACCGCCGGACGCTCGATACGCAAGGGTGAATACACCATGGCCGGAATGGCACCGAGCATGGGCGATGGCGCCGGGTTGCGCGCGAACGACTCGCAGGCGATCAAGCGGCCGTCCTCGACAACGGCGGTGTAGGCGCCCCAATGGGCAAGTTGCTGGAAACGCCGGATGGTCATCGATCCAACCTCATGTCACTGCGTGACATCTTCTCCGCGAGCGAAGTAGCACACCTTTCGGGCGAGCGGGCGGGACCGCCCATGCCGGCAGCGGACTAGAAAGTCCCTGAATAGCCACCACCATCGATCAACAGGTTCTGCCCGGTGATGTAGCCGGCATGCACCGAGCACAGGAAGGTGATGTAGGCACCGGCTTCCTCGGCGCGACCGAAGCGACCTGCGGGGTTGCCGCGGCCGCGTTCTTCCCACAACTGGTCATAGCTTTTGCCGGACTCCTCCAGCATGCCCAGGATATGGTTCTTTTGCGCGTCGGTGGCGAACACGCCCGGCAACAGGTTGTTGATGGTGACGTTGTCACGCACGGTCTGGCGCGACAGACCGGCCACGAACCCCACCAGCCCCAGGCGCGCGCTGTTCGACAAGGGCATTTCGACCTGCGGCGACTTCACCGAGCGCGAGCTGATGTTGATGATGCGCCCGAACTTGCGCTGGATCATGCCGTCGACCACCGCGCGCATCATGGCGATCGGCCCGAGCATCATCGAATCGAGCGCGGCGATCCATTGGTCGCGGTCGAGGTGGCGAAAGTCGCCCGGCTTGGGGCCGTCGGCGTTGTTGATCAGGATGTCCGGGTTCGGGCAGGCGGCGATGGCGGCGGCGCGACCGGCCTCGGTGGTGATGTCCGCCACCACCGGCGTGACCGGCACACCGGTGGCAGTCGTGATTTCCTCAGCCGCTTGCTTGAGCGTATGCGGATTGCGCGCCGCAATGGTCACCAGCACACCTTCGCCGGCCAGGCACTGCGCGGTGGCGCGCCCCATGCCGCGGCTACCGCCGAATACCAGCGCGCGTCGGCCCTTGATGCCCATGTCCATGGCTCGTTCCTGTCTGAAGAGTTGAAGGACGAGTTTAGCGCGCGCATGGCCTGGTGCCGCGAAAGCGCGCAAGCCTTGCCGAGGTGCGCGCGCATTGAGTCGCTGTAACGGTCCGGCTTCGCCCCGTTCCGGGCGGCCCCGTTCATGCGATGCGCCTGGTAAAACCAGGCGACTTGCCGATCGAACAGCCTGCCAAGTTAGAGCTGATTGTGAACATGAAGACCATCAAGGCGCCCGGGCCCAAATTCCCGGAATCGTTCATGCCGAGCGCAACTCGCGTGATCGAGTGAGCCAACGCTTGTCCGGCACGCGCCGTCGCACGCACGGGAATCCGCTGCTGCCGCATCAAAATTTCAGGCAAGCAACTCCACAAGCGGCGCCAACCCGAGGCCCTTTGCCCGCTTCGCCAGCCGTTGGTCGAATGTGGCGAATCCGGAAGCACGCGAACTGCGCGCCAAGTGCAGCGCATCGGCGAAATCGAGACCTTTGTCGAACGCGTCAAGCGCCACCAGGACAGCGCCGCGATCTTCGAGAGTGACGTGCTCGATGCTCGCCAGCGCCCGCAATACGCGCGAAATCTCTCGCATTGACAGTTCATAGAAGCCGCGCATGACCCACTCCAGTTCCAGCAGCACAGTCATCGAGACGAATGATCGTTCCGAGAGCGCAGCGACGGCGGCAGGCCGCTGTTTGGCGGCCTGTGCATCGTCGGCGTCATCGACGAAGAAGCGCACCAGGACGTTCGTATCCAGGGCCCTCATGGCTTGCCGCGCCGCGAACGGGCCAGCAACGAAGCCGGGTCGAAGTCCTGCAGGCGCCGCGGGACGCCGCGCGCCGGTGCCTTGACCATGCCGGCCATCCCGGAATGGTCGGCCGTCGTGACCGAGCGCACGACGCGCAGCTTCAGCCCGTCCGATTCCTCGAGCACTTCAATCCTGGCGCCTGCACCCATACCGAGTCGACGGCGCAATGCGGCGGGCAACACAATCTGGCCTTTCGAGGAGACTAGGAGCGTCGACATGTCGGTTTTTGGGAGCGGCGAATGGCATTCATGTTAACGCGGCTTACTATGTAAGTCAACGACCCGCAACCCAATGCCGGCCTAGAACCAACTCGATGCGACCGGCGACGCGCGCGCTTCCAAAGCGCGATCAACAGTCTGCGGCGCATGCCGTGCGGCAGTTCCATGCGCTTGGGGCCGAGGTCATCGGTGATGTTCGCGCGGCCGGTGATATTGGCGCCGGGTCGCGCCAGGCTCTTGACCAGCGCGAGACTGACCGGATCATTGACCGCGGCGAAGACAATTTGGATCGCGGCGGCTGCCGTTTGCGCGGCAAGGGCAGCCGTGCTGGCGGATTCGACAATCACATCGACCTGCAATTGCATCAGTTGCGCCAACAGCGTGACAAGCCGACCGCGACTGCCCGCGAGACGCGCGCCCTGCGGAACGAGCAACGCAAATGCACTACAATTACGCCATGAAAACCGCAACCATCCCGTCAGTCCGCGTCGAACCAGAGTTGCGCGCGGAAGTCGAGTCACTGTTGAGCGACGGCGAAACGGTATCCGAGTTTGTGGAAGCATCGGTTCGGGCGACGGTCATGCGCAGACGCAATCAAGCGGAGTTCATTGCCCGCGGGATGCGCTCAGCGGACGATGCGCGTCGCAGCGGCGACTACGTCGAAGCCGACACTGTATTGCGGAAATTGCAGCACAAGTTGGATGCCGCGCGTATGCGCAAGCAAGCGACGCGCCGGTGAGCTTTCGGGTCCGCCTGACCCGTGACGCCGAGGCTGATCTTCTGCGCTTGTTCGACTTCATCATCGAGCGGGAACTTGGAAAGACCGGTGGCAACCTCGGGCTGGCCGAGCAGGCGCTTGCCGCCATCAGTGCGGGGATCGCCACTTTGAGGAGCTCGCCCTTCACCTGCCGCAAGGCAGGCCAGAACCCCTTTTGGCGCGAGTTGATCATTGGGTTTGGCAATTCCGGCTATGTTGCGCTCTTCGAGATTGCCGGAACCACAGAAGTGATCGTCTCGGCAGTGCGCCATCAACTCGAAGAGGATTACCACTAGCAACCTGTCGGACTTGGGGCGTCGAAAGCGAAACTCGGCCCCAGCGAGGACAGTTTTTGCCGCATTCGAAGGCCCATAGCCCAGCCACGGGACAAGAGGGCAGTGAAAACTGGACCGCTGCGGTCGATTTTTAGCCGACGATTCCCAAGTCCGGCGGCTGCCAGTCCCACTGTCTGGCTACACCCGAAGTCCCTCCTCGCCGCGAACCTTGAAGGTCATCAAGTTGATGCCCAAATGTCGGCCTGCGAGCTCAACAAGTTCGACGAACACCTTGGAGAACGGATCGGCGGAGTTCGCCGGTACGCCCACGCGCCTGGTCGCGGGCAACATGGCGCGCAGAAGTTCGAGCGTCTTGGCCGCCAAGTCACTTGTAGCACCCGACAGGCCGGTAACGTTGCCACCCGCACGCGCCAGGCTGGCAATCAGACCTGACGCCAGCGGATCGGCGACCCCTGCCATGATGATCGGAATGGTCGAGGTCGCCTGTTTTGCGGCCTGTACAGAGGGTGTCCGAGACGCAAGGATGGCATCCACCTTGAGGCCAACCAGTTCAGCGGCGAGAGCGGGAAGCCGGTCCAGCGCAGCCTCGCCCCAGCCAGATTCAAGCGCGATATTTTTGCCTTCGACTTAGCCCAGCGCACGCAGTTGCGCCAGCAGTGCGGCGAGAAAGCCCGCGTTGCTGGTGGCGGAGCCGGGGCCCAGTATGCCGATGCGCGCAGGCGTCGCGCCCTGCGTCTGGGCGACAGCTGCCAGCGGTGTGGTGAGCGCAACCGCACCCATTGCGATAATCAGCTGGCGACGCTCTTTCATTGACTCACCCTCCTTGCAGGCAAACATCACGGTAGCCGCAAGGGTCGGGGCCATTGGCAGGACAGTGCTCGCTGGTCGCCATAGCATCGCTCGATGTCGTAAGCTTTGACGATGGCGAGAAAAACCTCCAAGACCACCTCCTCCGATAGCGGCGCTGCGCCCGGCCCGAAACGCCGCGCGGCTGAAATCATTGACGCCGCCGCCGCCGTGTTTGCCGAAAAGAGCTACCACGGCGCTGCCACCCAGGACATTGCCGAGCGCCTGGGCATGCGTCAGGCCAGCCTCTATTACTACCTGCATTCCAAGGAGGATGCCCTCGCACAGGTGTGCAAACTGGGGGTGGAAGGTTTTCTGGAGTTCGCGCAGGAGATCGCGGCGCGGCGCCAGACGGCGGGCGAGCGGCTTGCCGCCATCGTCAGCCGCCACCTTGGCTCAAACGATGTCCGTCCCGACTACACCAAGGTGTTCCTGACCGAACGCCAGCATTTGCCGGCGGCCAGCCGCAAGGCCATCGGGCGCAGCGCGCGCGCCTACGAAAAGGTCATCGAGGGTGTGATTGGCG
>Ga0163146_10005063_pt1 | contig 15670 bp, 32 predicted proteins | sample OliLakLV19MP7G1_FD_148648 | JGI IMG/M metagenome (GOLD analysis project Ga0163146, IMG submission 148648) | Freshwater microbial mat bacterial communities from Lake Vanda, McMurdo Dry Valleys, Antarctica - Oligotrophic Lake LV.19.MP7.G1 | ecosystem: Environmental > Aquatic > Freshwater > Lake >...
ACCCCGATCTCCCGGTCACCGCTGGTGTCCGAGTGAACGCAGCGCGAACACCACGCCTCCTCGAACATTTCGCCCTCTGTGCCATTCGAGAAGTAGCCCATCGTCTACAGGCTCTCGATGAGGTCGAGCAGCAGAACGTCGGCGCGTGCGTCGAAGTCGCTCATGCTGCACCCTCCTCCGGGTTGGGGGAAGCGAGGGCGGCGCGAGCGTTGCGCCACCCAGACTGGGCCTCACCCAGCCCTCGTACTGCTCGTCCTTCCTTGATGGCCTCGATGTTCTCGATGTACCAGTCGGCGGCATCTAGCGCCGCCTCAACGCGGGCAAGCGCGGCCATGACGGAGGTTTGGCCGACTGTTCCGGGTGCGTCGTAGTCGGCCAGCGCCTCCCGGATCGTGTCGAAGTCGGCGGTCATGTTCCCTCCTTGCCACGCTCGTGTTCGCGGGCCGCTTCTCCGAGTGACGGGTTGATCGGCTGAGGCCCTACCTGCCAGTCGCATCCCGTGCAATAAGCGATCCAGTAGCCCTCATGGGGGCCATCACGGAACATTCTGATGCAACCCTGGTGAACGATAGGAGTCTGCGGCCTCACGGTCTGACTCACGATGTTCCCTCCGTCGGGGCGGTGGCAGCGCGGGCAGCGCGAGCCAGCAGCCCCTTTCGGTAGCCGGGGATTGCCAATGCTCGGTTGTTCTCAATCTCTTTCTGGGCAAGACGTCGCAGATTGTTCAACACCAGTTCCAGTTCGGCCACCCGTTCCTCCGCAGCCTTCTGCTTGTCTAGGTCAACGGCGAGACTGATAGCCAAACTCTTGGAACGCGCTCGGTATCCGTCTCGCTCGCGTTCTGCTCGCTCGGCACCCTGCTGCCATTCGTCCGCACGTCGGGATGCGTCCGCGAAGTAATCCGTCAGCGCCCGCTCCTTCATCTGCGCATCCTTCAAGGCGCGCTCTGCAACCTCGGCACGCTGCTCCGCTCGCTCCCATTGTTCGCGCCACTCGTCGGCGCTCTCGCTCTGCTCCGCAAGCTGTTCGGCCAAATCCGATTCCATCAGCGCATGACACCGTTCGCACCGCTCGTAGACGCGCACCTGCCGCCCGCCTGTTTCGTCCAGGCACGCGCACACCTCGTCAGCGGGAAGGATCTGCTCCGCTTCCTTCGCGATGGCAACCAGGGAGGAAAGAGCAGCCTCGCTCGGTTCGGGCGCACGTCCTACCACGATGATCGGAACGCCGTCAGGGGCAAGCTCAACGCGAGTGAACCCCTCCCGCACTGTGTCGGCCAGGGCGTCGATGTCGGCGGTCATATTATTCCGTCCTCGGTGAGGTCGGCGATGGCTTCCGCCCAACCGTCCGCCAGCGCCTTAGCGGCGATTGAGTCGATGAGGTCCCGAACGGTAGGAGAAGCGAGTGCGGTCACGATGACGCGCAGCACGGCGGGGTCGCTGCCTGATTCGTACAGGTCGGCGATAGCTTCACGAACTGCGGCCACCCGTGCTTCCGCTGCCTTCGCGGTGGCAACCAGGGAAAGAACAAACCGAGCATCTACAACGAACAGAGGATCTCCTGACTCGATGCAAGTTTTCGCCCGCTCCGCCAGATGCTCCAGCGTCTCACCCCACGGGTCGGGCGATAGTTCCGAGAGGTCGATGCCGAGGCCGTCGATGTCACTCATGCGCCCTCCTTCGGGTCAGGGGTGTGAGGGAGTGGTGGGGCGCGAAGGTCAATGCACTCCAGCCACGCCTGCGCGACCGCCGCGATCTGGACAACCTCATACCGAACAGTCGCATCCCCTCCGAAGTGCTCGTGCAAAACGCCTTGTGCGGCCTCGCCTACTTCTTCGGTCAGGATCGCCAGCCACCATTCGTCCGCGTGTTCTTGCGCGCCCCAAATCTGCTCCTGTTTTCTGCGTTCGCCATAGATGTCTGCGTCGATCGCCTTCTGAGCCAACAGGTCATCCGTCAACTCTTCATAGCGGGCGACCTTCAACCGTGGGTCATCGTAATAGAGCGCCAGAAGCGCAGCAGCACGAACATGCACGTCGTCGCGGCGGTCGGACGAGGTCACGGGCTGCACGTCGTCGCGGTCGGTCACAGCACGACCCGGTAGGCAGCGGGATCAAGCGAAGCGTTGAAGTCGTTCGACCCATCACCCGTCACCGGGCCACAGTTGCCCGCATTCCAGTACGGAGCATTGGAACCGTCCGCTTTCTTCCACGACACCTTGTTGCGAGCAACCGTGTGGCCCGAGCACGCGCCTCCGCCCTGCCCCCAAACGTAAATTCCGATGTTCGAGTTCGGACGCACAACTCCAATGATGATATTGTCGCTGATCTCCGAACCCGTCCCGCCCGCGATGAACGCTCCCACCTGACCAGGGTTGACGAGAATGTTGCGACGTGCACGGTTGTTCGAGCCGCCCTGATCGCACAACGCAATCCCCGACCCTGATGGTGAAGTCCAGTTCGTGCCTTCCAGGTGGTTGTCGTCCACGTCAATGTTGTGGGATGCGTAGATCGACACGATGTCTTCTGTGTCTCCACCCCGTCCTTTGCAGTTCTTGACGGCGCCGCCCTGCACGACGTTGAACTGGACGAGGTTCCCGACGTTCGCGCCTGTACGAGTGTGTGGCCCCGTGATGTTGTCGTAGCGGAGTCCGTCCAACACGATGCCGGAGCAGTTGACCGCATATACGCATCCGGGCACGTCCTTGAAATCAACCGATCTAATCGTGATGTCTTTGCAGCCGTTCAACACGATTGCGCTCTTGCCAGCGGGTGTTTGCTTGAACGACAGCTTCTCGATCACACGGCCCGTAACACCTGACAGGCTGATCGCGGACGATGCCGGATACGACATGAACGCACCCGCAGCAGGCGGCGGCGGCGTGACCTCGGGGAACTCCACAGACTCGGTCGCCTGCTCCAAAGCCCGGCCTATCCCATACCAGTGCGACTTGCCGTCCGTCTCGGCCTTGAACGTCGTCGATGCTTGCTCGGGCCGTGTGCCTTTCGCGACCGCCACACCATCCCGGTAGAAGCGGTATCCGAACACCGTCAGATCGGGTGTCCACGTCAGTCGGATCATGCCGTTCGTCTGCTTCGACGCTTGCGGGTTGAGGCTCATCACCAATCATTCCTTTCGGGTGCGTTGTGTGCTTGTCGTAGTAGCCATCCGATCCCCACGAGGGACGCGGCCAAATACGCAAGCAGGGCTTTCTCCCACCAAGTCATTACGCCCTCCCTGGTCTAAGGATGACGGGAGGCGAAGGCGGATCTGTCTCTCTCAATACCTGCACCCTGGCTTGACACACAACGATGATCCTGGCCCTCGGAATGCCAAATGCTACGGCCGCTTGCTTCGCCATTTGCTCCGCTTGTTCTGGAGTTATCCGATTCTGGAGCTCGATTACGATCCGGTCGTTTGGCAGGATCTCAATGGCATTCATGCGCGGAAACGGAGACGGCCTGCGACGCCATCCGAAGAAGTCAGCGAACGTCATGGCTGCCTCTGAACAGACCAAAGAAAGCCGACAAGGGCAAGGAAGAACACCACGGAGGCAATCAGGGAAACGGCCGTTGTACTTGTGGGCCATGTAAAAGTGAGCACCGGAACTCACTGTGTCGGCCAGAATGTCGATTTTGCTCATGCTGAGGTCTCCCAGGGTGCGGGTGTTCGCGGTGATGGCTGACGGGGTTTGTGGGGCGTCTCGATTATCTGTGCGGTCGCGAGCCAGCGGCCTACGGACTCCACTGTGTCGATGTCACGGCGGAGGTCGTCTGGTACGTCCTCGCCTGCCACGAACCCTCTGAGTTCGCGCGCCACCCTGACCAGCGTAAGCCCGTGCTGGATGTTGCGCTCTTGGGGGGAGGTGCCGCACGTGTAGACGGGGGCGCTCATGCTGCTCCCTCCTTCTGGTCGGGGGAAGCGGATGCGGTGTCGCTCGGTGCGTTCTTCCACCGTGCGACGGCCTCGAACACCGCTTGGTCTTGCGGCACGATGATCGACGGGTCACGCAGCACACGCTCAAGGTCGAGCGGTAACTCCGGGCCGGGGGAAGCGACGGCAGCGCGAACGTTGTGCCACGCAGACTGGGCCTCACTCAGACCTCGTACTACTCGTCCTTCCTTGATGGCCTCGATGTTCTCGATGTACCATTCCGCGGCATCAAGCGCGGCCTCCAGTTCGGCCACCCGTGCTTCCGCCTGTCCTAGCTTGCGGGCTGTTTCGGTCAGGTCGGTCAGACCGTTGCGGATCAGTGCGGCCACCCGTGCTTCCATCTCGTCAGCTTCCTGCTGCATCGCCCGGTTGTCCGCCTCCGCTACTTCGGCACGTTGTCGCATCGTCAAGCGGTTAGTCTTGCCGTTGACGAAGTCTTCACTGATCTGCTCGTACAGTGACCGTGCGCGATCCGCCCGATCCATGCTCCGTGGCGTGCCGCTCATGCGGAAGTAGTCCTCGATGTCGCGTAGGTGAACGATGGACGCCTGGAGTTTCTGACGAAGCCAGTAGGTTTCTTCGTGTCCTGGCCCACCTTCGTCGCTCGGCACTCGACCGATTGACCAGCCTTTCTCGGTGGGCGGGGCAGCTCCGTCGATGCGATCAAACTGATTGTGGTCGCAGTGGGACGACGACGACGTGATCTCCCAATGGTCATCGTCCGTCCATGCGGCGAAGCAGCCGCACGGAATCTTCGTTTCCTCTGCGCTCATGTTCCCTCCTTCGGGTCGGGGGAAGCGTAGGCAGCGCGAGCGATGTCCGCCATAGCCTCGATAACGTTTCCCGCGTGCGTCAGGGTGTCTCGATCGAATGGCCCTTCAGCAAGAGCGATCTCGGCCAGCGCCCCTTCCAGTTCGGCCACCCGTGCCTCGGTGAGATCGAGTTGCTGGTGGGCAAGTACCTTCGAGGCTCGCTGTTCGTCATGCTCTCGTTCCGCTCGATTGGCTTTATCTGCGTGAAAATGAGCCACCTGTTTGAATGTCTCCACATCGACTTGCAGGCGCACTACTAAGCGTTCTGCGGCCTTGGCACGGGACTTGTAGTCATCGCGCACCCGTTGCGTTCCGCTCAGGGCGTTCCGTGTGGCGAGAAGGGATTGCTCCGCTTCCTTCGCGATGGCAACCAGGTCGGAAAGAGAGCGATGGCCGTCGCTCATGTCGGTAGGCCCGAGCGACTGTGCGCGAGTGAAGCAGGCCCGAATTGTGTCGGCCAGGGCGTCGATGTCGGCGGTCATGTGCCCTCCTTCTGGTCGGGGGAAGCGACGGCAGCGCGGGCAGCGCGGGCGATGCTGATGATCTGAGCGGCGGTTGGATTGGAGAACACCTCGGTGCCGTCCATTCGTAGGGACGTGCGGCGTCTCCGACACACACCTTGAATCTCGGCCAGAGCGGCTTCCAGTTCGGCCACCCGTGCATCCGCCCGCTCCCATTCTTCGCGCCACTCGTCGGCGCTATCGGCCTGCTCCTCCGCGATGGCAACCAGGGAGTCGAGGGCAGCGGCAGGCCCATCCTCCGCCCCGACACCTACCTTGATATATGGCCCGTCATCCGCCTGTAGGACAAACGTGAATCCCTCCCGTACCTGTTCAGCCAGGGCGTCGACGACCCCTCTAGCCACTGCGGAGAGAACGCCGTCATCTCGTTCGGAAAGCAAGTCACAGATCGCCCCAGCGCAGTCAGCGTTGGTCACTCCTTCCGCGAGCCACACCCCGTGCAGAGAGTCCGTTGTGATCATCGCTCGGATCTCCCCGAGCCTCTCGTCCGACACGACATACCACTCCTCGTCGATGTTGGTCATGCCTCGCCCTCCTTCGGGTCGGGGGAAGCGACGGCAGCGCGAAGGCGCTCGTGCGCGGCGGCGTGACCTTTCTTCCTCGGCTCCCACAGCAGGTAGTCCTCGATCACGGCTTCCAGTGTGGTCACCCGTGCTTCCGCTTCCTTCGCGGTGGCGACCAGGGAGGAAAAAGCACGGTTCTCGGGGCTGCTCTCGAAGTTAAAAGCCTTCCCTACGACGAACCCCCGCCGCGCCGTGTTGGCAAGGGCGTCGATGTCGGGGGCGCTCACGGATGGAGTGGGCGACCTTCCGGCCTCCGGCAAAGACGCGGCCTCATTAGACCCCGCCATCACCCCGACAGTGCGCTTACCATCGGTACCCACCCCATCCGTCAACGCTCCGACGTCGTCGAGGAAGCGCATCACTTCCAAGCCGATACACGCCGCAAGGCACGAGTCACCGGGAAGCGAATAGCCCATCTTCGTGTCTTCGCCGTCGGCCTGCACCACGCGGCGAAGGTAGTTCACTGCCTCATCAAGACGAGCCAGCAGGTCTTCCGTCAACTCTTCATAGCGGGCGAGCTTCAACCACGGATCAGCGTATTTGTCCGCCAGAATCGCAGCAGCACGAACATGCACGTCGTCGCGGCCGGTAGTCACAGTGCCCACCAAAGTCCCAGGCCAACGGCAAGCCAGAACACCAAGCCAAAAGTCAGGGCGACGGCCAATCCCACGAGCGGCATATCCGTAGTGGGCTTCACGCTGCCTGCCTCCGGGGACACAACGTCCGCGTCGAGCAAGGGCCAGGGATGGTGCAACCGCAGTCAGTCCAAGTGACCGTCACCCCGCTCGTGTGCGACGCAACCACGATCTGCCGCGGTGGCGAGCAGGGACACCACGTCATCATCGGCCCGAGGCTCGCACCGCACTTCGGACACACCCACGCGAAGGTCATGCTGATCTCCTTGTTCGTCTCTCACTGGTTGGCGAAAGAGTTCTCAGGCGCTCGCGGAACAGCATTAGGTCTTCGTGACCGCGAGCGAGGGCCTTTGTCGTATGTTGAGTCGCGCCTAACTGTTTTGTCGTAGATGGGGTGATTGTGCTTCACAACCGAGTTGCGAGCGAACGCCCAGATGCCTCGCTCTCTAGCTAGGTAAACGAGTTCCTGGTCGATGCTCTGGTGGTCGTACTCCTCGCAGTAGATCAGGCCGGGAATGTTGTCCCACGTCAAGCCGTGTTCCTCGGCGTAGGAGCGTCTGACCATCGTGTGCGTCGAGTGCTTGCCTCTCTTGACGAGGGGGTTGGCGTCATCGTTCGTCCCTATGACTGACGCGCCCGTTCTTTCGGCCACCCTCAACGCTTCGGTGTCCCATCCGGGGGTGAACTCGACATCGTCGGCGGCGCAGAAGACAAACTCTCCTTTGCTGTGGGCGAAGCCGAGGTTCCATTTCTTCGCTGCGTCACCTGGCCCAGCGGCCCAGTCGCACACTATGACTTGCGCGTCGGTATTGAGGCAAGCATCCTGCTCTGATCTGTCGCCAGCCGAGCAGATGAAGATGATCTCGTGTTCGACGGTGGTGTGCGCCCGGATCGAGTCGACGACAGGCTGGGCGTTCTGTGGACGCGCAAGCACAGGAATGAGTACGGAGATCACTTCTGTCTCGCGATCTCGGCGTCGATCAGCCTGCGTATCCACCGGGACAACTGCCCGTAGGGGGCGTGATGCTTCCACAGTGCCTTCTCTTCGAGGGAGGCACGGACGTTGACGGTTGACTCTTTCTTTGCCATGTGCGCACCTTACATTTCGTGCGCACGAATGTCAAGTGGTCAGTCGTCGCCCCATACGTCTTTTGCCAACTGGACGAGTTCGGGGGGCGTACCGCCAGCGGTAATGATCTCCCGTGCTTTGCCCCGAGGCACTTTCACTCCGTAGGCGGTGAGCCAGAAGGCAAGGTGGCCGTCCTTGCAGACTCTCGTTGCCGAACCGCCCCGGCAGGTGATGCATGTCCCGGCGATGTGCCCTTCCCGCCATCGTCGTGCTTGTCGGGTGTCAACGGTTCGGACGTTGCCGCACTGGTCGCAGCGAATGTCGTCACGATGCAAAGCGCGGGCTTTCGTGATCGCCAAATCCTGTCCTTCTCTATAGGGGCTATCGACGGATTGGAATGACGGGGCGGCTTATACCACGCAAAGCGGACGACGTTCGCATCCCCGAATGGCTTTTCGTCCTCGCGTAGTTGAGGGCCATCGTGACCATGTCCACGAGATCGTCGTGGGCGGAAAGGGGAAACGAGCTTGCCTGCTCGATCAGTTCCTGCACCCAGGCGGGGGTGCCTTGGGAGTCGTAGTCAGTCATGTCGGCCCTCTGCACACCTGGAACGAAGACGTTGTGGCTGTTGAAGTCGGGTTCGCACGCTTCGGCTCGTGTGATCTTGTCGTTGCTTGCGACATAGGGGATCACACCGGGGATCTCGCGTTTCAACTGGTTGATGATCTCGACCCCGTTCGCTGACTTCTCGATCAGGATGCGTGTGGGGATCGTCGGCCAGCGCTTCGCACACCACTGCCGCATCTCGATCATCGCTCGCTTTGTCACTGACAGAGAGGCACGCTGGTGGAACACTCGGAGCAGGTATCTGTCTGCGCCGTTGATCCCCCACACTCCTCCGGCAACATAGTCGGAAGTTGACTTGTCCTTGAAAGTCGTGTCCCAGGAGATGACGATGGAACGGAACCTGGGCAGCTTCGACACGTCACCACCTTCTGCTGCATCCAAAAAAGCAGGAGGGAAGAAGCGCCAGTCCGACCTGGGGATGATCGTTCCTTCGCGTGCGGCAGGTCGTTGCTGCAACTGGCCTGCTGCTTTGCTTTTCCCGAGTTTGCGCACGAGCGTTTTGTGTTCGGCCACGTCACGCCTCTCGGGCCACATCAACTCGCCTTCTTTCCTGGGGTCGCCTTTCCAGGCGAACGGATGCTTCTTCTCGTAGACTTCGGGCAAGCACAGCACCTCCCAGTTGTCAGCAAAAGACAGGGCGTGGGCGGCAACGTCGCTTTCGTGGAGGCGCTGCATGATGATGACTTCCGCATACCCTGGAAGACCTCGGGTGGCGAGCGACTCCGAATACCATGTGTTCGTGCGATCAAGAATCGCCCGTGTGGTGGCAGAGGCGTCGAGGGCGTTGAGGGCGTCGTCCAGGAGGATCCTGTGGCCGTGCACGCCTGTGCCTGACGACTCGGGTGAGGTGGCGAGCCGGTGTCCGCCCTGGTCGTTTGTGATCCACGCCTCATGCTTCTTCATCAGCTTGAACATCAGCCCCCACCGTTCCTGATACCAGTCGGACAGCATCAGGTTCCGTGAAGCAGCCGCAAACTGCTGGCTGAGGCGAATGTCATACGAGCCGGTCCAGTAGCGAAGCGCAGGATCGTGTGTCCACTCCCAAGCGGGCCAGAGCACCGAGACGAGACTGGATTTTGCCGAGCCTGGAGGCACCCAGATTTGGAGGCGCTTGATGTTGTTCATCGACACTTGCGTCAGATGCTCGACGATAGCGTCGATGTGCCAGTTGTCCATAAACAGGTTGAGCGGCTCCAACTCCTTCCATGCTTCCAAGATGAACGCCTTGAAGTCCATGCTCAACGCATGGGACTCCTCGAAGATCCGGTCTTCGCGCTCCTTCTTCTCCAGCACCGCTTCGATCGAAGCCAATGTCTCCTCGATCTGTTCTTTCGTCTCCGGCGTACCGAACGGAGAGTCAGTCCTCACGGATGACCTCGACGGTTTGATCGAGAATTGGGCAGATGGAACACTCGAAGTCGGGACAGCCGTCGCTAGGATCTCGCGGGCCAGGATGCTCGGGGTGCAGACATTGTCCGTCGCCCGTATAGATGCTGTTGTTGCCATCCAAGCCGTTGAAGGCGTAGTGGATGCAGAAGTCGCAGATGTCACATTCGCAAGTGCTCACACGCCTGCGTCCTTCGGTGGCGCTTTCTTCTTCCGCGCTCTCTTCGGCTTCGCAGGCTCGGGCCAGGGAGCGAACCCGATCGGACGCTTGTTCTCCTTCAACGCATGAACGGTGATCGCAGGCGCAGTTCTGTCAGGGATGCAAGACGGATCGGTGCTGACTCTCATACCGCGTCCTCGGGTTCGCGTCGGGCAGCATTGACGACGGCCTCCGCCCCAATGGAGAACAGTGCGCTCGCCGTTTCCCTCGTCGGCATAGTGAGGGCGGTAACAGCGATCTCCATGTAGTCCTGAATCCGTTCCGCTGTCTCATCATCACTGCGAAACGTGACGCGGATCTCGCGGTCACGAGTAACGCTCATGCGGTCGCCGCGAGAGCGCAACTGAGACTGCGCATTCATGCGTTCCCGCTGGCAGTCAGTGCGATCAGAGAGGGGCGCGGTTGTTTCATGGGCAACTGACTACGCCGTCGCGGGATCTCCCCGCGCACCATAACCTTACGCCCCTCTCTCATCACACCTCCTCCATATCCATTTGGGGATCATCCGCCGCGAACGTTGGGGTTGATCTCGGGCAACTACAGCGTGCAGTCAAGATGACGGGGCCATTCCGGGGTCCATACGGGTGAAACTCACAGATGTATTTGGCTCGGTCGCAAAGAGAGCAGATTTTGACGCGCTCGCCTCCGCTCATGGTTCCTGTCACCCATACGTGTTGGCACGACCAGGGCCACCTCATTCGGCTTCGTCCGCTCCCCCTCACCTAGTCCTCCATGTCAATGAAGTCGTCGGGAATCAAAGCCCTGTTCATCGCGTCCCTCAGTTCCCGCAACTTCGCCGTCGACAACTGCCCCAGTTCCTCCTGCGACCAGGGACGATGCGTTTCAGGATGCCCTCCTGTCGTGTCCCTGAGAATCGAAGCAGCCGACGCAGGCGTCAACCCCAAAGCCGTTGCGTGCTTCAACGCCGACGCCATCCACCTGCGCATCTCCTCCGCCAGATACCCGAGCTTCGGTTCCCGCTCCGAATCGTCCTCCAAAGCCTGATCCCGCAAAACCTGCTCGTCCTCCAACGCCTTGTGGGCCCGCTGCAACCGAGCCAAGAGAATGCAGTACGCCTGAAGCGTCCCCTCGAAAGCAGGCGACTTCACCGGCATCAACGGCCTCACCGTCAACGCGATCTTCTCCGCATCAGGAGCCAACATCAGCGGCGACTGCAAAGCCCCATGCTTGGGAGTCGCACCAGGAGACAGCTTGTTACCCACCTGAAACCCCTTGCAACGCACACAGTCGCACGTCTTCCGATCGTGCAACCACAACGATCCTTTCGACTCCGCAGTCACGCCCGAGATCGTACACCACTATCCCTTCTTCGGATCAGGCTTGAACTCACGAGCGGCCGGTTGCAACACACCAGACCGAGGAAAAGGATTGTCGCTCAACGGAGGCGGCGAGCCAGACGCAGGACTCGAACCTGCTCCCGTCCCACTGGAAGACGGCTTCCCGCCACCTCCGTTCAACGACAACAACAGCAACCGCTCAATCATGTTCGACACAGTCCGCCCCTCCCGTTTTGCCCGCTCCACAACACGAAGCATCACCTCCGCATCAACCCTCGCAGACAACCTAGCCCTGTCAGACATTGTCAGACAATAGCAGACAAACGCCGACAACAGCACACACCCCTGTCATACAACCGCCCGAATCGTGGCGACAACCCTGCACCAACCACAACCCCCCAAAAGCACCTCCCCAAAACAAAAAACCCAGGCAACAAAACCAATCAGAGAGGAGACGTGCGCTCCCCCGGGGATGGGGGGCCTCTTCGGTAGGACTGATCCCCTGGAAACGGGATATCTAAGCGGTTTCCAGGTGTCTGCGGCCGGTTCCCGTTAGATGGTTCCGAGGATGCTGGAAGCTCAGGCAAGGGAACGAGGGAAGATGGGAGCGGGGCGGGGTACGTTCTCTTCTTCCCTCGCTTGCCTTTCTCGTTCCCCTGCTCCCCTGTTCCCTTCGTTCTCCTTCTCCCTTCTCTTCTCTCTCACGTTCCCTTCTCTTCTTCACGTTCACTGGGAACCTAGCCTTTAGTCTAGGTTTCACCCTTCACCCTTGTATCGTGCGCACGTTTCTGTATACTCGGGCACGACTTGCAGGGAAAATCGGCTAGTGAGCGTAGCCGGAGTCTCGATTAGGGTAGGCACGTGCGCCAGCCCGAAAGTGTAAAGGTACTCCTTCCCTGTAAGTGCTTTGTCCCCCGATATGAGGAGATACCCCGTGGAAATGAACTACTACATGGGTGACCGGGATCTTGCGTCAGTCGTTCTGTCTCGGGGCGAGAGGGATATCCTGCGCAAAGCGTCCGCGCTCTTGTTTGACTTGCGGACGATGCGCCACCTAGACGACGATGATCCGGGGATTGACATCGCCCTGGCTGCACATGTTTGCCATGACATAGCGGAAGAAGGAGAGGTTACAGCATGACTGGTAAGAGTAAGGGCGCAGCGACGGAGCGAGGGACGGGCCGAGCGTTGTCCCCTGTAGCGTTGTCTCGTCTCACCTGGACGGCCGCGGATCGGCAAGCATGGGACGATGCGTACCGTGCAGCTATCTGTATCGCTGCTAGGCGCACGGCGGCCGATACGTACCGGCTATCCCTGCTAGCGCGGCGCAAGAATGCGCGCGCAGCGCTCGTGGCTTATGAGGGATGCTCGGAGGATGGGACCTGCGATTCCTTCACTCTGTATGGGTCATGCGACCATAGTGTTCGTGCAGGCTACTCGGTAAAGGTATGACTGTCACCGATTATCTGGTAATCCTGATAGCGGTAGCAGGCGTACCTCTTATCCTTCTAGCTGGACTAGGGGTGATGATCCGATGAGTGAAGTGTTCCCGTTTACCGTTGACGTATGGGAAGAGGAGCTAGGTGCGTATCTCGTTTCTAAGCGTTTCGCCACGATTGAAGAGGCGCGCGCCTATTGGCTTACCCTCACCCTAGATGGTTGCAACGCGCAGGTCAGTCGACAGTCGGGGAGTGATTCACGATGAAAACGACATCTAGGCGCGCCAGCGATAAGCACGGGACTCATACCGTCGTTATCCCCGCGCTGCTAGGTGGAAACCTACCTCCGAGCGCAGTATGGGAGATAGAAGCTACTGCTACAGGATTCTCACTCGTCTATATCGGCGCACGGGATATAACCCGCCAGGGTAGTAATCGGCCGGAACCTATCGCCCTACCGTTTATCACAGGGAGTGATTCATAATGCGCGTCATAGACCTAGACGAACGCACGATACGGGATACCATCGCTGCACTTGTGTCCGGTACCGCGGGACCCGTGCGCGAATACGCTAACGGTCGCGTTGAGGGTGACGTAGCGCGCCGTACCGCTTACAGCTACGGCCGACACTTTCCGCTCTTCCATTTCATCCCTCGCACGTATCGGGTGAACGACGATACTAGGCGGCCGCCACTGTTCGTGATAAACGGTGATAGGTGGGGCGGCTCTCGCACGCGCACGCCGGAGCATCAGTCAATCACGCGCGCCGCTATCCTGGCAACCGGACTAGATGCGCTTGTCTTACCGTTTAGCGCGCTAGACGGCGCGGGGATGCTCTTAGACTCTATCCGGCCCCTGCACGTGCGACCCGATATCACGTTTGAGGAAACGGTGGAACGGCGCACGCTAGGCGAGCTGCCGCGATGGCGCAGGACATACGGCGCGCAGGTACCGCGATTCTCGCGCACGCTGGACCCGTTAGACGATGTTCTAGAATCACGCTACATCGGCGGTAATGAGCGAAACGGGGTGCCTGCATCGGACCGATGGTTGTGGCGTGAGCGTACCGCGAGTGAGGGTAATGGTAAGGGGCATATGCCGATTATCCCTGATGCGGACGGTATGTATCGCTGGACCGAAACGGTACAGCGCGATACTCTCCCCGATGCCGACGGAATCTATCGCTGGACCGAAACACGACATAGGCTAGGTGACGCGCTTTTCACTGCCGAGCGGGAGGTAACGGAACGGCGCACGGCGCTACCGTTCGAGTCTGAACGGAATACGGCGCGCGATACCGTCACACTGACAGTATCTGGTGATCGTTCCACTTGGTGTGCGCCATCAGACACCGATAGGCATGTAGCCGGACCGTCGGCGCAGTGCGTGCATTGTGGAAACGCACTAGATGCGATTATCGTCTACCGTCGGCGCGCACGCTATCTATCCTCATTTGACTATCACGAGCCCGCGCCACTGTACTTTCTATGTGAGGTACCGCGCACGGGTGCGCGGACTGTTGACGGCGCTATTGATTCTCTCGCACCGCGCGCCGTTCATGCCGCGCTACTCGCAGGTAAAGAAGTGCGCCGACAAGGTGACATATTCTTGATTGATACGGCGCTGGACCGCGATGATCTAGTGGAACGTGGCGCTACGTTCGGCCGCTTCACTCAGTGGTCCAGTGGCGCTGTACCGCGTGCAGGGGAAGTCACCTACCGCGCGCCGATATCACGGGAACGGGAAACGGCGCTACGGAAACGGGAAACGGCGCACGCGCGCCGCTTGTGGCGCGATACTTTCCGGCCGATGGCGCTACGTGCCGAAACGCGCACGGTACAGCGTGCCGAAACGCGCGCCGCTAATCGGGCGCTATGGGATGAGCTCCGGGCGCGCCATGCGGACGAGATAGCGCGCTACGGCGCTACGGCGCTAACGGCGTGCGAGGGATGTAGCGCCGCTATCGGCATCCCTTGCCCGCCGATACCGGCAGACTTCCCCATTGAAAGACTGCGCGGTACAGCCTGTAATCGGACCCGCTATACGTTCGAGGAGATACAGCGCAGGGAACGGGACGAATTGAAGCGCACGACACAAGTAAAGCCTATGCAAGCGGTACCGCCGCATCCCGTTACGGCGCACGGCGCGCGTGCTCGCTGGACAACGATACGGGATCGCCACGAGCGGGAAGTAGCGCTAGCGCGCGCATCCCTGCGCCTAGCAGTGTTCGGAAGGATGCCGCGCGGTAACGGCGGTAGTTATTGCACGAATACTGCTAGCGCGCGGAATCGGCGCGCTAGCGTGGCGCGCGCGGTGAAAATAGCGCGCGAATCACTCGAACGCATCGGTGCACGCGGTTCCGTCGACAACTACGGCCATACCTGTAACGCTCATGCACGGGACGATTACCGCGCGCGGTATGGGAATACAGCTAGCGCGCTATGGTCGCGTGCGCTAGACGAGTCTCGCCGGAAGTATCGGCCGGAAACGGTCCAGGATACGGCGCGCGCACGGGCGGACCGGGAGAAGGTTCGCACGCATCTAGCTGTCTACGGTACAGCCCATACCGCTACGGAAGTGGCGCGCGTAGGATCGGCCGTTTATGTTCGTGGCACCGTGCGCCACGCTGTAGACCTGGAAACGGGACGCGCTGGAGGTCCCGATCATCGGCCGATAGTGCTTACAGCCGGTAGATGGTATTTAGCGGTACGGAACACGGTACCGCGTCAGAATCGGCGCACGCGCCGAACGGTGACCCGGACCGTTTCCGGGCAATAGCAGGAAGAGAAGGAGAATCAATCATGCTCGAAACACTCACCATCGCGCCCGCCGTTGTCACCTACTGCGCGGCGTGCGAGGACCCGAACATGCCTGACGGGGAGTGCTACAACGTCGGCGCCTGCCCGGTAGCGGACGATACCGCCACGCGCGGCGCTGCGGGCTCTACTGCCAAATTCGCTGTACCGGCAGCGTGGAACGTGCGGGGGGGGGTCGACTGACATAGACTGCCGATCCCTGTAACACTCGCACGCGAGCGGCCGCCTAGTTAGCGCTAGGTGGCCGTTCCATTGTGACAGCCGCCATCTATGGACGGGCTGTCAGAATGGAACGGGATACCGCCATATCTGTACAGCGCGCCGCTATCCCTCGAAACGGGACGCGCGGCGC
>Ga0163146_10005074_pt1 | contig 15654 bp, 15 predicted proteins | sample OliLakLV19MP7G1_FD_148648 | JGI IMG/M metagenome (GOLD analysis project Ga0163146, IMG submission 148648) | Freshwater microbial mat bacterial communities from Lake Vanda, McMurdo Dry Valleys, Antarctica - Oligotrophic Lake LV.19.MP7.G1 | ecosystem: Environmental > Aquatic > Freshwater > Lake >...
CGTGCACCGCCACCAGGGTGGCGGTGCACGAGTGGCAGATCCCCATGCGGCAGCCGTGCGCCGGGTTGAGGCCGCTCGCCTCGGCGACGCGCAGCAGGCAGGTGGCGCCGTCGGCATCGACCTCGATCCCGCTCGCGGCGAAGCGCACCCGGCCGCCGGTGGCGTCCGGGGGAGCGTCGGCAAGCGCCGCCTGGAAGCGTTCGACCAGCAACCGCCGCGCGAGGCCGTTGCCGGACCAGTGCTCCTCGAGGGCAGCGAGCAGCCCGCGCGGTCCGCAGGCGTAGCCGTCGCGTCCCTGCCAGTCGGGGCACAGCGCGTCGAGCTCCTGGGGCGAGAAGTGATGGCTCGGCGACTGCTCGCCGCCTGCACCGCGGGTGTACACGAGGTGCAGGCGGTAGCGCGGATGATCCTGCGCCAGCCGCGCGAGCTCGTCCGCGAAGATGACGTCCCGGGCGCTCGGCGCGTAGTGGATGTGCACGATGTCCGGCAACGCGCCGCGTGCCGCGAGGCTGCGCAGCATGCCCATCACCGGCGTCACGCCGCTGCCCGCCGTGATGAACAGCGGACGCACCGGACGAGATTCCGGCAGCACGAACTCGCCCTGCGCCACGCCGAGGGTGACGTAGGCTCCCGGCACGAGATCGCGCGCCAGATGATTCGACACCCGGCCACCCGGCACGGCCTTGACCGTGATCGCGATGCACTCGCTCGTCCTGTCGTGCTCGGGTGCGGAGCTGATCGAGTAGGTGCGGACGTGGCGGGTACCGTCGATGGGGACGGTCACGGCCACGAACTGGCCGGCGCGATGACCACGCCAGCCGCGCCCGGGACGCAAGATCAAGGTGCGCGCGTCGTGCGTCTCGTCACACACCCGCTCGACGCGTGCGCGCAGCAGGTGCGACGACCACAGCGGATTGACCAGCTCGAGGTAGTGCGAGACCCGCAGCGGCCATGCAAACAGATCCGCAACGCCGGCGAGCCGCGTCCGCAACGTGCGCGCGGTACCGTCAGGCGGCGCGCTCGCGCGCTCCGTCGCGGCCATCGTTTGAGCGGTCTCCCTTGCCATGAGCCTTTCCGGCGGGCCGACGGGGGCTGGGTTCCCGACGCTGCCGTACCTTACCGTTGCGTAAGTTACGCTAGCGTAATATCGCTGTCAAGGTGGCCAGCGCGCGAGCTCCGTCCGGACGTCTACCCGCTGCGGCACGGCGCGCGCAATTGATCGACGTCGGGCGCGGGGTGTTCGCCGAGCGCGGCTACGAGGCGGCCTCGGTCGAGGAGATCGCCGAGCGTGCCGGGGTGTCGAAGCCGATCGTCTACGGGCACTTCGGGGGCAAGGAAGGCCTCTATGCGGTGATCGTCGACCGCGAGGTCGAGCACGTGCTCGCGCGGATCGTGGCAGCCGTGGGCACGGGCTCGGCGCGGGCGCGGCTCGAGCAAGCGGCGCTCGCCTTTCTCACCTACGTGCAGGAGCGCCCGGACGGCTTCACCGTGCTGCTGCGCGACGCACCGCCGTCGCAGCGCGGCGGCGAGATGCCCGCCCTCATGTTCGCCCTCGCCGATCGCGTGAGCGTCATCTTCAGCGAGCAGTTCCGCGCGGCCGGCTACGACGCCAAGGCCGCGCCGATCTACGCCCACGCCCTGGTCGGCATGGTCGCCTTCGTCGGCCAGTGGTGGACCGACACCAGCAAGGCCCCACCGGCCGAAGCGGTCGCGAGCCACATCGCAGCACTCGCCTGGATGGGTCTGCGCCACCTGCCGAAGCGCCCGACCCGTCTGGTCAAGGGGACGGAGCACTCGTGATCGGCACCGGCGCCAGGACGAACGCGTAGCTCGCGCCCGTTTCACGGAGCTCGTCGACTTCCGCCGCAACGTCCGCCGGCGGCGAGCGGAAGACCAGCACCGCAACCTGCACCGACCGGGCCGCACCCGCGCCATCCGCGAGCTCGACGGTCACCGGCGCCAGCATGCTCGGACCGTCGTTCGACGCCGCGACCTCGAGCGGACCACCCACGCTCCAGCGTCCGTCCGGCAACAGGCGGCTGGCGATCCGGATCTCGGCGTCCGGCGGCACGCCCTCGGCCTCGACCCCGACCGTGACGCTGCATGCCGCGACGTCACCGGCCCCGCCGCAGTCGACGAAGTCCGCGCGCTCGACGTTCGCGCTGACCCGGACGTCGCTGGGGCTGGGCACCCCACCGGCCTGATTCGGGACCGTCGCCCCGGACGGACAGATCGTCAAGGCGCCGTCGCCAAGCACGCAGCGCTGCTCGTCGATCGCCTGCTCGATGAGCACGCTCTCCGAGAAGCTCGGGTCGAAGCCGCTCGAGCCGCTGCCGCCGCAGCCGCAGCCGACGAGGATCGCAAGCAGGATCGAGAACAGGACATGGCGTTGCACCGGCATCGTTCGCCTCATCACAGCACCGTCGCCGTCACCAGGACGTTCAAGAAGCTGGTCTCGGCGGAGGCGTCGGCCGCGTACTCCTCCGCCAGCTTGCGCAGCTCGGCATCGAGGCGGCGCTGGAACTCGTCGAGGCGCGCGCGCTCGATGTTGAGGTAGTGGTTGCGCATGTAGGTCCCGGTCGGCTGATCGCCGAGCGCGAGCTTGTCGAGCAGGCCCTTTGCGAACAGCGTGCAGAACTCGAGCGCCAGCGCCTGTCGCTCGCCGGTCTCGACCGCCATGAAGTGCCGCCCCAGGCGGCGTGCCTTGCCGCGCTCGATCGCGACCAGGCCACGTTGCACGAGGAGCTGCTCGATCTGCGCGAGCAGCTTCGCATCGACCTCGCCCTTGGCACTCGCCTTCACGTCGCGGCGCCAGCGTGCGAGCGTCACCGCGCTTTCGTCGTCCGGCAGCGCCGCGATCGCCCGGGTCGCGAGCACCGCGAGCTCGATGTCGTCGACGTGCACCAGGGCTGTTGGCGCCTGCAGCACGCGGCGCAGCTCCTTGCCGAAGGCGTGCAGCATGCGATCGCGCCACAGGATCGCCAGCAGCTCGCGCGCGTCCTGGTTCTTGAACCTGGCCAGGCGCCGCACCAGGGTCTCGCTCGGGAAGCGCTTCCCCTTCTCGATGTAACCGAGCATCACCGGGTCGAGGCTGCCGCCGAGCACCTCCTCGGCGAAGCGTTTCAGCGTGAATTCACGCCCGGCGAGGACCCGGGCCTCGTAGAACACGTCTCCGATCCCCTTGCGGGTGGAGCTGGTGGCGGCGGCCGGCATGGCCAGACATCTAACAAAACTCTTTCCGCTTGCCAACCTAACAACTCTTGTTTATAGAGTGACACCGAGGGAGGAACGAACGATGCTGAGGCTCGTCTCAAGAAGGGGAACGATCGGCTTGGTCCTGACGCTGCTCGCCGCGTGCGGCGGCGGAGGGGGTGGTGGCAACGGCGGACCCGGCGCACCGGCCGCGAGCGTGCAGGGATTGATCGTCGCACACCAGGACGTGGCGGCGCGTGATCCGGCGGCGGTCGGTGCTCCGCCGGCAGAATGGATCGGGGGTGACCGCTCGATCGCCGGCAAGGCGGCGCTGGCGCACGCCGACTGGTCGCTCGGTGGCACGGACAGGAGCGGCGTGACTGCCGGCGACGGCAGCTTCGCGATCGACGGGCTGGCGCCGGGGCGCTACGTGCTCGAGCTGTCGCGCACCCTCGCCGGCGACCTGGTCGCGACCTCGCTCACCTTCGGCGTCGGCGACGGCGGCGGCGCCACGGTGCTGGGCGAGATCTCCTGGGGCAGCGCGCGCGCGACCTCGACCTTCACCCGCGACGGGCACGACGTGCAGGAGATCTTCGTGCCGTCCGACGTGCACGTCGTGCTCGAGGACGGCAAGCTGATCGAGCTCGGCGACGGCATCCGTGTCTGGCAAGACGTCGATCGCGACGGCGACTTCGACACCTGCACCGTGATCCGCGAGGCGGCGACCTGCGTGGTCGCGCAGATCGGAGCGATCCTGACGCAGCTCCCGGAGTCGCTGCGCGTCGGGCAGAGTACGGCCGCGCAGGCCGTGCTGACACTCGACGACGGCAGCGCGCTCGACGTGACGTCGCTGGTCGCGTGGCAGAGCTCGGCTGCGTCCGTGGCCACGGTCGATGCCTTCGGGCGCATCACGGCGCTGGCGCCGGGCAGCACCGAGATCCAGGCGCAGCTCGGCGACCTCGGCAGCCTGCTCACCACGGTCACGGTGGCGGAGCGCGCCGCCCTGGTGCGCCTGCACGTCCAGAACGCGTCCTGCTATTACCCGTACGGCGTCGACGACCGCGGCGAGCCGCCGCACCCGACGCCGATGGAGCCGCCCACGGACAGCGGCATCTGGGCACCGACCTGCCGTCAGGTGGTCGAGATCGGCGGCAGCATCTACTTCATCGCGCTCGGCGAGTTCGCCGACGGTGACGTCCAGGACCTGACCGGCGAGGTCGCGTGGTCGGTGGATCCTGGCGCGCTCGGCGAGGTGATCGACGGCGTCTTCACCGGCCGCGAGGCGGGCGCGGGCCAGCTCACGGCGCGCCTCGACGCCGTGCAGAGCGACCCGACCGAAATCAGGGTGGTGACCGAGCCGACCCTGGTATCAATCGCGATCTACGCCGAGGACGGCGGCATCGGGCTACCCGTCCCCGCCGACGGCGACGAGCCGGCGACCCCGGCGAGCGACGTCGTGCCCTGCCCCGGCTGCGGTGGCTTCGCGCTCACGGTGCTGCGCGGCGACGAGACCCCGCTGCGTGCGAACGGCGAGTACGACACCGGCATCTGGCGCGACCTGACGCTCGACGCCACCTGGAGCAGCGCCGACGTCGCGGTGGCGACGGTCGGCGCGGACGGCAAGCTGGCCGCGCGGGCGGCCGGCGAGGCCACCATCACCGCGAGCCTGGACGCGATCCGCAGCGAGCCGGCGCAGATCAGCGTCGTCGACCAGGCAACGCTCGAGTACCTGTGGATCTACCAGGTGGGCGAGCGCGTGGTGGCGCGCGGCGACCAGCGCTTCTTCACCGCCACCGGCAGCTACGACCTCGGCTTCTCCCGCGACGTCACGGACGCGGCCACCTGGCGCAGCAGCGACGCCAGCATCGCGCGCTTCGACGAGGCCGGCGTCCTGACCGGCGTCGCCGCGGGCGACGTCGAGGTCTGGGCGGACGTCGACGGGGTCGCGAGCGAGCGCGTGCGCCTCGAGGTCTTCGCGACCAGCGAGCTCGACTACTGCGATCCGGCGAGCGTCAACCGCGGCACCTGGACCGATGGCTTCAACCGCGTGCTGCTCGAGTCGGATTGTGCGGCCTACACGCAGCCAGACGTCGCGGCGCTGCGCTTCACCGTCACCGAGAAGACCTCGCCGGGCGGGATCTTCGATCCCTGCCTCGACCTGTATGTCTTCCAGGGCGACACGCCGGTGCGGACGATCCGCGAGGAGGGCTGCGGCGACCCCTTCCTGCCGAGCAGCTCGGCCGGCCTCGAGGACGAGATCCTCAAGTACCAGGTGCGGGCGTTCTGGGATCTGAAGGACGACGGCGGCCAGCCGGTGCCGGCCGGAACCTACCAGATCCACGGGCGCTTCTACCTCTACTACGACCCGGTCGTGAGCTTGACGGTCACCATCGAGTAGCGACGTCCAGACCGGGGCGGGCGTGCTGTCCCGCCCGCCCCGGTCTTGCCTACTGCGGCAGGTTGAGCAGCCAGCCGTTGGGCTTCTGCTCCCAGGTATTGGTGGTCTCGAACGGGTCGGCACCGACGGTGAAGCGCACCGTCATGGCCGCGAGCGTGGTCTTGCTCTCGAGCCCCGCGTCGAAGGCCTGGATGTCGATCTTGAACACGTTCGGCATGCCATCGCGCTTCGACAGCTTGATGAAGGCGATGCCGCCCGTCGTGCGCGCATCGTTGTTGCGGTAGGTGAACGACCCCGCCCCTTGCTGGATGAAGCTCCCCGGTGGCAGGACGAAGCTGAAGATCGGGTCGAAGAGCGCGTTGCTCAGCGACAGGGTGAAGGGCTGGGTGGTCGGCGAGATCGGTGGGGTGAGCGTGATCAGGCCGTGGAACTCGAAGAAGTCCGGCGTCGCCATGTCGCCGCGGTAGATGATGCGGGCCGGGCAGGCGTGCGGGCAGCCGATCACGGTTGTACGGGGTGCAAACACCAAGGTCGTGCAGCCCGTTGCATCGCACTCGGAGCACACGCTCGGCGTGCTGCTCGAGCACGCGCGCAGCCCTGCCGGGTCGGACATGCCCTTCAGACAAAGCTGCGTGAGGCCCTCGGCGTCGAGCACTTCGATGCGGATCGTCGCCACGTCGACGCTGCCGTTCGCCGGCAAGGTGATGCCCGCCGGTTTGAGCGACACCACGACCGAGTCTGTTCCCGAGGCGGCGCAAGTGGTTACGTTCGCATCCTTGTCGACGCAGCCGCTGCCGCCGACCGGAACGAACTTGAGCTTCCCGGGCACGTGATCCATGCACTCCGGTCCGCCGAGCGCCAGGAACACCGTGATGTCGCCGGACAGATTGGCGGGCACGGGCGTGACGCCGTCGGGAAAGTCCGAGGCCGGCGTGTCGCTGCTGGTGTTGTTGACCGTGACGACGACGTCGATCACGTCACCCGTCTGGAGCCGTCCCCAATCGGTCGGGTAGAGCGAGATGGAACCACCCGTCTGGACCGCGTGCGCGGCGGGTGCTGCGAGGAACGAGAGAAGAAGGAAAGAAGGAAGAAGGAATGAACCTCGTAGGTTCCTGAACATGGGAACTCTCCTTTCGCACTCCATGCACACCATCCGCGGCGAGCGCGGCATTCGCGCTCGGCTGGTGCGTGCGCACGACAAGATTTCCTGGCTTTCGCGGATCTGAATCGAGGAGAGAAACTTCCGTCGCGCTACCTGCCCCGCACCTCACCTCCCTTCGCGACGTGTCGATCACGCGCGCAGAAACGGCCGACGAGGCGGGATCTCGTCGCACGGAAACCGTGTCGCCCCCGCGACACGGCAAGCTGCTTGACGACAACCCCGCTGCCGTGTGGCGGGCTCTATCACAAAAACGAAACGGGACGCACTAGCCATTCGCGAAAAACTGCGACTTGTTAGTAGGAAGAAGTACGGGGAGGAGTCGTCGTGCCGTCGCACACCTGGGAGAGCTGGTCGGGGCGAGTCCGCTGCACGCCGTCGGCATTCGTCGAGCCACGCAGCGAGCAGGAGATCGCCGACGGCGTGCGCGCCGCGGTGGCCGCGGGTCGCGCGGTGCGCGTCGCGGGCAGCGGTCACTCCTTCACGCCGTTGGTCGCGACCGACGGCGTCCTGCTGTCGCTCGATGCGTGGCAGGGAATCGAATCGGTCGATCCGGCGGCATGTCAGGCGACGATCCGCGCCGGCGCGAAGATCCTCTCACTGGGCGAGAGCTTGCGGGCACACGGGATGGCGCTCGCGAACCAGGGCGACGTCGACGTGCAGGTGCTCGCCGGCGCGCTCGCGACCGGCACGCACGGCACCGGGGCTGCGCTCGGCAGCATCTCGTCGCAGATCCGCGGGCTCCGGCTCGTGACCAGCACCGGTGACACGCTCGGCTGCGACGCCGACGATGAGCCCGATCTCCTCGAAGCAGCTCGGGTTTCGCTCGGCGCGCTGGGTGTGATCACGGCCGCGTGCCTGCAGCTCGTGCCGGCCTTCAGACTGCACGAGCGTGAGTGGCGGATCGGCATCGAGGACTGTCTCGCCGGGCTCGACGGCCACGTCGCAGCGCACCGCCACTTCGAGTTCTTCTGGTACCCGCACAAGGACTACGCCGAGATGAAGAGCCTCGACCCGACCGATGCGGCTCCCGACCCGCTGGCCGGCGTCAAGGGCGAGCGTATCGACTGGAGCAACCGTATCTTCCCGTCCGTACGCGACTTTCGCTTCAACGAGATGGAGTACGCGGTGCCTGTGGCGAGCGGACCGGCGTGCTTCTCGGCCGTAAGGCAACGCATGAAGAGCACGCATGCCGACGTCCTCTGGCCAGTCGAGTACCGGACCGTCGCCGCCGACCAGGGCTGGCTCAGCCCGATGCACGGCCGCGACAGCGTCGCGATCTCCATCCACCAGGACGCCGCCCTGCCCTGCGACGCGTTCTTCGCCGACATCGAGCCGATCTTCCGCGAGCACGACGGCCGGCCGCACTGGGGCAAGATCCACAACCTGAGAGCACGCGACCTTGCAGCGCTCTATCCAATGTGGGAGCGCTTCCTCGAGACCCGGCGCCGCCTGGATCCAGACGGCGTCTTCCTGAACGACCACCTGCGCGAGCTGTTCGGAGCCTGACGATGAGCCACTTCTTCGCCTACCTGTCGAAGATGCGCTTCGTGACGCGCTGGGGTCTGATGCGCAACACCTTCGTCGAGAACCTGCTCGAGCACAGCCTGCAGGTGGCGGTGGTGGCGCACGCGCTGGGCGTGATCCGCAACAAGCACTTCGGCGGCACGATCAATGCGGAGCGCGCCGCGACGCTCGCACTGTTTCACGATGTGGGCGAAGTCATCACCGGCGACATCGTCTCGCCGATCAAGCACTTCAACCCGAAGATCCGCCAGGCGCACGCCGAGATCGAGGAGATCGCCCGCCAGCGCCTGCACGGCATGCTGCCCGAGACACTGCGCGCCGACTACGAGCCGCTGCTCTTCCCGCAGGACGGCGAGCACGACGAGTGGGAGCTGGTGCACGCGGCCGACAAGCTGTGCGCCTACCTGAAGTGCCTCGAGGAGCTGCGCGCCGGCAACGAGGACTTTGCAAAAGCTGCACAGGCGCTCGAGCGTGACGTCAAGAAGCTCCCCCAGCCCGAGGTCGCCTACTTCCTCGAGCACTTCGCGGGCAGCTTCACAAAGACCCTGGACGAGCTGAATTGAGCGCTGCACCGCCGGGTGACGCTGACTACGCCGTATGGCGCTGCGTGACGCAGCTCGCGGTCGAGGCGCCGGCTCAGCTCGATCGGCTCGGATTGCGCCAGCACGCTACGAATGAGCGGCCCGCACGGCCGAAGGGCCCTCGACGTGCACCCGGCCGTCGCAATCGACACGGAGCGGGATCATGCTTCGCCACGGAATGACGACGCCGCCGCGGGGATCAGGATCGAGCTGCATGGGGAATGCAGGCTCGAGCCCGACGATCCGGGCGCCGTCGTCGCTCACGCCCGCGATCGTCACTCCCCACGCTACCGGTTCCGCGGCAAAAAGGTCGTGCCGGGCGTAGGCGAAGCGAACCCACGGCGTCGCGGCCTGGGGTAGAACGAGCACGCTCGTGAACTCGCCGTCGAACGCTGCCGCGCCCGTCGCAACGGGACGGCGCGCGTCGGCGAGGACGAGAAAGAGCGTGCCCGGCGGAGGCTCGGGAACGGCTCGCCGCAACGTCCGACCAAGGGCCGTGTCGGCTTGCGCTCGGGCACGGTAGCTCGCCTGCACTCCGACCATCCCGACGCATGCCAGCACCGCGACGGCCGTCACGACGCCGGTGACGACGACGCGGATGAGCCTGGCCACCGGGCTCCGCCCGCCCCGGCGGTCGGTCAATCCGTCGCGTGCCGCGGCCAGGACCATGGCCAGGCCGAGCGATGGTGCATACGTCAACCGCGACGAGACCGGAGTCCCGCGCGCCGCGAGCAACGGCAACCAGCACAGCAGGAAGACGGCGAAGGCGAAGGCCACGACCAGATGGCGCCGCGCCGGCGCCCCGGGCGCGGGCTCCGGACCCGGTCGCAGCGCGAGCCACGCGCATCCGGCGGCAATCGTGGCGAGACCGAGGGTGAATGCCGGTGCGGCGAGGAGCGCCGCGAGCCCCGCGGTGATCGCGCCCGCGCCGAACTCGTGCAGGCTCAGGCGCGCGGCGGCCTCGCGTGCCACCCGTGCTGCTTCGCTTCCCAGGACGTCGAGCCCGGGAAGCGCGGACGTGGTGCCGCGCGTACCGGGTCGGACCGTCGCCCAGAAGAGCGCCAGGTAGCCAGCCGCGCCCGCGCACGCCGCAAGTGCGACCATGATGCCGCCCCGCCAACGCCGTCGGTCCCCGCTCGGGGCCGCCGCCCAGTGCAGGAGCGGCAGAGCGGCCAATCCGGCCGCGGGTTGCTCGTAGAGACACGGGATCGCGAACGACAGGGCCGCGATCGCGAGCAGGATGCCGCGCGACTTCCAGGGTTCGAGGCGTGCGCCGCGGCGCGCGCGCCACAGCGTCAAGTGACAGACCACGAGGAACAGGCTGCAGGCGAGCGCGATCGGCAGCGCCGCGGGCCAGAGGACGACTTCGAAGTGGGCTGGAAAGGCGAGAAAGATCGCGGCAGCGCAGGTCACCGCGGTGGGCGAGTCTCCGAGGGCGAGCAGCAGGCTCACCAGCAGCGCTGCGGTGAGCCCGTGCGCGAGCGCGTTTACCAGGTGGAAGGCCGGGTCGTTCGGCCAGAGGACCCGCGACACGCATCTTGATCGATGGCGCTCCGACCGAAACCCCGGTGACGGGATCACGGCCCGCGAAGAAGTAGTCGCCAGACGATTTCCGGAGGTCGCCGAGATAGAACAGGCTCGACACGAACCACGCGAGGATGAGCAGGGGAATTCGTCGCGACATCCGCTGCGCGAGGCTTCCGGATCAACGCGCCGCAGCGCCGCGCAGCGACAGCGCGTCGCGCGCGGCACCGTCGACCATCTCGTCGATGAACCAGTTCGGGTAGACCGGTCCAAGCGCGGTCGCCGCGTCGAGCTCGGCGACGTCCTCGGCGGCGAGCTCGACGTCGAGCGCGCCCAGGTTGTCCGCGAGCTGGCGCAGCTTGCTCGCGCCGAGGATCACGCTCGTCACCGCGGGCTTGGCGAGCAGCCAGGCGATCGCCACCTGCGGAACGCTCGCCTGCCGGCGTGCCGCGATCGCGCGCAGGATCTCCACCACGCGGAAGCCGTGCAGCTTGTCGAACGGCAGGACGTCGAAGCCTGAGTAGCGGTATTCCGGATCGTTCAGGTTCTCGGGCGTGTACTTGCCGGACAGAAAGCCGCCGGCGAGCGGGCTCCACACCGTCAAGCCGAGGCGGTAGCGGCGCTGCAGCGCCACGAAGTCGCGCTCGACGTCGCGACCGACCAGCGAGTAGTACACCTGGCCGTGCGTGAAGCGCGCCAGCCCGTTGGCGCGCTGGATCTCGAGCGCCGCGGCCACCTTCCACGCCGACCAGTTCGAGAAGCCGAGATAGCGGACCTTGCCCGCGCGCACGACCTCGTCGAGCGCGGTGAGGGTCTCCTCGAGCGGCGTCAGCGGGTCTTCGCGGTGCACGATGTAGACGTCCATCCAGTCGGTGCCGAGCCGCGCCAGGCTCTGGTCGACAGACCACAGGATGTGACGGCGCGACAGCCCGTGCTGGACGAGTGGCTTGCCGGTGCGGAAGCCGACCTTGGTCGCGAGCACGATCTCGCCGCGGCGCGCACCAAGCGCACGGCCGAGCAAGGTTTCGGATTCACCGCTGGCGTAGCTGTCGGCCGTGTCGAAGAAGGTGACGCCCTGGTCGAGCGCCATGCCGACCAGCTCGTCCGCCAGTGCCGCACCGACCTTCGCGAAGGTGCCCATGTCCTTGTTGCCCTGCGTGAAGGTGGCCGCGCCAAACGCGAGGCGAGAGACGATCAGGCCGGTGTCACCGAGGCTCGAGTAGTGCAATGGGGCCGCTCCTTGTTCTGACGGAGCGCGCGCCGCTCCGGTTCGCAGCGACGTCGTAGCGCGCACGCCCCGCTCTTGGAATGGGTGACGACGCTACGCCACAGCCGTTTCGCCGAGCCACGCCTCAGGCGCCGGGCGCCTTGTAGGGCTTGAAGGACAGGAAGGGCTTCTCCTGCCACTGCGACGCCTGGATCGTCAGCGTGAGACCGTTGGTGAAGCGCACGCGCCAGTGCTGCAGGTCCGAGGTCGCGGATTCGATGGTCAGACCCTGGAGCCAGCTCCAGTCCACTGCGCAGCCGCCGGCGGCGCTCGTCACCTCTCCCACCCGGTTCACCTCGTCGTGCTCGCCCATCGCGTCGTGCTCCCTGCGCTTGCTGCCCGGTACACGCTTAGCCTGTGACCCCGCAGGATGGAACGAGGCCCGCGCGCATGCCACATTCCGTCCGCGGCCGCGCCCGGCCGGTCCGGTGAGCCACTCGAGCCACGAGGAGCAGAGCATGTCCGAACGAGTCAGCGTTTCGATCGACAGCGGCGTCGCCGACGTCCGCATGAACCGCCCCGACAAGATGAACGCGCTCGACCAGGCGATGTTCCAGGGGCTGGTCGAGACCGCGCATGCGCTCGGCGCGAACGGCAAGGTGCGCGCCGTTGTCCTGTCCGGCGAGGGACGCGCCTTCTGCGCCGGACTCGACTTCATGAGCTTCATGGCGATGGGCGAGGGCGAGCGTTCCGGCGGACCCGGCCTGCTGAGCCGCAGCGACGAGTCACCGGCGAACTTTGCCCAGCTCGCGGCCTACGCGTGGACGTCGCTGCCGCAGCCCGTGATCGCGGCGGTGCACGGCGTCGCCTTCGGCGGCGGCCTACAGATCGCGCTCGGCGCCGACATCCGGCTGGTCGCACCCGACGCGAAGCTGTCGGTGATGGAGATCAAGTGGGGCCTCATCCCCGACATGAGCGGCAGTCAGACGCTCCGCCACCTCGTCCGCCTCGACGTCGCGAAGGAGCTGACCTTCACCGGCCGCGTGGTGTCGGGCACGGAAGCGGTCGCGCTCGGGCTCGCGACCCGCGCCACCGAGACGCCGCGCGAGAGCGCGCTCGAGATGGCGCGCGAGATCGCGTCCAGGTCACCCGACGCGATCCGCGCCGGCAAGAAGCTCTTCGACGAGAGCTGGATCGGCACCCGGCGCGACGGCTTCGCGCTCGAGGAGAGCCTGCAGCGCGGGCTCATCGGCAGCCCGAACCAGCTCGAGGCGGTAGAGGCGAACATGCAGAACCGCGCGCCGCGGTTCAGGGATCCGGGCTGACGCGGGGTAGGAGACGCAAGCAGCAAGTCCAACCCAGGTTACAACAGGCGCGCGACGTCACGCGCGCCATGTAAAACACGAACGATCTCCAGCGCAGCGGCGACAGGACGAAGCCGTGCTTCATGCCCCGGTCTGGCGCCTCTCGGTCCCGGTCTCATCGAGCCACTCGATGACCTCGAGAAACTGCGACATGGGGTTGCTCCCGGCCGCGCGCGCACGCGGCGTCTCTTTCACGAGGGTGACTCTGTCCCCTCTTCCACGCGGCAGAGCCGCGCGGAACCTTCTGGTGATCTCCGAGCGGGGCACTGCCCCGCTCCTTCACGCGGCGGAGCCCCGTGAAGCTTCCTCACCCCGGCTCGCTGCGCTCGGCCGCGCGCCGGGCGCGCGGAGGTCCGAGTCTCGAGTCAGCTGCCTGGGTATCGACCGTCCGGCGGCCGGGCTTGATGGCGTTTGCTTCGTGCGCGCCGATCCGCGACAGCTTTCGCTCCGAAGGCAATGTCCATGGAGTCCTCCCCCGTCCTGTCGGGACGCTTCCTCAGGCTGACCGTCGCGAACTTCTGCTTCTTCATGACGTTCGCGACCTTCTTCCTGCTGCCGCTGCACGTGCGCGCGCTGGGCGGCTCGGACCGCACCGTCGGCTTCGTCATGGGCTCGCTCGGCATCCTGAGCCTGGCGGGCGTCTTCGTGGTCGGCCTGCTGATCGACCGTGTCGGCTGCCGTGTCTTTCTCCGCACCGGACTCCTCGGCATGTCGCTGGTGTCGCTGGGCTTCGCCTTCGTGCACCAGATCGAGCCGTGGCTGTACGTGCTCCGCGGCTTGCAGGGACTGTTCTTCGCGTGCGGCTTCAACGCCGCCTCGACGCTCGCCGCCGCCTTCGCGCCACCCGAGCGCCGCGCCACCGCGCTCGGCTTCTTCGGCGTCTCGACGCTCACCACGCACGCGCTCGCGCCGACCCTCGGCGAGCAGATCCTGCACCACGCGAGCTTCCAGGTGCTGTTCGGCGTCGCCTCGGGGTTCTCGCTGCTCGGCCTCGCGCTCGCGTGGACGTTGCCGGAGCCGCCGCGTCAGCACGCGGCAGCGGGTGTCCCCTTCGCGATCCCGCGCGTGCTCGCCCTGACCCTCGCCGCGACCCTGTGCTGCGGCGTTGCGTTCGGCGCAGTGATGACCTTCGTGCCGACCTTCGCGCTCGACGCGCGCCTCGGCCCGGTGTCGGTCTTCTTCCTCTCCTACACTTCGATGGCGATCCTGACCCGGCTCTGGGCCGGACGGGTCGCCGACGACTTCGGGCTGCGCCGCATGATCCTGCCCGGCATCGCGCTGCTGTCGCTGTCGATCCTCGGCCTCGCCGGCGTGCACTCGATGGTGGCGTTCCTCGCCGCGGGGCTGTCGTTCGGTCTCGCCCAGGGTGTCGTCTACCCGACCATGAACGCGTTCAGCGTCGATCTGGCGGAAGCCGGCCAGCTCGGACGCGTGCAGGCCTTCTACAACGGCTCCTTCAACCTCGGCATCACCTCGGGCGCGTTCGTGCTCGGCCCGGTGGTCAACGCCTTCGGCCACCGCACGATGTTCGTCTGCGCATCGGGATGTGCGCTGCTCGCGTTCCTGCTCTTCCTCGGCGGCACGCGCGCGCCCGCCGTCGCGACCGGAGGCCGCTGATCGGCCTCCTGCGCCGACTGCTGCGCGAGCTGCTCGGCCTCGTGCCGGCGCTCGACCTGCACGGCCTCGGCGTGCGCGCGGCGATCGCCGAGACCGAGCGCTTCGTGCGCGAGATGGCGAACGCGGGCGAGCGCGAGGTGCGGATCGTCTACGGCAAGGGTCGCGGCTCACCGGGCGGCGTCGGGGTGCTGCGCCAGGCGGTGCCGGCCTGGCTCGAGCAGCACGGCGCGCCGTGGGTGGAGCGCTTCGAGCGCGAGGTCGAGCGCGACGGCAACGACGGTGCGATGCGCGTCTGGCTCCGCACGCCGCCGCTCAGGTCCAGCAACGATCAGTAGCCGATCGCGCAGCCGTCCTTGCGCCGGTCCGAGCCGCCCCAGAAGGCGCCGGTGGCCGGGTCGATCATGATGCCCTGTCCGCCGCCGAAGCCGCCGCGCAGCATCGCCGCCAGCGGCCCCTCGAGCGTGTGGCCGCGCTCGGCCAGGTGCTGCTTGACGTCCGCTGGGAAATCGTCCTCGAGGGCCACGCCGGCGCCGCCGAGGTAGTGGAAGCGTGGCTGGTCGAGCGCCTCCTGGATGTTGAGGCCGTGGTCGACCAGGTTCGACACCACCTGCAGATGCCCCTGCGCCTGCACGTCGCCGCCCATCACCCCGAACGAAACGCGCGGCCCGCCAGCGTCGCACAGCAGCGCCGGAATCAGGGTGTGGAACGGGCGCTTGCCGGGCGCGATGCAGTTCGGGTGCGCCGGATCGAGCACGAAGCCGCGGCCGCGGTTCTGCAGGGTGATCCCGGTGCCGTCGGCGACCAGACCCGAGCCGAACGGCCCGAACAGGCTGTTGATCAGCGACACCACGTTGCCGTCGCGGTCGGCCACCGTCAAGTAGACGGTCTCACTCGACAGCGGCTCGCCCGGCACGGGTGTCGCCAGTGCGCGCTGGCGATCGATCAGCGCGGCGCGGCGGCGCGCGTACGCCTTGTCGAGCAGCTCGGCGGTCGGCACGTGCGCATGCTCGGGATCCGCGATGAAGCGCCCGCGGTCGGCGAACGCGAGCTTCATCGCCTCGATGCGCAGGTGCAGCGCTTCGCCG
>Ga0163146_10005079_pt1 | contig 15646 bp, 19 predicted proteins | sample OliLakLV19MP7G1_FD_148648 | JGI IMG/M metagenome (GOLD analysis project Ga0163146, IMG submission 148648) | Freshwater microbial mat bacterial communities from Lake Vanda, McMurdo Dry Valleys, Antarctica - Oligotrophic Lake LV.19.MP7.G1 | ecosystem: Environmental > Aquatic > Freshwater > Lake >...
ATCCTATGGTAAAGTAGTAGCAGTGTAGTAAAATAAATATTTTACCTCTCTACTATTCCGGTACTGAAAGATCTGTAGGTTCCTATGTTGTGCGACTTGTCCTGTGTCTAAGAAAGTGCTGACTGGGAACGTGTCACTCGACCATCCGAAGCTAGTCAAGCTTCTCTTTCACGTGAAGTCGAACGTGCAAGTCTAGTCCGCTGTGCGATTGGCTGATGAGAAGAGCTGGATGATGACTGCATATTGATTTCAGTCTCTTGGCTCTTTGATTCCTCGACGTGAACACCTTCTTCGATGTCAGGTTGCCGCAAGGGTTTCTTGTCGGTCTCAGAATCGTTTGAGTTAGCAGGTGTTACCTCCTTGCTTGAGTGATGCTCGTACCTCTTTCCCATGATGGGAGACAGGATATCACCGCAAACATCTCTAGCAATGCTAGCAATGGAGTTGGGAGTTGCTGCATTGCGAGTATTTGGAGTACGCGTGTTCTTGTGGGTACTCTCTCTTTTGTGTGCTTTTGTTCCAGCGAGAGACCGTCAATGATGCATCCCAACATCAGGTAGCGGTGTGAGCTTAGCCCAACTTGGTTGCTCATCTGCGTCAGCGGATCCTGAGTTAGAACTTGCCACACTGGCGTAAGCACGCTTGTCTTCACCAGTTGCGTCGTCCGGACTGTTGTGATGAGAGGTATCGACTTGTGCTTCTTCATCACCAGAATCATCAGCAAGGGGTACATAATGATTCTGGTTTTGAGGGTCTTGCACGAGTCTTGGCATTCCGTCATCATCACCAACGGTGCCTGGTCTGGTTGGCACGTGTGCTGGTATTTTGCCGTCTTCCTTGACGGTGCCTACTTCGATATCGCCTTGTCGAGAGCCTTGGGGATGGGGATTACCTTCATCGTCAGAATCAATTCCCAAGATAACACCATTTTCATCAAATTCTGGTGTCTCAGAAGGATTGCTAGGTCTCCAGTGGTATTCTGGGAACGCAGAAGGATTGCTAGGTCTCCAGATGGTGTGTCTCGTTGGCGATAAATCCGGCCCGGTTGACAAAGGGTTAGGGCATAATTCTCTTTCGATGTAGGATGTCTTGGGAGGTTGCCAATCACTTGGAATTTCTGGGATCGGGACTTGAATTTGCATCTCAGGGTCATGATTCAAGTGAGACTGTTCATCCATCTCATGTTCTTTGGCTTCATCAATTCCGTTGATTGGGATACCAGCTCTGTGGCTAATTGCAGGTAAAGGTTGAGGGTTAACCTACACTTCCCTATCTTGATCTGAATCTAGAAGATCGGCTTCTAGATCAGGAATTCTTGGATCAGGATCTTGAGGGTTGTCTTGAGGGTTGTTTGTTGCTCCCCTTTTGAGGTCAACGTCTTGAGGGTCATCTTGAGGATCAATAGTTGCTTCTTTCTTGTCTTGATGTTCACTCTCCTGTGTTGCCCGATGATCTGACACACATTCGGCATCGTGAGCAGCAGTTGCTGTGATCACCTTGTCATGCAAATTGCAGGTTAATCCCTCTAATTCCAACTGTATTTGTACTTAGCTTATATTAGTCCCGGTTGGTCGTTGATATTTCTTTCCTCATGTGTAGGTAGGAAGTTTTCGACCATTGTGCGCTTGCCGTGTACTTTTGACACGGTGCGTCGCGGAGGGATTGATCTGGTTGCCATTTCGGACAACTTGCGTTTCGTGCCTTTCACACTGTTTTACTGTACATGAATCAGGTGAAAGCGTATGGTGCTGATAACACGTAAAAGACTACCGATAGAAAAGTGGAATTTTCGTAATTATGAGCTTACAGTAACAGTGTGCTTCTTTTTACTGTAGGTAGCACATTGGTCCTATAACGACAGATCTTTCCGGGAGGGAGTAGTCTACTACTAGCTAGCTAATAGTAGATTTAACATCACATTCGATAGATTGTGGATCACTGACCCCCTTTAATGTGTCCGAAAAACCAGTAGAATTTGTACCGGGTTTCTACTGTAAGCTGTCCCCTAACGTTTTGGTCACTTTCAAAAACATATAGTAAAACAGTGGTAAAAACATTGAACAGCTTATTTATTAAAATGTGTTATGGGAACCACGAGATGCCTCAAAATGTCCCACCAATAAGAAAATGGCAACAACAAATGTCACAGCAATAAGAGCAATTTAGTTAATGAAAAGGGGGAATGAGTGCATGCTGTTTTAGACAGGGCCACAAAGTTCTAGCCCAGCCAAAATATTTCGGCTGAGCCAAAAGAGGGATACAAAGTTGTGGCTCAGCCAACACAGAGATTGCATAAAACAAACCAGGAAAGCATTCATGATCAGGCCAAAATGTGTCTTGTTCATGCAAAGTTGTGTGCCCAGAAATATTTTTGGGCTTGTCCAAACAAACTTGAAAATTCCACAAGAGCTGTGCCCACTCAACAACCAACCTAGGCGCATCCATTTATCACCTCATTGTCATCAGAGGCAATGCCAAGCAATTCACTGTCACTGGAAGGAGAATTGTTGCATGTTGTGGCATAAGAAGAGCTGTCATCCTCTGAACCAGAATGGTCAACAAAAGAGTCATCATCACTTGCAGGAGAAGAAGCATCATCTGATGCATCTGAGCAGCCGAGAGAGCCTTCAGAGCCTTCAGAGCCTTTGAGTCCTAATTTGGCAATTTTGGCTGCCCGGCTTGAATTGCTGGCCTTTTTTGTGCTTGCACGAAGACTGCTCTGGTTGAAGCATTTTTTCTCGGCCTGTTTTGGATGGTTTGCTGCCTTTTCCAAATGATGCAAAAGCCATCCTGATTGATTTGCCGGTGTTGTCAATGCAGTCTTCTGTTGGCTTTCTTTTTTTTTCGTCTGTGGGACATGCCACAATCCCTTTCACTGACTGGACAGGAGCAGATGGCACGCTAGGCTCAGTGATGGAGATAAAGGGGAACTTGCCGGCTCCAGAAACTGACACATCAACCAAAAAAGCTGCTTTGCATGAATCAAAAGATTTGCACACCTTGCAAGTAGCAGACAGAAAGCACTTCAGACTACAAAGCATGTGGGACAATGCTGAGCAGGTGTTGCATTTAGAAATTGTTCCAGACAAAGTCGTGTAGATGCATTTGCGGCACAAAGGACATTTGGTTGGGTCCAGAACATCTTTGTCAACCAAGACAGTTTGTAAGAAAGTTGGAGGAGGCATCTCGCTCATGGCTGGGCTAAGATGATTCGGCTCAGCCAAATTTTGGATGCTTTCAATAGAACTTTGGCTAATGGCAAGGAAAGCAACTGGCGCCATTTCTGACAGAGAATCAATTGTCTTCCACGCTTTGTAGCAAGCTTGTTCCACAACAAATGCAGTTGTCTTGATTTTGGCTGAGCCAAGAAATGTCGGCTGGGCCAAAGTTTGAAAAAAATTAACAATGCAACTTCTTAGCCTAAAAGAGAAAGCAAGCCGCCTTGAAAAAGTCAAAATGAAAGATTTATGACTGCAAATGCGCTTGTTGCAGATAATGGGCAACTGCAAAATATTTTTTTGGGAGAAAATAAAAGAGCAGGGCAAGCCAAAAACATTGATTTGGACATAAGAAGTTGCCCAATTGACTCCTGGGTCGCTTGAAGGTCGCCAAATTGAGCCCTAGCTCGGTTGCATGTGCAAGCAGGGCATGCCTGGCAAGTTAATTGCAAACAATGCATGCTTCATTAACAAAAATTTATAAAAGCCAAAATTTATAAAAACCAGTAAATTGGCTGTTATGGTGACATGAAACTGTCACGGCATCGCAAAATGGACATGCAGTAGCTCCAGCTTCTTGGAGACATGCAGAAGTATCATTTATTCCTTCACAGGATTCAAGAAAAATCTATCTTCCTTAATTTTTTAAATTGAGCTAGCTAGGTCATAAATTTGTCATTGGCATTTTAAAAACCTATTTGGACAACTAGCAATCAGGTCAGTGGCATGATTTCAGTGTCTGAAAGGTTGATCAAAAGTGCTTGCCAGGCTTTGGCTCAGCCGATGCTAGATTGCAGCCTGGCCAAAATGTTTTTGTTTGGCTGAGCCATAACATTTCAGCTGGGCCAAAGCCAAATGATTGTGTTTGGCTGAGCCAGAAAAGTTTGGCTGGGCCAAGGCAATTGCCCTTTCCTTGTGTGTGTGGTGCCTGTTGATGCAGTAGCTTGGTTGAAAGTGCTAGTGCTCTAGCTTTTTTATCACCTTGTGCTGTCTGCTTGTGCAAATGGTGCTGATTGGCTCATTTTCTCTTGTCTTTGTCTTCTTTTTTTGTCTTTTCAATCATCTCAAGCAGTGCAGGGAGACAAGGTAGACTAGCATCATGGCTGACACTTCAAACAAAGGACGCAGCGGCAACAAGAAGCAACTTCCAAAGAATGCTTTTTCCTACTCTGGTAAGTTCAGCAGTCCAAAGATCAGCGGAGTGTCGAAGGACAATCGTCACATTGTGAATTATGAAGACATCAAGATGGGGGCCATGGTTGTTCATTTTCAGAAATTCAATGCAGAGGAAGATGTTTTTTGGCAACCCTGGAGCAAGCATCTAGATGAGAATCCTGAAGTCAAGGAAGAGTTGAAGATCAGCGCTATTGTTTATTGCAGAGGAGAAGATGGTCAGACGGAAATGCCCAATGCCCCAGGAAGTGAATACAGTCGGAGACAGCTGCTTTGTGTAATTGGAGAAGATGCAAACACCCCCACTTTACGTGAAGAAGTAGCCAAAACAATTGTCGACAATTTCAATGACTTTGCCACACATGATAATTTTTGCTATCCATGACGCGCCAGGATTGGAAGAGATCTCACAGAAACGCCAGAAAGAACAGTTGATTCAGCATTGCTTGACAAAGAGGTCATTGGGCACATGCTTGCTGCTTATCCAAGCACCCCTCTTGAAGAGTTGAAGGAATTTGAAGAGATCATGGGAGCATTCTGGTCAGACATGGAGCATGGAGCGCAGGCTCTTGATGCAATGAAAACTGTTGCTCCTGAGCCTGTGAACAACATCCAGAATTGAGTCTGCAAATCGAAGTTGTCATTTTCACTGCTCCACATTAAAAAAATTCTTTTCACTCGTCTTAGCCCACAAATGTTGTTGTTAGTTTTGTTTGAATCCACAAATGTCAGTGCCTCTTTAAATTGAAAGAATTAAAAAAAACTCATTTTATGTTGCTTTTCTTTTTGTTAACTTGTCTCTTCACAACACTGCAAATTGATTGTTCCAATGGCTGGGTTAACCTTTTCCACAAATGGAACATTCCTTTGGCTGGGCCGTGTTTTTTCGGCTGGGCCATGATTTCTTGAAACACTTTCTTGCTCTTGGTTTAACATGCTAGGAAAGGAGCAACCAAGGAAAATAAAATTGAAAGCTGCAGAGGCTGCTAAGAAAGAAAAACAGCGAGAGAAGAGCAAATTAAAAGCTGCAGTTGCTGCTAAGAAAAAAGAACAGCGCAAGAGGCACAATGCTAGCACTGCCTCTGACAGCAGGCGCTTGACTTTTGCTACAACAGAACTTGATCCGGATCTAAGGGACTGCTTCCAGCATTTTGATCACCACCCAGAAATAGCAGCGATGCTCTGTTACTTAAACTTGGGCATTGATCAATTCTAGGCTTTGGACTCAATGTGGAAAAACAACAGCGATGGAGCTGAATCAGATCCAGGGGTGGTAAAAAAGATTGTTGATGAAATTTTAGATGAAAAACTCTCTGATGCTGAAAAAGAGGGAATTCTTGATAGTTTTTGTCGGCATATGGGCGGGGAAAAGAGGGTGTTGTCCGTGAATTTGAAGGATTGCCACACAGCATTGATGCACACCATTTTGCTTGTGGCACTTGTGGCATCCAGAGCATCAATGGACAGAATGGAAGAGCTTGCAGGAAAGTCATGTTAAAAGACCTTCCCAAATCTCTTGAACTAAGCAAAGAGCAATGACAGTGGCATGACAAGATGAAAGAAGCAAAGCCTCTTCGTCTTCCAATCAATGAAGCTGGTGATTTGAAAGACTTTGATTTGGTGCAGCTCTACAGTTTGCATGAAAGCAGGAAACTGAAGAAATTGTTCCATCTTCATCCTGAGCTTGTGCATGAGGAAAGCAATGATCAGGGAAGCAAAGAATTTACCATTTGTTGCCATCGATGCTGCGAGTGGCTTGATGAAAACAAAAAGGGGAAAGCAAAAGAGGAATTTCCACCCAATTCCATTGCTGCTGGAGTGGATTTTGGGGACCCTCGTCGTCTTGGGCTGGCAACACCCACCATGCCCGAGCTAGTGCTTCTTGTTAAGGTCCAACATTTCCACGATGTTGTGAAGGTCCAGGGAAACCACAAACCAGGGGGAGATCAGATTTCAATAAAAATCAGATCAGAGGGCACAGCATTGCATTCAGACATGATGCGCCAATGGTCACAGCAATCACCATGTCGCTCAATGACATCACAAGCAAATGTGAAACATCCATCACTGTTGAGCTTGTTGGACCAAATGGAGAGATAGATGGCCTCGCAAGAAATGCAAAGATGCAGACATGTTTGGCGACCAGAAGCCATGTTCTGTTCCAACACTTGTCTGTTCTTCAGAGCGTTCATCCCTCCTATCAATCTGATGCGAAACTTCAGATCTATGATTTTCAAATGCTCAAGGAAAATCTCAGAAAAGCAAATGAGCATTTGTTTGACTGTGCTGTTTGCATCACAAGTGAAGATGACATTTTAAAAGAAAAATACTGCGGCGATGATGTGTCAAGAATTCGATCAAAAATCTTGACAGATGAGGAGGCTTTGGAGCTGTCAAAAGAATCAGCAAGCGATGAATGTGACAGCATGCAAATGTCATTTGCTATTGTTGCTAACAGGGTCAATTTTTTTTACAGAGACACTGTTGCAGAGGAGAGTGGGCTTGCTCAAAAGCACAAATTAGAAGAAGAAACTCTCAAGAGAATAAAAGCCATTGCTGAAGTTCTTAACATTCAGTTGAAAGAAAAGGCATGCACCAACAAAACAAATGCGGCTCAGCCAAAAAAACATGGCTCAGCCGAACCAACCTCAAGCAGTCATGAACCTTTTCAATCATTGTGTGAAGAGTCGCCCCTAAATGAATTTGAAGAGATGGAGGAACTTTTGGTAGGTGCTTTTCCCACAATTTTCCTCTTTGGCAGAGCATATGGCAACCACAACCTCCTCAATCCACGGCAAATTCAAGGGTTCCCGTTTGCGCGAATGTGATGTCACTCTGCAAGGCTTAATTTAGGTTCTTGTGATTGTATGTGTCGAGCGCAGCGCGCGCGGAGGAATTTTTGACAGCGAATGATGTACGAACGTTAACACGGCAAAACAAAAACTAATTGCCCACGTGGTATGCTACTAGTTAACCTAACTCAAAGTTAGTTCCACGCAGAACCTTTCTAGGGTAAGCTACCTATGACTATAAAGAAGTTAGTATCAAGAAGGTTCTGCGTGAACATAGCTTTTAGTTAGGTCTAGCTTTGATGCCGTGACGCGTCTTGATATGTGTTTTTAGTGGGGAAAGTGAGGGTCAATGTGTCAAAAATCATGTGTACACCGGATGGCCGTACCTCCATGAGTAGATTTTCCGATCAAAATGACTTTCTCCGGAATTCTTTCTGACCAATGTCAGACCAATCTGGTACTGGTGCTACGGTGAATCCAAGAGCCACATTTTGAGTGAAATCCTGAAACAGAACAACTAATCCAAAATAACCAAAGATCATTCCAACCAAGCTGTTTGTCTATACATTAGCTATGCACACAGGGGATTAACCTGGCTTGCTTTATATCTGAACGGATAGATCAAGTTGTGTCAGTCGTGCTCCGTGTGTCGTGGTGTCAGCTGCTCTCATCATGTCCAGAAACGATTGTAATCGAAATGACGATGGCAAACGCGGAGCTTCGCGCCGCGTTTCTGTCGGCCATGATGTTGATGTTCCTAGAGAGAACACTCCACAACCGACACCCAAGAGAATTCGATAAGTACAATCTTCGCTTTAATGGTGATTGTTGCAGTCAAATTGATGGTTTGGAACACAAGAATTATTGCGATGGGTGCCAACGTTGGAAGAACACTCTCGTCAAGCGAAAGTATTGATCGGAATGCAAATCAAAGGTACTCCAATGTTACCAAGCATGGAAAAAAAGGAAGTGGATGTGTCTCCAGCCAAGCTTGCTCACTGGGTAGCAGTAACAACCCATTTGTCCGAACGCTTGCATATGAGTGTTGCCGTCGACAATACACCATCATCTGAAGGTGACGACGAAGAAGAACCATCAACAACAAACAATGATGCCGGTGTCACTCCCTCTCCTCCCAAACGAAACGTCAATTTCATCGAGAAGACAATATATAGTCAGAAACAAGAATTCACCATATGATATCGGGCCACTCATGAATTACACCACGGCAAGGACGTAAGCCGATGGAAGCGGGACAGTGAAACACTTGCCAACATGAGACGAAAAATCCAACGTCCATGTTATTATACGAATGACATATTTTCCCAAACACTTTGGAGTGTAGCAATGTCATCTGTCCCTGCCTTGGCCCTATCCGCGGCACAGTGCTTCATCCCATTGATTATTATGGCTTACTTTTGGGACACGGGCCTATTCGACACCAAGGAGTTTGACATCAACAAATACGCAACTGCATTTCCATCGGATTGGCTTCTCCGTAAATACAATTGGAATCAAGCCACACGTGACACCATGACACTTGGCGAGGACTTGAAGGAAAGCAAAATCTTTATTGCCTGTGACAAAGGAAACAAGAAAGGGGTTGGGCATTTTGTCAAAGTAATATCAACGTGGAACCCGCTCGGACGGGACGCGAACGGCAACAGAGTAGGCAAGGTTGACACCAGCATCCTCGACATTGATGCTTCGACTGGCAAAAGCAAGGATTGTGCTAAAGCCATTCAGGCATCAATGAACAAACTCAAGTCAGCCGACAATGATAACACTCATCTACTGTATGGACAATCGACTGATAGCGGAGGGGGGGGGTCCTCGACAGTCTGGCAAAAGAGATGCATTTGATTGGTAATCTTTGCGTGTCGGCCGATCTGTATTTAATTGCCAATTGTTGTATCCACTCGATGCAGCTTCAACTGTCGAACGCGGTCAAGAATACACTTGGTGAAGGAGCTTTAGACAGAGTGAATGCCATGCAACTATTACATTCAATATATCAGCTTCAAGAATCACTCGACCTCGAAGAATGGAGACACATACTGTATCAATCGAGTGAGTTTGTTGCATCATATGACCCAGATGCTCCACATGTTACGTCAACAACTCCAACACAACGCGAATTGAACAAGGCTGCATTCTTAGAGGAGTTTGCAAAGGTGTATGCTTTTCACTCTAGCCTCAATAAAGCACAAATAGATTTGGAGGCAAAGATTGCCCATTCGATACTGCAAAAGATGCAAGTGCCGATCTTAACACGTTGGTGGACTGTTGGTGTTGCCAGCTATTATGCATTCGATTACTATTTACAAGTGTTCTATGCATGTCAGATGGTGATCAATCTGTACTCATCTGAGTCTACTCCGTACAAGATAGCGTCATCGCTGTTTGCTTTAATGAAGGATCAAGAAAACTTTGTCGACATTACACTCATCCGCTGTTTCCACAAGGCTTATGTGAACCCTCATTTCGATTGGCTACAATCGTGTGTTGATCTCACTGGCACAATAGGGTTTCAAGCCCACAACATTGTTGTTCGATATTACCTTATGGAAAAGGACTTGCAGGGCATTTACAGCCATCCAGTGATGAAGGTGTACCGTGAAGCTGTGTCAAACCACACAAATAAGCCGCTCGATACCATAGAAGGCGACCCGCATATGGAGAAACTGAAAGCATTTATTCGCCCAGCCTACGACTCTCTGTCAAAACATTTTGGTAGATGGGTTGAACCGTCGTTACTTCCAGCCGGATTGATGTCCCAATCAGTTGGGATTGTTGTCGCAGCCGCGTTGCTTAATCAACCGGTGCCAGCCTTTCAAGAATGCAATAGATTCACAGGCAAGGTTCTGAAAGATACAGCTGCACATGGTCCCATCGACTTGATACCATTCGATCGCTTTCTTTGACAGAAAATGAACTTGATTAATGGTGACAATGAAGTGATTTACACTCCACAAGCCATCGCCACGGCACAACTTACACTTGTCGGTGTCGACTTCCGGTGTTTTGATTGCGAGCAAGAAGATCCAATTAATGGCGCTCTCCGGTTTGACATGCACTCAACATACCTAGCTCTTGCTAGCCAAACGCAGTTTGTTGAGTCAGTTGTCAAAGAGGCAAGAAACGTATCCACCACGGATCGGTCGGAGGAGCATCGAACATGGTATGCAGTTGTGCGATCTCGTACACCATTAGGTAAAACAAAAGAGAACGCCAATGTCAACAAGATAAAGGCAATCATCGTGTCGGCGCAAATGCGAGCAGAACCCCATGAATTGTGGATGGAGGAAGACGAATATGATGGTCGATTCAATAGAGTTGCCCAGGCGATGAAAGAAAATCACTTCAAGACCGAACGGATTGGCAACAAGAAGGCAAGAGTTGATGAGCATGAAAACAAGTTTAAGCAACCGAATGCAGCACAGCAAAGGGAACAACCACAGGAACGCCTACCATTGGTCACAGGAATGATTCCATACAGCAAACTCGTTCAAAAGAGAAACATGGACGATCTCAAGACAGAGCTCGAATTCCGGGGAGTGCAGCCTGCCGACATTCCTGATAAAATATCAGCAAGAAAGGGCATGCTCAAAAACCTCGGAACTGCAAGGCTGATAGATGGTGGAATGAATGAAGCTGTTGCAATTGAACACAAAGCCTTCAAGAGACTGTCGGCTGCCCCATTCAACCTGAACGATTGAGGTAAGCACTTTGTTGTTGTTGTGTGTTGTTGTTGTTGTTGTTGTGGCTTGCTAACTCGATTCTTATCCCTCCTTTTGTTTCCGCATGTCACTTCCGCGGCACTGTCAACCCTATCCATTGATTAACACAGCCAGATAACTGCTCAGGCCATGGGACATCAATCCCCGATAGCTGGAGTGCAAATTCGGATAATCAGATGTCACAATGGGGCAACGAGGCAAGCCATCGCCGGCGCTCAGTTTGGTTCTCCACTGCAAACCAAAAATCAAATTCGCTCTGCTACTACCCTCACTAATAAGCATGTCACAATGGCTAACAAGCCGTCGCATGCTTGATTAGTTGAGACTAAGCTACATAGAAGATTGCATGAAAACAAAAAAATCCTCGTGTCATTTGTGCTTGTTATTTATTTTATTGTTCATTCGGGATTCCTTTTTTGTCAGTCACGAGAAATTTCCTCACGCGCATAGACCGCTCGACACATAGATTGTCTATCTAAATTGATTTGAACAAAACGTAACAATTTGGCAGGCAACAGACGAAGACGAAGACGAAGATGAGACGAGTCCTTCAGCGCAAGAATCCCACAACGGTTGCCACAGCCTTGAATGCCAATGTCGGCAGACCCGCATTAGGAGATCGCCAAAAGTCATATTATAAGCCTGATGAATTCAAAGGCCGCGAGTTTCCTTTGGTGTACAAGCCGAAAGTGATTAAAAAAATTGGAGATTGTTGTTATGTGTTTCACTGTACAACCAAGGGGAACTCAGGGAGTCGGTTCAACAAGAACATGATTGTTCTAGTGGACCCCGCCAAAGAACAAGTGTCCGTCGTCAATCCGCTGCGCTTGACCGGTGAAGGTGAAGAAAAGCTACTTGAACTGGGAACTATTAATGGTACGGCTACCATGACGATTCACAATTTGATTCGCTTGGCACCTTCCGAACATGCCGCTTTCGAGGATAACTATTATTTGGTAAAATTCGGACCTGGCATTCAACGATGGGCACCAGGACCCTTTCCGAATTGCCCCCACTTGCCAGTTCACAAAATTCTCTGGGATACGACCAACACACGCATATTGAAAGTCGATGCGCCCATAAATCCAGTCTCGCCCCATCCTGATCTCCAAGTCTTTGTCTTTGAAGAAACGGTTCAACCCGAAGCATTACTATGGCACGAGCCCAAGAAGCTTTTGATTGCGGGAGATTGTTTGCAAGCCCAACTGGATAACCCCTTTGTCGATGCAGGAGGACGGGCCAATCTCGAGGAAAACGGCCTTCTGCTGGCCCCCGTTGTGGTTTCGGAACGATGGATAAAATCTCAAAGTGTGGTCGCCAATCGATCCAAAAAGGTCAAGGCTGACTTTAAAAGTCGGGCTCAAAAGAACAACACGTTTTTTAGCTCTAGCGGCAAATTCAAATTGCGTAATGATTTTGTACGCCTCATGAAATTGGAGCAGTCGATGACGCGCATGGTCAGTACGAGTGGCAATCAAGTCTTGCAATCCATAACGGTCACAGTGCAAGCAGATGAAAAAGATCCACGTAACAACAATGATGAAACAATATCCCAAGAAATGACGGTTCCGGAAGCCATCCTCAAAGCCGTCGAACGGGCATGCCGTTTGGTGTAAAAGTAACGCATAATGCATTTACCCTAACGTTGTTTCCATGCGAGGTTCACCATTTTGAAAAGAGGAATAGGGAGAGGGACAAGAATCTTTCCGTCAAATACAGCAAAACTGAAAAAAGAACTAAGATGCATGAAATCAGGCAATATCATTGAGTGCATCTTATCCTCGCCATTGTGCTGCAATAAGGAAGAAGGAACTTTGGATGTATGTAGCTGGCGTCGAATCTCACCAAGACTCTGCTACCAGCATTGGTGTTAAGAGGGTTGTTTGCCCAGGATCTTTTGCTCTGCTGGTGAAGCAAGAATCATGATCTGTTGAAACATGAGAAGTCCAAATAAAATTACTGAATACTAGTACCATGTTCACCTCCTTTGGGAGATGCCAAAATTGCTTCTTAAATAATACCGCAGTAAGTTTTGATAGGTAGAACTGGACACCTCTGAATTGCTTGATGATGATGGCATTCAGCTCTACCAATCCCTCATTTGATCACTCCAATGTGCAATCCAGATTGGCCGCTTTGACATCACCACTGCTGTCATGATGCTTTCTCGCTTTCGCGTTTGCCCCCGTCAAGGCCACCTTGATTAAGTCAAGCCTGTCATTGGATAACTGTCCAAGTTCAAGCACGGCAATCCAGATTGGCCGCTTTGACATCACCACTGCTGTCATGATGCTTTCTCGCTTTCGCGTTTGCCCCCGTCAAGGCCACCTTGATTAAGTCAAGCCTGTCATTGGATAACTGTCCACGGCAATCCAGATTGGCCGCTTTGACATCACCACTGCTGTCATGATGCTTTCTCGCTTTCGTGTTTGCCCCCGTCAAGGCCACCTTGATTAAGTCAAGCATATCATTGGATAAGTTCAAGCACGGCATCGTTCACATCCGCACCGAGAAACCAGACTACAGCATCATTCCAAAAAAGATGCTTGACTGGTTCTACTTGTGCTGCACTGGCGCCCAAGCGTGCGCCCTGAAGATGCCCCTACCCCACACGGCAAACCAGTCATCACTGCGTTGCACGTAGATCCAAACCTCATGCACCACCTTCTTAGTGGATGCTCTGTCACGGGCATCGTGCACATGCTCAACATGACACCAGTTGACTGGTATTCCAAGTTACAAACAACTCTGGAAACAGCCACTTTCGGTTCTGAGCACGTTGCCGCTCGTAACTCGATGGAGCAAATCATTGATTTGTGCATCACCTTGCAGTGCCTGAGAGTTCTTATTGATGGCTCTTCTTTTATGTTTGGAGACAATGAATCAGTTGTCAAATGTTGGAGAACAATTGTTCACTCAGCATCTTCAACTCAAAAAGACCAGACCTTGACAAAAAAAGCAACCAAAAAGCAATGTGTGGATGCTGTCTAACTGGAAGCACTGTGAGGACCAACAAAAAGAAATCATTTTCCATTTGTTTCCAGAGCACTGGCCTATGAAACAATTCCAACAATTTACTACAAATCAGTCACTCTTTGCTGTTTAGCACGAGATTTTTGCTTGTGTCTAAAAACTAACTAGTTTGTTCACCAAAGTGCCATGACCTAGAGCCTTCAACTGTTTAGCTGTGTTTCCCCATTTGTTTGGAGTCAACTGTCTGCAGTTTTCACAAGCGCATGTCAAAGACATTTGCTTTTGTCAAAAAACAAAGCAAACATCTTGGTTCATGCAAAAAAGGGAACAAAGATAAAAGTTTTAACAATCACGGCAACATGCAAAATGAGTCAAAACAATGGCGGACGTGACTGAGGCTCTGCAGGAAGCAGAGGCCAGAGATTTGGTGGCAAGGGTCAAGGTGGAAACAGAAGAGGAAAAAATGGTCCGGTCGAGATGACAAACAGTCCAAAAGACACATGAAAACAACAGACAAGGTTTTGACGGAATTGCAGCTTTGCCCACTTTGAACACTGAAGATGCGTGAAGGAATCACTAGAAAAACTGCAAGTCCATGACATTGAACAATGGAGACCAAAGGAGATTGAAGATGGAACAGAGCTGGGAGAAGTAGAAAAAATGACACTGTGCTCCATCAGGAAGTGAGAGACCACATGCAGCGCAGAAACAAGTTTGAAGACAACACGTGCAAGGATTTTTGGGCTCATCATTGGGCAGTGTGCTACAAGACTTAAAATTACCCTAGAAAACAGTAAGGATTGGAAGGTGAATGAAGCCAAAGGAGACCCAATTGAGCTCTTGTCCCTATCAAAGAGATCACCCAAAACTTTCAGGACTCAAAGTGCCTCATTGCCACTGTGCATAAGACAGTTGCAGGTTTTTTTCTGATCAAGCAAGGAGAAAAGGAAGGATTGCCTGCATGTGTGAAAATGATTAATTGTGCACAGGACATGTTAGAGCAACATTCTGGTAAGATGGCCTTAGCTGAGCACATTAAAAAGATGGAAGGCTGCAATGATGCAAAGAAGAGCTGCATGATGAGATGGCCCACAACCAGTTGGGAGCCTGTTCGTTCATTGTTGGTGTTGATGCCAAGAGAGCAGGGCAGCTAAGTTGTGATTTGGCCAACCATTGTGCTCTTGGGGACAACAAATTCCCTCAGGACTTAGTGAGTATCACAGAGACTGTGAAAATCACAATGGAAAAGCAACTGCTACACCAATGGAGGTAGAAATAACAACAGAGATCAACATCATGTTGGCTAACAGTAGAGAGACAGAAAGGAACAGCGCAGAGACCCAAACCAGTTTCTTTCAGATGAACAACAACATGAACAACAATATGAACAACAACCAACAAAATCAAGGCTCAGGAAATAACAGACCCAACTACTAGCAGAACAGCAATGACATCACTTGTTGTGCCTGCAACCTGTTGTTAGCTAAGTAACTACCAGCAGAAAACACAAGCAGTAATTGCAGCAGTAAAGGATGATTTGATAAAACAATAAGCAGAGTCTACTGCTGGAATTGGATGGTACAAAAAGCTGTGGTAAATGGGCAAACAGCAATTATCGTCGGACCCTCTCTATCTGGCTATTGCCAGTAAATCCAACATTGTTGATAACAAATATTAAATTAGAGAAAGAGTGAGATTAATCTACTTCTGAATTGTAAAATCACTTCAAAGTCTAAAATGGCTTGGCGTC
>Ga0163146_10005081_pt1 | contig 15642 bp, 14 predicted proteins | sample OliLakLV19MP7G1_FD_148648 | JGI IMG/M metagenome (GOLD analysis project Ga0163146, IMG submission 148648) | Freshwater microbial mat bacterial communities from Lake Vanda, McMurdo Dry Valleys, Antarctica - Oligotrophic Lake LV.19.MP7.G1 | ecosystem: Environmental > Aquatic > Freshwater > Lake >...
CGGCATGCGCGTCCTGTGGCTGCCGTGATCGCATAGGGGATCGCAACCCGAGGGAAGCGGGGCACGTCGCGACGAGCGGCGTGCCCCGCAACTCGTTCCGCGTCAGAGGAAGTCGGCCGGATCGAACGTGATCTTCCCCCGGAAAAGTGGACACCCAGACAAGGAGCAGGAATGCTCCAGGCGAGGAAGTGTGCATGGCCAGATCGCGACGGAAGCACAGTGCAGAGTTCAAACGTGACGCGGTTCGGCTGACGCACGAGCCGGGTCGCACGGTCGGCGAGGTGGCCACCAGCCTCGGCCTCGACCGCAGCCAGCTGCAGCGTTGGAAGTCGGAGATCGACGCGCACGGCGCGTCAGCGTTCCCGGGCAACGGCCGCGCGAAGGCGTCCGACGAGGAAGTCCTCCAGCTCCGCAAGGACCTCGCTCGCGCTCAGCAGGAGCGGGACATCTTGAAAAAAGCGCTGGCCTACTTCGCGAAAGAGCGGAGCTGAGGTTCGAGTTCATGTTCGAGCACCGAGGGATCTTCGCGGTCGGGCTGATGAGCTCGACCCTGGAGGTCTCTCGCGCCGGTTTCTACGCCTGGCTCGGCCGCGGTGACTCGAAGCACACGCTCGAGGATCTTCGGCTGACCGTGCTGATCCGCGAGGAGCACGTGAAGAGCCGCGGGACCTACGGTGCACCGCGGATCCATGCCGCGCTGAAGCGACGCGACGAAGTCTGCGGGCTCCATCGCGTCGCGCGCCTCATGCGCGAAGCACGAATTCGCCCGAGAATGCGGCACAAAATACGTGCGGACGACCGACTCGAAGCACTCGCACGCCGTCGCGCCGAGCATCCTCGACCAAGACTTCACGACCAGCGCGCCCAACCGAGTCTGGGTGTCGGACATCACCTACATCCCGACGGACGAAGGCTGGCTGTACCTCGCTGCGACGATGGATCTCTTCTCGCGCAAGGTCGTGGGCTGGTCGATGAGCGCGAGCATGCCGGCCACGCTCGTCCTCGGCGCGCTCGAGACGGCCATCGATCTCCGTTCACCGTCGCCGGGTCTGGTCCATCACTCCGATCGCGGCGTGCAGTACGCCGCTCACGCGTTCCAGGGGATGCTCGATCAGCACGGGATCGTGTGCAGCATGAGCCGCAAGGGCAACTGCTACGACAACGCCGCGCAGGAGAGCTTCTTCCACACGCTGAAGACCGAACTCTGCGATCACGAGCACTACCGCACGCACGCCGAGGCGCGGGCGAGCGTCTTCGAGTTCATCGAGGTCTTCTACAACCGCCAACGACTGCACTCGACGCTCGGCTATCGATCGCCGATCGAGTTCGAGGCGCAGCGCATCGCTGTCTGACGTCGCGATCGTCGACGAGGACACGGCCTCCGACGCACGAACATGGTCTCGCGAGGCATCAGCGAATCGGCGGGCAGGTCCGAGAACGCACGTCGATCGCGACGACGGTGCGTCGTGATCGCTCTCCACAAGTTTTGAGTCTCCTCCCCCTGGACCCCCACCTCCCGGGGGCAATGCCCCCGGAGCGCCGCGCTGCGCTTCAGCCAGCTCCGCGCTGGCTGCGCGCGGGTCCCCAGCAGAGATGGGGAAGGGCGGACCCTTCCAGAAACCCCTTCCCCATTGACGATTCTGCGGCATCGCCGCCTACTGCTGCTGTTACTAAACCCCGTGTCCACTGAACCGGGGGAGGTCCAGGGTTTCATGAAGTCAGCGCATCACTCATTCCTCCCCGACCAGCTTGGCCTGGCCGCAACTGGACAGCCTATCCGCGAACAGCGGGGTTTTCCGGACCCCGAGACTGCGTCGCAAGACGCGCTTTCGTCGCAGGTTCTGCGCGTCCCTCGCAAGGCGCTGTTCTCTGTTCGCAAGGTGCGCTCGTGTGTTCAAACCGAACCACCCGGGGTTGCAGTCGGGCACCGGGGTGATCGTGCTCTCAGAAGTCTCCGAGAGCGCGTTCTCCGTGGTTAACAGGCCGGCGTGGACCTAGCCGTAGGACGAGCGCGGATCGCTCGCGCGCTACCATTGCGCCATGCCCGACCCCAGCTCGCGCCGTTCCCGCGCACTTGAGTTGTTCGAAGAGTACCTGACCCGGCGTGCGGCGGGTGAGAAGGTTGACTTCGAGTCTCTCTGCAACGCGCATCCCGATCACGCGGCTGAGCTTCGATCTTTCAAGGTTGGGCTCGACGCGGCTGAGCGTGCCGCGCCAGCGGCGTTGGATTCCGCGCCGCTGTCCGAACGGTTGAAGCGACAGTTCGGACCGACGCTCGATCCCTCGCTGGCGCTCGAAGCGGAGCCCAAGCCGGACGCGGGACCACCGAGCAAGTTGTTCGGAAAACTGCTCAGCGAAGGCCCGCGCGGGACGCGCTACAAATTGCTCGGCGAGATTGCGCGCGGCGGCATGGGCGCGATCATCCGGATCTGGGACGACGAGTTGCGGCGCACGCTGGCGATGAAGGTTGTGCTGGGCAAGGGCGAGAGCGCGACCGGCGAGACGCCAAGCGTCGATCCTCGCATGCTGGGTCGCTTCCTCGAAGAAGCGCAGGTGACTGGCCAACTCGATCACCCCGGCATAGTCCCCGTTCACGAACTCGGGCTGGCGAGCGACGGCCGGGTGTACTTCACGATGCGCCTGGTGAAGGGCGATGACCTGCGCGCGATCTTCAAGAAGGTCCGCACCGGGGACGACGGCTGGAGTCAGGTTCGCGCGCTCGGCGTGATGCTCAAGGTATGCGAGGCGATGAGCTACGCGCACTCCAAGCAGGTGGTTCACCGCGACCTGAAGCCAGCCAACGTCATGGTCGGCAAATTCGGCGAGGTGTACGTGATGGACTGGGGCTTGGCCCGCGTTCTCGGACGCGAAGACAAGCACGATCTACGCATCAAGGCAGAGGTGCCTTCCAGCTTCAGCCAGGTCAAGACTGAGAGACGCGAGAAGCGCGAGGAAATGCCCGATTCGCCGCTGATCACGATGGACGGCGACGTGGTCGGCACGCCCAGTTTCATGCCGCCGGAGCAGGCGAAGGGCCAGCTCGACAAACTCGGCGCGCACTCCGATGTGTATGCGCTTGGCGCGATGCTCTACCAGTTGATCGGCGGCGAGATGCCGTACGCGCCCAAAGGCGAGCTGATCTCGCAACGGACGATCCTGGCGCGACTGCTCGACGGCCCACCTCAGCCGTTGGATGAACTTGCACCGCAGACACCCGGCGAGCTGATCGCAATCGCGGAAAAGGCGATGGCGCGCGAGATCACCGATCGCTACGCGACGATGCAGGCTCTCGCGGACGACCTGCGGGCGTACATCGAGGGCCGCGTAGTGCATGCGTACGAAACTGGCGCGTGGGCCGAAGCTCGCAAGTGGGTGAAGCGCAACAAGCCGCTGGCGGCGTCGATCGCGGCAGCCGTATTGGCGGTGTTGATCGGTGGCGTCTCATTCGCGCTGAAGGCGAAAGAAGCGACCGCAGCGCGCGACGAGTTGGCAACGAAGAACACGGAGCTTGCGGCATCGACGAAGGTTGCGCAGCAGAACGCAACACGAGCCACTGAGCAGGAGCAGATCGCCATCCAGCGCGCGGCGGACCTCGCCGTCGCGACGAAGGCGGCGCAGGACAACGAGTCGCGAGCGATCGCGCAAGAGCGCCTTTCGACGCAGAAGACGAACGACGTGTTGTCGTTGTCGGCTTCGAAGGATTGGGAGGAGCTAGTCGCTCGCGCGGAGAAGTTGTGGCCGGCGCATCCGGAGATGATTTCGGAGTACGAGAAATGGTTGGCCGAAGCACGCGCGCTGATCGATGGTCGTCCGGCGGATCCTGCGCACGACATCAAGAAGCGACCGAGCCTCGAAGAGCACAAGGCGAAGCTGGCGGATCTGCGAGGGCGCGCGACGAAGCAGAGCGAGGCAGAAGCCAAGGCCGCGCGCGAGTCGGACCCACGCTTCGAGGAGCTGACGGCGAAGCGGGCGGAGCTGACTTGGGGTTCGCGCATGCTCGAGCTGGAGCCGTGGCCGAATGAGGCGGAGGTCGAAGCGCAACTGGCGAAAGAAACCCTCCCGACGGACGCGAACGGGCTGAACACGCTGGCCTGGCCGTTGGTCGATTCGGACAAGCCCGTGTACGGCAACGAAGTGAGAGGTCTCTTGCTCGCCAAGCGCGCGGTTGCCGCAGCCACGGACTCGGAGCGCTCAGGCATTCGCGACAGCCTGGCCTGGGCGAACTTCCGCCTTGGTCGCCTGGACGAAGCCGTTGCGGAAGAAGAGCGCGCGGTGGACGAAGCTCCGGCGGACAAGACGAAGGAATTCGAGGGCTACGTCGCGAAGATGGAAAAGGCCGTCGAACGCTGGAAGGGCGAGGCTGCGCTTGCAGCGCGTCGCACGGAGCGCGACGCGCTGCTTGCGGAGGTCAGCGACCTCGATCGCGTGGTGAGCGAACGGCGGACGTGGGCCTTCGAGAAACCCGAAGACGCTTGGTGGCAAGTCCAGCTTTCGAAGTTGGTGTCGGATCTGGAAGCGTTGCGCGATCCCAAGACCGGACTGATGGGCGACACGTTGGCGGAGCCCTTCGGCTGGGGGGTTCGCAAGCGCTACGAGTTCGCGAAGACGATTGCGGAGCGCAGCGTGCAGGGTCCCGAGGCGCAGCAGCGCTGGGCTGAGGCGATTGCGTCGATCGCGTCCTCGCCGAAGTACGGCGGGCTGCAGATGACGCCGCAGCTGGGTGTGGTTCCGATTGGCGAGGATCCGGAATCACACTTGTGGGAGTTCGCGCACCTGCAGACAGGCGAGCCGGCGATGCGTGGCGCAGACGGGAAGCTGGTGCTTTCACAAGAGACAGGGCTTGTCTTCGTGTTGATTCCCGGTGGGACGTTTTGGATGGGCGCGCAGAAAAAAGACCCAACGGGCCAGAACTTCGACGCAGGAGCCGGATCCGATGAGTCGCCGGTACACGAAGTGGAACTCAGCGCGTACTTCTTGTCGAAGTACGAGATGACGCAGGGTCAGTGGCAGCGGATCGCGGCGCGCAATCCGAGCCTCTATGGACCGAGTGCGAACTTCGCCGGTCATCAGCACAACTTGTTGCACCCGGTGGAGCAAGTGAGCTGGGACGAGAGCATGGGCCTGATGGCGCGGCTGGGTTTGTCGTTGCCGAGTGAAGCGCAGTGGGAGAACGGTTGTCGTGGTGGGACGGCGACGTCGTGGTGGACGGGTCAAGAGCGCGAGAGTCTGCGTGGGAAGGTGAACATCGCGGACAAGACGGCCTCAGATGCGGGCGCGACATGGGGCGATATCAAGGACTGGCCAGATCTTGTTGACGGCTGGGTGGTGCACGCCGCGGTTGGGAGTTTCCCAGCGAACCCGTTCGGGCTGGACGAGGTGCACGGCAACGTCTGGGAGTGGTGCGCTGACGGCTACGACGGTGGTTTCTACGCCAAGAGCCCGAAGACTGACCCATTTGCGCCGATTGCAGGCTCCGCCTACCGCGTGAACCGCGGCGGCTGCTTCTACTCTGCCACTTCGAGTGCGCGCTCGGCGATCCGCCTCTGCAGCACGCCGGAGTACTTCCTCACCAACCTCGGCTTGCGTCCCGCCAGGGCATCACTTCTTTCTGCTTCACCACTTCACCAATCAGGGAAGTGACTTTGGGCCGTTTCGAGGCGCACGGCCGACCGGCGTGCGAAGCCGCCGAAGGAGGCCGAGCGCCGGCGCATTTGCATGTGTGCGACTTTTTGTGCAGATTTTCGATTTTCAGGTGGCGTTGGGGACGGGAGGCGGGGCAGGGAGCAAGGCAATGGGTTTTTGCGCCCATTCCCCAGTCCCATGCGCATCAAACTGCTGACCTTCCGCTACTCCGCCACGCTCGGCGGTTTCGACGATACGGCCCTCGCTGACTTCACGCGCGACAAGGAAGTGATCGCGTTTCGCGAACACTTCTACGCGGTGAACGAGACACCGCACCTGACGTGCATCGTTCATTACCAGGAAGCGATCGTGCCACGCGCAGCGCTGGACACAGCACGCGAGATCGCTCCGCGTCCGGTGTCGAACACGCCGCGTTTCCAACGCCGCGACGGTGCGCCCGATCCTTGCGAAGGCATGAACGACAGCGAGCGAGCGCTATTCAACCACTTGCGCGAGTGGCGCTCGACGCAGGCGCGCGAAGAGGGCGTTCCGCCCTACCTGTTGCTGACGAACAGGCAACTCGTCGCGGTCATCCGCAAGCGGCCGGAATCCTTGACGGCGCTCGGGCATCTCGACGGCATCGGACCAGGCAAGGTCGAGCGCTACGGTGCGGCCATCCTGCGCGCGCTGCACGGCGGCAGTGCAGGGTCCGCTGCAAGCGCCGATCCCGCACCGGAGGCCGCCCCGAAGCTGACGGATGCCGCCGAGATCGAAGTCGTCGAACTCGCCGCAGCCGAGGTCGTCGCATGAGCGCGCCCTCGTTCCGTCCGCCGGCGCGCGAGGCCGGTCCAGAGCTTTTGTGCCTGCAGAAGTGGGAGGAAACGCTCGGATGGCTGCTCGAGCACACGGCCAAGTGGCCGAAGTCGGCGCGCTTCAGCCTGGTGCAGAAGGTGGATCGGCACGCGCTCGACGTGCTCGAGATGCTGGTCGTCGCGCGCTACGAACCGGGCGCGCGCAAGAAGCACCTGCGCGAGATCAACCTGCGCCTGGAGCTGCTGCGTTATCTGCTGCGCATCGCTCGCGCGCGCAACGTGATGCCGGCGACGGGCTTCGAGACTGCCATGCGCGGACTCGACGAACTGGGGCGGATGGTCCACGGCTGGCGCGTCGCGATCGGCGAACGCGGCGCGCTGGATCCGGGCACAGTCGAGGCCGAACTTGTTGCGGCGGGGACGGAGACATGAGCGGCTCGCAGTGGGACGAGATCACCTCCTTCGCCAACTTGTGCGCCGCGGCCCGACGTGCGGCGCTGGGCAAGCGGGGCGTGCGCGGGGCCGCGCGCTTCCTGGAGCGGCTGGAACCCGAGGCGCTGGCCTTGCAGCGCGAGCTGCTCGGGTGGAGCTGGCGGCCCTCGGTTCCGACGACGTTCGTGATCCACGATCCCAAGACGCGCGAGATCACGGCGGCGCCGTTTCGCGACCGCGTCGTGCATCATGCGTTGATCGATCCGCTCGAAGCGCTCTTCGACGCCGCGCTCGTGCCACAGACTTTCGCCTGCCGACGTGGCAAAGGCATGCACCGCGCGCTTGGGCATGCACGCGCTCTGGTGCGCAGCCACTCGCATTTCCTGAAACTCGATGTCGAAGCCTGCTTCGCTTCGATCGAGCACGAAATCGTCCTGAAAACCCTGCGCGAACTCGATCTGGAGCAAGAGGTGTTGCGGCTTTCCGCGCGCATCCTCGGCGGAGCGGGCGGCCGGCTCGGGATCGGCCTGCCGATCGGCAATCTGACCAGCCAGTGGTTCGCGAACCTCGTCCTGGGCCGTCTCGATCGCTTCGTGCTTGCTCTTCCGGGCATCCGAGGCTACGCGCGCTACATGGACGACTGCGTGCTGTTCGCGGACGACAAGCAGGTGCTGCGCGACGCGCACGGGTTCGTCGAGGGGTTCCTGGAGCAGGAGCTGCATCTGCGGCTCAAATCGCGCGCGACGATCCTCGCACCGGTGTCGCAGGGCCTGCCCTTCCTCGGCTGGCGCGTGTACCGCGGCACGACGAGGTTGCGGCCCGAGAACGTGCGCCGTACGCGGCGGCGGCTCGCGCACCGGGCCTGGGAGCTGCGAGCCGGCCGCAGCGGCGCCGAGCGCTACCTCGCTTGCGCTCGTTCGATCGTCGCGCACCTCGAGCATGGCGACACGCGCGAGCTGCGGCGCAGCTTGCTCGCCGCGTCCTTCGTCCAAGAACACGAACTGGGGAGTGGATCACAGGCTCCGCCAACCGCGTGAACCGCGGCGGCAGCTTCAACAATGCCGCTTCGAATGCGCGCTCGGCGAACCGCAACAACAACACGCCGGAGAACCGCAACAACAACCTCGGCTTGCGTCCCGCCAAGGCATCGCACCGCCCGATCGCGCCGGCCCTGTCGGCGCGCCGTGCACGTGATGCCCAGATCCGCTTCCCGTGCCGCGCGTCGCTTGGCGCGCGGCCGAATTCATCGTTCGACGCGCTCGTCGCCCATCGTGTCGAAGTGGACGGCCCAGTCCTCGCCTTCGAAACAAGCGCGAGGCCGCGCCATGCCCGGCGAGCCATCGGCTGTTCCAAGAGCGACGATCCTGGGCGCGCATCGGCACCGATCACCCCACCCAGCAAGCCGAACCCACCACTGCCGGCCGCGACCGCACCCACCCGCCGCGCCCGCTCCGGCGCGGGCGCAAGTCGGGTCTCCCCACCCGCTCGCGGGTAACTGGGACGTGACCGACACGCAGACTGGTGGTGGGACAGCGTATTCCGAAATCTCTTGGAACTCGACGCTGGAGCTCTACACCTACGCCACATACATTTCTCCCGGAGGTACGAAGATTGATTCCGGCACAATCGTTGGGGTCACTGGTGGGTACGCATTCGCGAGCAGCCAGGGCGGCGGAGCAGGCGTGATTCAGCATCAATCCGGAACTACATATGCATGGCAGAACACGAAAACCGGTGCTGGCGGCACCATGACGCCACACTAGGACAGGGCTGACACACTTGACGGGCCAAAGCTCTCTCCTCAGCGGCTCTCGCGCGCCCCTCGTTCTAGCAGCCTTTTTGGTACTTACTACGATCGCGGGTTTTCTGATAGCCCGTCAAGACTCCGATCTGGGCTCGCGCGCCATTGTAGTTAATTCAACGGTGGCGCGCACTCATGATGACGAGGGAATGGCAGATCCGATTGTCACCCAGGGTCGCGAGATCCCGATTCGCATCGTCACGCTAGAGTGTTCCGTTGAAGATGGCTGCCCGTTCTCCGGCTTTCCGCTAAGTATTTCGGCGACAGATGCGACCCCTCAGCAAGTGTTCACCGACACGAAGGGCTTAGCGTCTTTCGAGATAAGTGCCCGCTGCTCGCACATTAGTGTCGATAGCGCCGGTTTTCAGCGAGTAGAGGTCCCTGTCTCAGAGGAATCGGCCGCCGCCATACCTGTTCGCCTTCGACCGACAGGAGCATTGTTCTACGTTAAATGGCGCAGCGGGTATGAAGGAGACATATCTTGTACGGTTCTCTGTAGTAGCGACACTAGCGTCGCCTACAGGCCACTCAAAAGCACAGAATTGAGAGCCCACGCCGGTGTGGACGCGTACATTCCCGTCGATCACCTCGGGAATGCTGCGTTGCTCATATCAGGGGCCGGGGTACTGTGGTGGAGCGAGAACAACTACAAGCTCTCTATCGGCAGTGTCGTGATCATCACAATCGATGAGTTCTCGTCTTGCCATGCGACCGTCCGGCTCGCCCGTTATTCGGGCCAGGACACGACACTCCTCGCAGAATTCCGACCGGCAGAACGTGCTCCTTGGGTCGGGGAGTCGGTGCTCCGCGTACCGCTTACGCCTGCAGCGCACGTCCCCGTACTCACCCCAAGACGCGCGGGGCAATAGACGGCGCGGGCTCCCAGCTACGACGTGCCCCTGCGCGCCGCGGGAACTTCTGATCGCCAGATTAAGTTGTGCGGCGCGGACATCGACCTGGAGCTCGATTCTGCGCTGGTTGCGATCGGCGTAAGTGACCTGTTGGGAGATGTAGATCGAAACGCGACGTTTAGTGTCTACATGCCGGGATCGCCAGAGCCCAGGTCACCGGCAGAGCCATCGAACCTTGTATACGTTACCGAGCAAGAGTTTAGGAAACTGTCGTTCGTAGATTTCTTGATGGATGAGTCTGTTTTCGTACGCATGAAGCCAGAGGAAGGTGTGCGGAAGGGCGACGTCGCTCTCTTTGATGTTCCGCGAGGCGGGGAGGACTTCAGTCTATTTGTCTGCTCGCCCATCGAGAGAATGCCAAGCCTTGAGGAACGACCAGGCATTATCTTGACCCCTTGTCGGCCCTGGCCGCCTTTGGCTCTGAGGCACTCAGTGGCTTGGCAGCAACGCTGTGTGCAAGTGCTGAAGGTTGGCCGTGGCGAATATGATGTGTGGTGGCGCTGGGCCAAGGGAGGCGCGCGGCTTTGCGCGAGCGCTGTTGTAATTGGAGCGGCCGGCGACCCCACTCTCGATGTGGATATACCTGCAATCCGGCAGGTCGATGGCGTTATCGAGGCGTGGAACGGCATTCCAACAGACCTGCGCCCCACTAGTGTGATCATTGACGGCGTGCTTGCGAAGGTGGACCAGGGACGATTCGCGCTGCTGGCGGCGCTGCCCCCAGTAGCAAGTGGCAGTTGCGAAGCCACATTTCCGGGCGGTGCATCCGAAGTGATTCCCTGCGAGATGTGGATGGATGCAGAGAACGACAAGGTTTGGCTTCGCCTCGGCATCGACACACTTCGAGTGCACAGGCTAGTGGTGGAGCCGATAATGTCCGGAAGGCTGCGAGCCGAAATTTGGCGTGAGCTCCCGCAAGCCGTCGGCGGTGCGAATCGGTTTGGCAGGCTCGTGACATCCAGCGAGGGTAATACGCTTGCTATCGTGTTACCAACAGGCGCGGATGCGTGGGCAGTGTTGTGGGAAACGGCGAATGGAAGATCACATTTCCGCGGAGTCGTGCACCTAGACAGTGGCAGTGCCGAATTAGGACTCCGAGTGCTCGGCGGAAGATCACTAGCCATGGCTGAGGTTATGGGCAGGAACTCAGATCCGACGGCTGAGATCTAAGGACTGATTCCAAAGTCAATCAATTGCCCTTCGGGCTTACGAGTGTTTCTCGGTCGTGTTTCGGATGCCGACACATTCTGGATGGCTTCCGCTGTCGAACAGCTTGAGCTACGGTGCGCCGATGGTACTCGGATCATTTCCGGGCCGGGGCGGTGATCCTGGAGTTGGCATGTTGGCGTAACGTTCCTTCTGTAATTCACAACCGAGGGCAGCGTGCTGTACGAAGTCCTGCGCGAGCACCTCGCCACCTTCCTGGCCCGCACGACGTCGGATTGCGGCCCCGCTCTCCCCGCCTTCGTGCGCCGTGAGCTGCGCCGCTACCTCGATTGCGGCATCCTCGCCCACGGTTTCGCCCGCGTGCACTGCACGAACTGCGGTCGCGACGAGTTGGTGGCATTCTCCTGCAAGGGCCGCGGTTTCTGTCCGTCGTGCTGTGGTCGGCGCATGATCGACGCCGCCGCGCACCTGTGCGACGCCGTGCTGCCCGACGTGCCGATCCGCCAGTGGGTGCTCTCGCTCCCCTTCCGCGTGCGCTACCTGTTGGCCTACGACGCCAAGCTGTGCTCCGCCGTGCGGCGCATCCTCGTGCGTGTGATCCTCGGCTGGCTCGCGGAGCGCGCGGCGGCAAGGGGCATCGAGGGTAGCCGCTCCGGTGCGGTGGTCCTGGCGCAGCGCTTCGGCGGCGCGCTGAATCTCAATCTCCATTTTCACGTGCTCGTGATCGACGGCACCTATTCAGCCTCCGCCACGAACCCGCTCGCGCCGCCGACCTTTCACGAAGCCGCGCCGCTCACCGACCAGGAGGTCGCCGAAGTGGTCGTGCGCCTTCGACGCCGCATCGTGAACTACCTGCGCCGGCGCGGCCGCATCCCGCGCGACGAGCACGACGATTCCGCCCCGCCCGAGCCCGATGAACCGCTCTTCGCGGAGCTCTGCGCCGCCTCCGTGCAGGGCCGCGTGGCGCTCGGGCCGAACAGCGGCGCGGCTGTCGAGCGCTTCGGTCGCGGGAACGGCGACCAGCGGCCGCGCTCCATGCCGGGCGAGTTGTGCTGTGACGTCGACGGTTTCTCGCTGCACGCCAAGGTTCGCATCGCCGCTCACGATCGCGACGGGCTCGAGCGGTTGTGTCGGTACGTGAACCGTCCCCCCATCAAGCTCGAACGGCTCTCGCTCGCCCGCGATGGCAAGGTGATCTATGCGCTGCGCCGACGCTGGCGCGACGGCACTTCGGCGATTCAATTCGAGCCGCTCGACTTTCTGGCCCGGCTCGCAGCACTCGTGCCGCGGCCACGAGCGCATTTGCTGACGTATCACGGCGTGCTGGCGCCGGCCGCCACGTGGCGTGAGCTCATCGTGCCGCGACCGCCGAGTTCGGCAGGCGGCACGCGGGGCGGCTCGCACGGCGAACAGCCCCACGAGCCGAGTTCCGAATTCGCTCCCTCGCCCAACGCCCGCCAAGCCAAGCGCCGCACGCGCTCGACCTGGGCGGAGCTGATGCTGCGCGCATTTTCGATCGACGTTTTGACTTGCCCGCATTGCGGCGGATTGCGCGAGCTGATTGCGTTCCTCACCGACGGCCTGGTCGTGCGCAAGATTCTCGAACACCTCGGACTTCCGACCGAACCGCCGCGCCTCGCGCCCGCTCGAGCCCCGCCCGAGTTCGAGTTCGCCGAGTAGAGGGCCGGATCCTGATCGCGCTTCCTGAGCAGGCTCGGGCTGGCGGAGCTATGCTGTCATGCGCACGAGCCGATGGCGAAACGAGCTGCCGAGGCTCCATATGAGCGCTTTCAGCCCAGCAACAGACAGGACGGCGCGCTGCGCGCGCCGCGAGACGCCCAGCAGGGCTCCCGAGGGACTCCGGGGTGGGCCGGGGACCGAAGGATCATGCGCTTGGAAGTCCTATCCTCCGAGAGCCTCTAGGGGGCGTGCTCGCTTCCCCGCACACGTCCCACCGCCGACCGATAACGGTCGTCACGCGAACTCGTTCCACCGCCTTGAGCACGGCCCGACATGCCTCACGGTCCATCGCGGTCGGTTCCTCAGACGAGCACAAGGCCGAGGCGCGGTCGTGGCCTTCAAAGCGGAAGGAGCTTCGTGAACACGACATCAAACGGCGAAGGCACAGACGCTTGCCTTGCATCGGGCCTCTCGTTGCTGTGCCAGCAAGCACTGGGTAACCGGTTGCGCTTCCTTCCCACTCTTCCCCAAATCTCTAGGAGATCCTGACAATGATGGCACTTCGTTCCATCACGACAGCATTCCTGCTGTCGCTGGTGTGCTTGCTCGCGCTCGCTGCGTTCAGCCCGACCGTTCGCGCTCAAGATGCAAATTCGCAGGACACGCTGCTCTTCACTTCCGGCCAGGTCACGGGCACCATCACCCAAGTGACCTACACCGGCGGCCAAGTCTCCAGCTTCGTCGTGACCGACGTGAACAACGTTAGCATGACGATTACCGTGATGCCGCCCGAGCAAGGAATCACGACCGCCGTTCAGAATGCGGCAAACGGTGGAAGGAAGGTCACGGTCGAGTACCACACCTCCGGAAACCCGCCAACGTTTGTCTACGATGGCATGACCGTCTATTACTGACAAGGGGACAGCGACATGGCCGACCGCAACATACCCGCTTTGATGGGAGTAGCGTTTCTCGTCTTAGCGCTTCTCATTGGCGGGTACATGTGGCGGTCGGCCAGTCACGCGGATGACAAGGCACGCGGTTCCGCGCACGGTCCGCTAAACAGTATCAACGCGGATGCTCCCAATGAGCTAATCTCTCCAGATGCTGGTTCCACCCGCGCCCAGGATACTCCCTCCACTTCTCAGGTAGCCACCGTAACTAGCACCTCGCCACGGCTAACCAACGGCAGGTTTGCATTCGCCGACGGGTCAATACCCCCCGAAATAAACTTTGAGGTGTATGCGCTCGAGCTGGCAGGGGCCGAAGACCGTGAGGCGCTGATAGCGAGGGCGGAGGAAGCAAATCGTGCTGGACAGTGCCGGAACTGGATGCTTGAACGCTCTCTTCCTGACGGCACCTTCACGCTCAGCAATCTCTGTCCTGGAGTCTATGGAGTGCGCCTACGCAGCCATACTGGCCTGGGCTTGGCTTCAGGCGCCTTTAGAGTTCCAGACGATAGCCCTCAGTTTGTACTGACGGGGTACCTGGTTCAGGTCATAGTCGAAGACAGTCAGAATCGTCCTCTCGGCAAAGCCCTTGTTAGCGCGCGCTACACCAAGGACATTGGGGTAGATTTGGTTTCTGGTGATGGTATGCTCACTGCTTTCTCGGACGAGTCTGGTCTCGCTTACTTTGCTCTTCCATCCCCCGGCGGGTGTGAAGTCAACGCGACCAAAGACCTGGAAAAGGCCGGCCCGCAAGTAGTTACACTGGCTGGTCCTTCGCGCGTCGAACACGTTCGACTTACTCTAAAGCCGAGCTATTGGGGAGCTTCTTTGCGCGTTCATCTGCAATCGTGCGACAGCTTTCCTGTCTCACTCTCAGATTTCTGCATTGTGCTAAGCGATACACCTTCCGGCGATCCTATTGTCCGCCTGTGTTCTTCAAGCGATAAGCGCATTGATGTGTTTCGTGGCCTAAACCCTGGGCGGTTTTTTGCGCGCGCCATGCCTACGTACTCTAGCAGTCCCGAGTTTTACTTAGAGCTGCCGGAGGGAAGGGTCTGGAAAGTTGAGCTGCGTGATAATGAAGAAGCGGTCCTTACGGAATGCGTTGAACTTGGAGGTCGAGTTTCGATCCTTCTACGAGACGAGGGGGCAATCATCGACTCCGCGCCTGTCAACTTCACGGTCTGCATAACGGCTGACGGCTCCAATGAGTGTGTACCGCTTCAATTCAGGCGTCCCACCGCGACTGGAGTTACCGTTCTCTATGTTATACAGGCCGGGGAGACTCTAGTATCTGAGAACGTCTTGGCACCTGGTGTCTATGAGCTGCTGGTATCAGGTCCCGGATATGGCCCTGTACGTGCTCAGTGCACGATTGTGGCCGGGTCTAGCTCGACGATTGAGATTGGCGTTCGCCGCCAGAGCGGGGATTAGAGCTGCGGCGTAGTCCGTCGCCGGGTGCGTGAGCGCCATCTGGACCGCGTGGCCTACTGGCCAGATCGCCTCGACTTACTGCTACAGCACCCGACGCAGGTCAATCATGTTCGTGATTACCTCCTCGTGGAGTCGCAGCGAGTCTTCCCCCGCCTCGTTGCGCTTTGGCGTCGGGGCGCGGTACTGATCCTCCCCCGATCAGTGGACACCCAGACAGTAACTGTCACGGCACGCCCGCCTGGACAGCTCGGACCTGAACGCGACGATCGCGTGCATGAATCGACGCGAAGAGATGGTGCGTTTGCTCGGCCGGCGTGAGCGTCAGGGCCTGACGCTGAAAGCCTTGGCGGTGGAGAGCGGAGTACCAGCGGGGACGCTCGGGTTCTGGGCCTGGAAGCTGCGCCAGGAAACGCTTCGGCCGGGTCCGGCTTCCGACGCTCCGCGCACTGGCTTCGTCGAACTCGTGCCAGGCCCCGATGAGCGCGTGGCCGAGAACCGCCGAGTGGAGATCGTGCTGGCCGGCGGCCGACGCGTCGTCGTTGACGATAATGTCGACGAAGACCGCCTCGTGCGTTTGGTGAGAGCCCTCGAGCGATGCTGAGCCTGCCTGCGAACGTGCGCGTGTTCGCCGCGCGCGATCGCGTGGACTTCCGCAAGGGCTTCGACGGACTGCACGCGATCGTGCGCGACGAGTTTGGCGAAGACGCGCTGTCGGGAAACCCTCCTTGCCAACGTGAGCGAGACACTTTCTTCCATCCGGTTTAGTGTCGAGGGCTGAAGGTTGCCTCCCATTGCCGAACGAACTCACCAACGCCGCCCGCGCGCCCCGAGAG
>Ga0163146_10005085_pt1 | contig 15639 bp, 8 predicted proteins | sample OliLakLV19MP7G1_FD_148648 | JGI IMG/M metagenome (GOLD analysis project Ga0163146, IMG submission 148648) | Freshwater microbial mat bacterial communities from Lake Vanda, McMurdo Dry Valleys, Antarctica - Oligotrophic Lake LV.19.MP7.G1 | ecosystem: Environmental > Aquatic > Freshwater > Lake >...
ATTATACATGGTGACCATTCCGGTGCGAATAAGTTCTGAGGGATCTGGCTCTTCGCGTTTGGTGGCGCCCAGTTGAAGGTCTTCCAGTTTTACTTCTATCCTTTTCGATGGATCGGGTGGTGTATCGCTCAGCCTTCCGTAGGCATCCACGTATCCAATCATGTCATCGAAACTTTTGCCTTTGTTGTTGTTGGCTTTTCGTTCCTGCTTTTTCTCTTCCTTCTCCTTCCTCTTTTGGAGTCGTTTTTTTTCTTTCTCCTTTTTGCCGTAAGTCTCTTGTGATTTAGCCATTGATTAAAGCCCCCTGCGGGTGGTGGATTGTAAATTTTCGCAACATTGCGAAATAAAAATCAGCGCAAAATAACTTATTGGAGCTTCTATGTTTTTTTCAAGGGTCGGTAAGCAGCGCCTTATGCCTTACTGCACAATGGTGAATTTTCCTGAGAATATCCCGTCATCGCTCCTTGCTTGCAAAAGGTAAATTCCCTGGGCAAGATGTGCTAATTGAAATCCGATTGCAGATTCTCCACCAGGAACAAATGTGTTAATTGAATAAACTATCTTGCCTGTGTAGTCATAAAGATCGACCAGCATTTCCTGTGGATGCAGCGCATTGATCATGAGTGCAAATGAGCCGTGGTTCGGATTGGGAAACAATGCAGTTCCGCCTGCATTTGTGGGTTCGCTGATGTTTACATAATAGAAAATTTCACTTTCATTGCTGCACTCATTTTCATCGGTCACTACCACTGTAAATTCTCCATCATCGGTCAAAACAATGTAGTCGAGGAATTCGTTTTCTATCAACGTTCCATTATTAAACCATTGATAGCTCAACCCCGCAGGCTGTGCAAAAAGTGTGTCCACAACTTGAGTAATACTCGCCACAGGATTTTCGAATACCTCCACAGTAACGTAAGTGGAGTCCAAGCATCCAAAAGCCGAATGTCCGATTACCTGATAGGTGGTTGTAGCATCAGGCTCAGCCACAGGATTTGCAATATTGGCATCGCTTAAATTAATGGCGGGGCTCCATTGATAATTCTGGGCACCGCTTGCTTCCAATTGAACCTCCTGCCCTGCACAAATCGAAAACAAAGTATCAGCATAAAATTCGAATGTGGGAGGTGGGGATAACTCTACCTCAAAAGTGACCTCCAAATTTTCATCATCCGTGATGTTTACACTATACGATCCGGGGCAAAGGCCGGTAATGGTTGGCGAAGTATCTCCTGTGTTCCACTGATAGGTGTAGTTGCCGGGGCATTGCGGCTGGGCAGTGATAGTGCCTGTGCATTCACCTTCGCAATTCACTTCAACCGTGGTGGTGATGGTTCCGAAATCGGGTGATGAACAGCCCAGTGAATTCAAAAGATTTTCGCGGGGGAAAGTTTGCAAGGTGGTTTGCATCCGGTCTTTTTGGCCTGATGTAAATCGATCAGTACTTCCGCAATAGCTCATATAATTAAAACGGGAATTATCCCACACGCCATCGGTTGTGCAGGGATTGGTGGCATCACAATCTCCTTGTTTATGAGGAGGAGTGTCGCATACATAGTCGCCTTCGAATTGGCAATTATCATTAAGAGGGCAATCCGCATTTCCATTGTCGCCATTAAAAGTGTGAGCGAGATAAAAAGCATGTCCTAACTCATGGCTGAGGGCAGTTGAGGAATAGGTGATGTAATCATACCGGATAACTGTTCCATCGTAATACTGCCCGTTGGGGTAATAGGCATAACCTGCCCAACCTTCGCAAATAGTGTTTACGACCCAGATATTGTAATAATCCAAAACGGGCCAGGTGCTCAATGCTTTCACATCCAGATCCGGAGCCGCACCACAATCCACGTCATCAGGATAATCAATTCCGCTGCCTGCATAATTAGGCAACACGGTTCCATCTATGCGCACAATGCCATTGGTGGGGCAGCCCGATGGGTCGCGCGTGGCCAGGCAAAACTGGATTTCAGTATCCGCTCCCATACCTATTGTGTTGGAAAATCTTTCGTTAGCGCCCTGCATGGCAGCAAAAATCTGAGCATCAGAAATGTTGGTGCCGCTGCCTTCTTCTTCTCCAAGATGAATGACGTGAATCACCACCGGAATGGTGGACAAAAGATTTTTGCGCAATCCTGCTTGCTGAAGTTCCGCCATTTCAATTTGCTTGACGGAAAATGTGTGGGCATAAGCCAAATCGGAAGTCATCTTGTGTTGATGCAGGTGGCCGGAACCACATTGGTGCTGTGCAGTGGCATCAAATTTCCAAAGTAGAGCAGATAAAACCAGCAGGAGTATTAGTATATTTTTTTTCATATTGGTGACAGATAAAGAAAATTACAATCAGAAATTTTGCTCAAGACTAGGGCAGCAAGGGAAAAGTTGCGGTTCAAATTTTTGTCTTGTTTTTCCTCCTGCCTTTGGCCGCGAAAAGTAATTCGTCTTCAACAATAATCCGTTCCGCTTTGTGTTTACCCTCCAAACTATCACACAATGAAAACTTACATCGCAATCTTTCTTATCGCTGCTTTTTCCTTTTGCAACACCATGGGCGCGGCCACACCAGAACCACCCAAAAAAGGATTTAACTACAAAGCACACAAGCAGATGAACAAGAAAGCAAATCGCTGGGGCAAGAAAAGAATGAAAGCCGCGAACTACAATTTGCTTAACATCAAATGCGATGCGAAGGATTCGAGGAAGTATGCAAAGAGGCAGAAGGGTTAATGCTGGCCCATCTTTCAATGATGTCATCGTGTGCCTCGTCTCCAACATTGTCATTCCAAAAGTGTTGAGCGTGTGTCCATGAGCAATCCGAAAGATGTGGTGGAGAATCTTCCCTGATGTGAAGGACTAAAGCTGACACAAGCAATCTTCACGTAGCTCTTTTCCCATAGTTTTGTTGTCATGAATAAAACAAGAGAAGTAAGAATCGTGCTCGTATGGATGCTGCCTGTATTTTTCATAAGCAGCGTCAGCAGCCAAGTCCCCACTGAAGGGCTCTTTGCATACTATCCTTTCTCCAACAACACGCTGGACGAAAGTGGCACTGGAAATGATGCCATTGCCTATGGCTGCAGTTATATGGATGACAGACACGGCAATGCCAACAGTGCGCTTTACGTAAACGGTGAAAGCGACCAACTGGAAATTCCGAACAACGAATTCACTCCGCTTAGTGGCGACTTCACTCTTTCATTTTGGTTCAAGACTTCCAATCAAACAAGGTCGCATCTCATTGATCTGGGCTACTGTGCAGGGGGTGATTTAGATGGCGGGAATTTTCAGATTACACTACACAGCGGCAGCACCGTGTGGGCTTATTGGAATGGCCTGGGCGATTATGCTCTGATTACAAATTCTACTGTTCACGTGAATGACAACAAGTGGCACCACATGGTGGTAAAACGTGAAGCCGGAAATATTGAACTGTGGATTGACCGTGCCAAACTCACAATGCTTCCATGGGCTACTGTTTTTTATGAGGGAGATTTGGGTGATGATGAACCGATAACTATAGGACAGGGTAATTGTTTTGACTACACATACAGAGGCGTGGTGGATGACATTGCTTTCTACAACATTGCGTTAAGTCCTGAAGAAATTTTCCAACTCTATCATGACCAACAACCCATCGTTCTTCTCTCGCCAAAAATCACTGACCGCTATCCACAAAACACTAATTGTCTTTTTCAATGGAAGTTAGCTTCAAACATTTCTGCACTCAATCTTGACTACTCTCTAAACAATGGTGCAACATGGAATGCTGTTTTGGAAAATGTGGATACGCTTTACACAAGTTATAGTTGGCCAATGCCAGTGCTACCCATTGCCGCTGAAATATGGGTGCGTGTTTCCGATGCGATGAATAGCGCAACCAATGTGTTAATTGGGCCGATGAAAATCAGCGAATACCATTGGGAAGAAGTGAACACAAACTGTGCGTGGCAAGCGCGCGATGGTGCGGGAGTTCTGGTGTATGATGAAAAAATGTGGTTGCTTGGTGGATGGAATCCATATTTAGAAGAATGGCTACCGGGCTACACGTGTAGCGAGGTTTGGAACAGCACCGATGGTGAAAACTGGACCTTTGTAACTGACGCTCCGTGGGGTGGAAGACACACAGCGGGCTGGCTTGTGCATGATGATAAAATGTGGATAGTGGGAGGAGATTGGAACAGCGGTGAGCAACAAATGGACGTGTGGAATTCGACCGATGGTCTCAATTGGAATCTTGTACTCGACACCTTGCCGATGGAAGTGCGCATGACACACATGGTCGCTTCACTCAATGATGAAATAATTTATTTCGGTGGACAAACACTTACGTTTTTAGACTTTGTTGGAGCGGAGTGGTATAGCGATGTATGGAGCAGTAGCGATGGTGAAAACTGGACGGAACTAACTGACAGCGCAGGCTGGCATCCTCGCGGACAAGTGCAGGGAAACTTTGTGCGCAACGATACACTATGGCTTGTGGGCGGAGGAACGTATGACGCACGTTTCATGTACAGCGATGTTTGGTACACTGCTAACGGTGCCAACTGGACAATGGTAACCGAAGCCGCAGATTTCACACCGCGCCAATACCAGGACATGGGAGTGTTTGACAATCGCTTGTGGTTATGTGGCGGCTACGAAGGAATCGGAAATATGCAGGACGTTTGGTACAGTGACAACGGGGCAGATTGGTTCGAACTCAAAAACACTCCCTGGCCTCCCCGACATGCAGGTGCTGTTTGCACTTACGATTCTTCAATGTGGATGATTTCCGGCAACCTCTGGAACGACTCGTGGCGATTGATGAAGGAAGATATTCCTGAATATGTTTTCAATGAAACAACCCCAACAACCGACTTTGTGATTTTCCCGAATCCAGCAAGAGATGCAGTTGAACTGAACTGGAATACAGAAGCTGATGAACTGGTGCTAACGGACGAATTGGGAAAAGAAGTTGCCCGACACATTGTGCATGGAATTCGCTTCATACAAATCAATGTCTCAAATCTTTCATCGGGAGTTTACCAGGCAACCTTGAACACTGCGGATAGAAAGGTGGTGAGGAAATTTGTGGTGGAGTGACACCCGCGTGAGACCGTCTAAAATTGAATACGCCCTAGTCAAAGCCCTCGACAAACTGCAATGGAATTTATTGACCACTACAAAACTCTGGTGGTAAAGAACTACGATTTGCTTAACATCAAATGCGATGCGAAGGATTCGAGGAAGTATGCAAAAAGGCAGAAGGATTAATGCTGCGTCATCATGCAGCGAGGTTATCACGTGATATCACTTGAATCGTTTTCCACAAAATCGTTTCGAAAGTGTGAGAACGTTTGCATAAGCAATCCGCGAGATGCAGTGGAGAATTTAGCGGGTGACAGAGTCTGCCTTAGGCAATCACCTCGCTTGCCATTACCGAAACTTCAGCAAATTGCAATTCACACAATCCCCTGCTTTATTGCTTTCGCCACGGCTTCATTCATGCTGTGTACGTGCAGTTTCTCGTATATTTTTTTGATATGTGCGCGCACGGTGTCAATGGAGACTTCCATTTTTTCTGCAATCATTTTATAGGAAAAACCTTTCACAAGCCATGAGAGCGTTTCGTGTTCGCGCTTAGTCAGGTTGTAGTCTCCACTCGCTTTTGGTGCAGACAGCTTTTGCGAGAAAAGTTGCAATACTTGTTTCGCAATTCTCGATGTCATTGGCGCACCTCCGGTTTGCACATCGCGGATAGCATCTATTATTTTTTCGTTGGGTGTGCGCTTCAGTAAATAGCCACTTGCACCTGCACAGATGGATTGAAATACTCGCTCATTGTCATCGAACACAGTGAGCATGATGATGTGCGTTTCGGGTCGAGCTTTCTTGATGATGCCAACACCTTCAATGCCGGTAATGCCGGGCATGTCAATATCCATTAAGACCACATTCGGTGTCAGTAAATTCACTTCTTCTTCCGCGTGAACGCATGAGACGAAGTTGGCAATGCACAGCATACCCTCACTGCTGTCAATCAACTGCGCGAGGCTGCCGCGCAACTCATTGTTGTCTTCATATATAAGTACGCGAATCATGTGAGGTCAAACATATTGTTCAAGCTGCGTGGCTGGCATTACATCATCATGTGGTTACAATGGAAAATGTAATCGGATGGTTGTTCCCGTTCCTACTTGCGACTCGATATCAAGCTTTCCATTGATTTCTTCAGCACGCGATTTCATATTGAGGAGTCCGTTTCCAAAAAACTCATTGCCGCTTCCCTTTTCATTTAGAGAAGGTGGCCGAAGGCCGGATGAGGCCTCACTTATAAAGTTGAAACCGACTCCATCATCCTTCACACTCAACACTGCACCATTGTATTTATCTCTAATCTCAAATCCCACATCTATCGTCTTCGCTTCAGAATACTTCACTGCGTTGTTAAGAGCTTCTTTGAAAATGAGATACACATTGCGTTTCTGATTCAGGTTGAAATGAACTGATTCCAATTCATCATCGAAGTTGAGGGTGTAATTAATTCCAGCGGCCTCCAGTAATTCGCCTGCAAACTCTCTCATGCGTGTGAACAAATGTTCGACTTTGTCGTTCTGCGGATTGATGGTCCAGATAATGTCATCCATATCATCCAGCATCTTTTGGCTGCTGTGATGGATGCGCTGCAATGTGTCAGTCTTCGCTTTTTCATCTTGCTTGTTTTGCCCGCTCAATATGCGAATGCTGCTTAGGGCACTTCCGATATCGTCATGCAAGTCGCGTGAGATGCGAGAGCGCACTACTTCCATTTGTTTCATCCTACGGATACGCAAGCGATAGATGAAATAAATACCTGTGCAGAAAAGCAAACACAGCAACACGGCAAACCACCATGTTTTAAAAAAATATTCGGGAAGTATGAAAGAATAAAGTGTAACTCCTTCCTTCCATTCACCACCCGCCTTCACACTCACTATGAAGTTGTAATTACCCGGTGGAATATTAGCATAACTAGCAGTTTTGTTTTGGCCCGCTATGTTCCATTCCGATTCCAATCCTTCCAGTTGGTAGCGGTACTCAAAACCCGTTGCATGCATCAAGTCCACGGCAGTGAATGCAAAGTCAAAGTGATTTTCGCCCGGATAGAAATAGTGTGATTGCAACGCATCCTCTTGTCCTTCCACCTTTACTGAAGTGAGGAAAAGATTTGGGGACGAAGTCTTTTGCAAAACATCTTCCGGCTTAAATGAGATGACATGCCCGTTGCAACTGAAAAACATTTTGCCGCTGTGCTTGTCATAAAGACTTGCACTGTTGAATTCAGCAGATGGCAGACCATTCAGTTCGGTAAAGTTGATGAATGTATGTTTTGAATAATCAAAGCATGAAAGGCCTTGCACGGTGCCAATCCACATTCTGTTGCTATCATCACGCTCAACGCTATAAACATCATTCGAAGGCAAACCATCCAACCTTGTGAATTGCTCCAAGGTATTTTTCTCTGCATCGTACCGAAACAATCCCTCCCGCACCACACCAAACCAAATGATGTTTCCATGCGCGGCCACACAATACGATTCACTGTTAAAATTCATGTTGGCCGCTGCTGCGTTGCTCGGTTTAATTTCTTCAAATGCATCGCGTTTGCTATCCCATTTTATCAGTTTGCCGTCCAGTTTGCTGCGCACCATCCACACATTGCCCCGCGCATCCTCTGCCATATCAAATGCATTGGCGATAGGTATGTACCGCTGGTGAGGAAGCAGTTTTTCGTCATTCACAAAATGAATGGTTTCACCGGAGCTGAATTGATACCGAAGTACACCTTGACCAACTCCAAAACTCATCCATAAGTAACCGTGTGTGTGTTGCAAAATGCTGATGACAGATTTGCCACTCAACTCTTTTGGCATCCAGTCAAAATGGGTACACTCCTTATTTTCTGTAGAAAACTTACTCAGGCTTTTCCAGCCTCCAACCGCAATTTCGTCATCGCTTAACGAGGCTATACTTCTTGCGCCACCTTCCACACAAGAAACAGGAATAGCTATTGATTTTCCGTTTTCTATTCGAAAAATATTCTTGACTTCGCCATCACTCGTTATGTAATACACCAGCCCGGCATGTTCTAAAAATTGCTGTGCGTAAACACTTGTGCTTTGTGCAGAGCTATTTACAACAGGTAGCACATCAAAGTGGCTTACTTGCCGAGTCCATTGATAGAGGCCGCTTTCAGAAGCAATCCAGATATTATCCTGTGTGTCGCGCAGTATGGAGCGGCAAACAGATTGTGCCGATTGATTGCTGCTAAGTGGAACCATTGTGCAACTGAAGTCGAGTGTGTTCACAGAAGCAAGTCCGTATTCACCCGCCAGCCACAGTGTGCTTTCGTCAAAACGAAAAATGTCCAGAGTTGAGCCGTTGAATGCAGGCTGATTCGCTATCACCTCAATACTTCTTTTATCTGTGTGGTCGCGCATATCCATCGTTACAGGATTGAGTGACCATTGCGAAAAAATAAGTTCATCGTTGCGCAGCACAAATGGCGAGGCTGTGTGGCATGCGCTGGTCAGCAAGGTGTTAAAGTCAGTCTCTGACAAAGATGTATTAAGGGTTTTTCCGGTGGCGGGATGGTAGCACATCATATAGCCGCATGAAGGAAAATAGAGGTTGCCATTTGCATCTTGGGCAGGCCTTAAAAAATCGCGTGCAGTGTTTCTGTCTTCTGCGGGTAGCAGTTGCAGCAAATTGTTTCTCACACTAAAATCATCGTTCAATTCAAGCAGCAATGTTTCTCCACCCACATACCAGCGGTCACCATATCGCACCATGTAATTGATTAGTTCATTGCTCGCGAAGTTGAAAGCACTGTTGTTCAATAGTTCATTTTCGAAACGATGAGCACTAACATTAAAAACGCTGACACCATGATTGGTGCTGATAAATAATCGTTCACCATGCGCAGTAATGCCGTGCACTGAATTTCCGCTTAGCGAATGCTCCCTGTCAGCAGGATTATGAAAGAATTGTATAAAGTCGCGACCATCGAAACGATTCAATCCCTCGTTGGTACCCACCCACAAAAAACCATTTGAGTCTTGCTGAACGCAAAAAACATGGTTGGTGCTTAAACCCTTTGCTGTCGTAAAGGCGCGGAATTGCGGATTGCCTTGTGCTTGTTGAGCAACCGACAACAATGACTGTAGGGCAATGCCAGCCAGAATGGTTATGGTATATGATGAACGAGGGAATTGCACGAGCGCAATTTATATTTTTGAAATATCGCTGTGTCGAATTCTTTTGTAGCCAACAAAAAAAATTGTCCCGCGATGCTTCGTCCCATTGACAACTACTTTCTAGAAAAGGAAGAGCCCATTAAAAGCTGCTTGCAAACATTGCGCGAATACATTCTTGCACTGGATAACGAGCACATCTCCGAAGCATGGAAGTACGGAATGCCTATGTATTGCTATGATGGGAAAATGTTTTGTTATCTGTGGGTACACAAAAAATTCAGGCAACCCTACATCGGAATTGTGGAAGGTGGCAGCGTTGAACATCCTGAACTCATTCAGGAAAAACGCGCACGAATGAAGATTCTTTTGATTGATGCCACCAGGGATATTCCAATGAAAAAGGTGGAGGAGATTATGAAAAAAGTGATTGCGCTTTATGCTCACTGATTCTTCAATTCATTCCCTTCGCGCTATTCCTTCACCCACTTCACTCTTTCTTTTTCACCACGCGCATTGGTGCATTCTATGATGTAAATGCCTTGTAAAAGGGACTGCACATTTATCTGCGAACACTGCGCATTCATTAATGCATTCAAACAAGTCCGGCCTGATGAATTGATGACAGAAATGTGAACCGGAAAACTTGTCTTATCAAAATCTACTTGAAGGAATGATGATGCAGGATTAGGAAAGACATGAAGTGACTCTGTGTTATTCGATGCTTCTTCGATGCCAATGGGAATGCCGTTGTAACGCGCCAAAACCGCGTCTTTAAGGCTGGCCTGCGCATATCCTGCGGCCACTACTTTTCCATCGTCTTGCAGTGCAATGGCTTCAGCGCGTGAGTCATTTTTAGTGAAGGCTGTGTTCACAATTCCATCATCATCAAAAGTGGAATCAAAAGTTCCGTTGCTATTAAAACGAAATACAACAAAGTCCCAACCGCCTTCATCCAGGGTGGTGAGTCCGCAACCCAAGATTTTCCCATCGGGTTGCAGGCAGATGTCGCTAATCCAATCGGAACCTGCATTGATACTGTTGAAGAAAATACCATTCAAACCAAAGGTGGCATCGAGGTTTCCTGTGGAAGTATATCGCACCATTGCCAAACTCACAGCACTTGCCTCTTGCCCTGCATATCCTGCAAGCAATATGTTTCCATCAGGCTGTACCAACATGCTCAATGGGTGATTGTAGAAGCCTGATATGCCTGTCATCTGAATGCCATCTCCATTAAATGTCGTGTCAAAAGCTCCATCATCATTCAACCGCATAATGCAGAACACATGGTCACTTTGCGTACTACCATATCCGCTTATCAATATTTTTCCATCCGTCTGCAAGACACAGTTAGTCAAGGATACGCCACACACGTCATTAATGTTGGCCACTACTCCATCTACACCAAATGTGTCATCAAAACTTCCATCTTCATTCAATCTTATCGCTGCCATGTCCTCTCCTGCTGCATTCACATTGGCATGTCCAACTACAATAATTTTTCCATCAGGTTGCAGCATCACATCATTTGCAATGGCATCATAATCATCTATGAAAACAGTGACTACACCATCATCTCCAAACGATGTATCAATGGTGCCATCTGCATTTGCACGCATAATGGTGAACGACTTGGCTGGTGATGTTTCTGAATATCCTGCCACTACAAATTTTCCATCTTGTTGCATCACGACAGCTATACCATAGTTGTGTGTAAAACTTTCACCATAATGAAAAGTGGCTTTTCCGTTGTCGCCAAAGTCCACGTCAAGACTGCCATCGCTGTTGTAGCGCAAAAGCATAAAGTCATAACTGTCCACGTAGTCGGTTCCGCACACCACGATTTTTCCATCGGGTTGAATGAGCATTTCGCGCACTTCTTCCGATACGTATTGTCCGAATTCTGTTTCTACAATTCCGTTGTTGCCGAAGGTTGGGTCGAGTACTCCGAATTGTGCGTATGAAAAAAAAGTAACGCTGCAAAATGCAAGGGCAGTGAAAGACGCTTTTGTAAAGTTCATAGTTGATTATTTTTTTGTTGAGGAAAGTTGAAGAACCAAGACGCGGAATGCCTCCACTTCTCTTTTCAATTCTTCTAGTTCTTGAGTTTGCCAATCGTTGGTGGATGCTTGTGCATTCAATTGTTCGATGAGTTTTTTATTCTCTTGTTGCAATGCTTCCATCTGACCATGCTGCTCCTGCACTGCTGAAGTAAGCACAGGAATAAATCCATCGTAGTTCAATGCAAGTAATGCCCGTTCGTCCCCGTGCATTTTCACATCTACCGGATGGACTAGCGCAGTAACTAATTCGGGCAACACATCATATACTTCCTGTGCAATAAATCCATAGGAGGTTTCATCGGAAAACTTTGAATCACGCCCAGCAGATTCTTTCATTTGGTATGAAACGGGACGCAATGATTTCACCGCTTCCAATCCATGCGCGATGGTTTGAACATTTGTTTTTAAAGTGCTGTCTGAAGATTGATAAAAGACATTGTATGCATAAACATCTCCATTAAAAAAACCAGCCCATCCCTGGTTGCCGGGGGTTAAGTAATCATAATCACCATAGACAGAGAAGATTTCATGAAAATTGTTTGGGTATGCAGTACCATTCAAAGATTCGTTTGGAACGAAGCTGGTTCCTTGTGAAGATGCTGATGCCAAGGCATAAACTCCAAAATTGGCAGCGGTAGTAGCAGTGACAGCCAATCCATGTAAACCAAAATTCGCGGAGCCGGAACTACTGCTCGCTACGCCCTGCACACCTATGCTTGGCGCAGACAAACCGGTTCCGTTGGCGGTTCCCAATACTCCAATTTTATATCCTGACGCACCACCCATTGCGTTGCCCACAACTCCAAAATTGCCGCCTGTTCCGAGCCCTGATGATTCTCCATACAAACCATATTTATTTAGTGATGATGCTGAGGTCATGCTGATGGTCAAACCTTCAGGAGTTGTAGCAGATCTATTCGCATTCCTTTTCCAAAGTTGGAAGCCAGTTGTGCCTTATACGAAAGATTCGAATTCACACCTATACCCACTCCCCCACCACCTGTAGCGATATTCACGTTGCCATTGTGCGAGTCATTGATATAAACATTGCTAGATGTTTTTCCCGCTCTTATAAATGTATCTTCATTCGTTGCGTAATTGAAATGCGATGAATGCACGCTCCCTCTGAATGCAGCTGTGCCATCCAATCCGGTTCCTCTGTACACGTCCAGCGATGCAGTTGGAATTGAAAAAGCAAGTGGGTCAATGGCCACATTGCCGGCATTTGGATTCACTATATGCTCACCCCCAACGCTTATCCATGAGTTGGGAATTGCGACCGCATTTCCGCCATTGCTGACTGAAATCGTGTTACCAAGTATCGAGATTGTTTGCAGTTCGTTCGTTGCGCTTTCATCCACTGCGGAAATTTCTGTTCCGTTAAGAATGATTCCATCGCCTTGAGTGTAGGCCGCACCGGCTGGCAGATTCACAGTGTTTCCTCCAGTTATGCTCATCGTGTTTCCATTCACGCTCAACGTTTGCAATTCGTTCGTTGCACTTGCATCGGATGCAGAAATGGCATTGCCTGCAATAGAAATTCCTGAGCCAGCACTGTAGGTAGTTCCAGTTGGAAGTGTCACACTTCCGCCCCCATTGCTCAGCGAAAGATTTGCGCCTGAAAGAGTGATGGTTTGAATTTCGTTGGTATTGCTTGCATCGGTTGCTGAAATTGCGTTGCCAGCGATATTGATTCCACTGCCTGCTGTGTATGTCGTTCCAGTTGGAAGTGTTACACTTCCTCCACCATTACTCAGCGCAAGATTTGCGCCTGAAAGAGTTAGTGTTTGAATTTCGTTGGTATTGCTTGCATCGGTTGCTGAAATTGCATTGCCAGCGATATTGATTCCACTGCCTGCTGTGTATGTCGTTCCAGTTGGAAGTGTTACACTTCCTCCACCATTACTCAGCGCAAGATTTGCGCCTGAAAGAGTTAGTGTTTGAATTTCATTCGTTGCACTTGCGTCAGGAAGGGTAACAGTTGCACCGCTATTGCTTAGTGTAATGTTCGCACCAGAAAGTGTGATGGTCTGAAGTTCGTTCGTATTGCTAAGGTCGCCTGAGTTTGTGATGGTGCTTCCACTCACATTAATTCCATTTCCTCCACTATAAATAGTTCCTTCAGCTGTGGTTGCAGGAATCCAGTTCGCTCCATCCCACATCAACACTTGACCGTTCATTGCGCCACCATCCGTTATCTGGTATGGCGCAACGGTAGCGCCACTGCTCAATGCATCGGCCTGCTCCGCTGCCAGTGCATAAGGCACGCTGATGAGTTGTTGCGCGCCCATGTCAACAAAATTGTTTCCTCCATTCACATCCATTTCTACATGCAGAAACTTTAAATCATCAAACCAATTGATGGTTGTAAAATCCCCAACCACAGCGCTACCTGTTCCAATCATCAAGTTGAAGAGTCCGAACTGATTGGTAGTGATGTTGTGCTCTTCGCTGAATACCACCGTGCCGCCTGCATCTGTGTTGTGAATACTGAGTCTCACGCTGATATTCTGATTGTCCAACAAGTTGCCATCCGCATCACGCGCAACAGCCTGGTAGTTCACTGCTTGCGGAAGTTGTGCCATGCAGTTTACTGAAAGCAACAAAGCGCAAACAGCAACTATTGAAATAAAAAATGTTTTCATAATGTGGTTAATAAGCATGTGTGATTTTGGTTTGATAGTGCACCACTCCATCATCATCCGCCATTTGTAACAAGTACAAACCATTGGCGAATGATGAAAAGTGAATTAATGTGTTTAAGCCATTGAGTGTTTGCGTGTGAATGAGTTTTCCTGCTGCATCAAAAAGTTGAACGTGCATTTCACTCATCCATGATGAAGCAGTCAGCATCAAAACTTCGCGCACTGGATTAGGATAAGTTTGAATCAACACTGAATTCTGTTCGATGACAAGGTCAGGTGTGTCCTAGAAGAATGGCTGCTGAAAGCCTTGAGTGAGAAGGTTAGATTCGCTTTCAAGAGTGAGCACGATTGCTTCGCCACATGTACTGCTCAAACTTGCCTCATCACCTTCCGAGAATGTTCCGCTGCATGCCATCACCTGTGAAGAAAGTGATTGACTGATGGCAACAACAGAATAAAACAATGCAAAAAGAAGCGTGTTGAATTTCATGGACCTTTGATTTTATTCTCAGCCACAAAGAACTTTTGCTTATGTGGGGATTTCAATTACATGATGATGTAATGAAACAGGGGAAAATCATACTCTAAATTTGCCTACATGAAAGACAACAAATCACTTCTGATATTGATGCTGACCCTTGTAGCAAATAGCATTCATTCACAAATCCCCACTGAAGGACTCTTTGCATACTATCCTTTCTCCAACAACACGCTGGACGAAAGTGGCACTGGAAATGATGCCATTGCCTATGGCTGCAGTTATATGGATGACAGACACGGCAATGCCAACAGTGCGCTTTACGTAAACGGTGAAAGCGACCAACTGGAAATTCCGAACAACGAATTCACTCCGCTGAGTAGCGACTTTTCTATTTCGCTGTGGATGAAAACGCCACTGCAAATGCGCTCGCATCTCTTGAGTATTGGCAATTGGCTAGGCGGTGATGGCGATGGTGGAAATTTTCAAATCACCATACACAGTGGCAACACTGTGTGGGCATATTGGAACGGCCTGGGTGATGATGCGCTCTATTCAATTTGGCCTATTTATGTAAACGATGACAAGTGGCACCACATGGTATTTACCCGCACCGCGGGATTTATTCAGCTTTGGATTGACCGCGAATTGATTCCGATGATGACGTATTCCTCCACAGATTACACAGAAGATATTGGCGATGACGAACCCATTCTGGTTGGCGGAACTGACTATGCCTATCGCGGTGTGGTGGATGACATTGCACTTTACAATGTAGGATTGAACGAGCAAGAGGTCCATCAACTATATCACGACCAAAGGCCCATTGTGGTTCTTTCACCGCGCTTTACAGATGCGTATCCGCAAAACACTGCAAGCAACTTCGAATGGAAAACTGCCGCCAACATCTCTACACTAAAGTTGGAGTATTCGCTCAATGATGGTGACACATGGAATTTGATAACCCAAGGGCTAAGTGCCGCGGCAACAAATTTTGAATGGCCAATGAATTTTGTAATCGCCACACAAATATGGGTGCGTATTTCTGATGCAATGAACACGGAAACAGATGTGGTTGTCGGGCCTTTCATCATCAGCGAATACCATTGGCAAGAAGTGAACACAAACTGTGCGTGGCAAGCGCGCGATGGTGCGGGAGTTCTGGTGTATGATGAAAAAATGTGGTTGCTTGGTGGATGGAATCCATATTTAGAAGAATGGCTACCGGGCTACACGTG
>Ga0163146_10005092_pt1 | contig 15621 bp, 14 predicted proteins | sample OliLakLV19MP7G1_FD_148648 | JGI IMG/M metagenome (GOLD analysis project Ga0163146, IMG submission 148648) | Freshwater microbial mat bacterial communities from Lake Vanda, McMurdo Dry Valleys, Antarctica - Oligotrophic Lake LV.19.MP7.G1 | ecosystem: Environmental > Aquatic > Freshwater > Lake >...
ATCCGCGTGTGTTCATAAACATGGCGCTAAGACTTGCAAGTCGTGGTGAACAAGTTCCAACACCACTCGAACACGCCCGCAAAACTCGAGCCGCATAGTCAATAACCGCCCTTATGACTTGGTTACACATAATCAGGCAAACCAATAGTTGGTACGTTGAGATCATGATCACCAAAAAACACAAGCTGCCATTCTCGAACGCTAATTGAAGACGCCTTTGGATATTTCTCGTTCACTTCGAGATTCCAATTCGCGCCCTTCTTTAAAAGTCGATATGGTCCCGAGCCAATGAGAGGTTCCGAAGAGCTTTTGTCAAAGCTCCAGCCAACCGGAACCACGCCGAGCTGATCCCTGCTAAGAGCTTTTAGGATCGAAACATTTGGTTCTGTAAGACGAATCACCAAAGCATCCGAAGCTGGGGCTTCGATAGATGAAATGCTTCCCAGGAAGTTACTCGATTGGGACTTTTTTTGCATGACTCGATCAATCGTGTACTTGATGTCTTTGGCTTCAAGTTTTTGCCCGTTTGAAAAGGCGCGATCTTTTTTAATTTTGAATTTAATTGTGAGGCCCTTATCTTCAAACGTCCAACTTTCGGCGAGGCCGGGAGTTACATTGCCAAGCTTGTCAGTATCAACCATCGGCTCGAGAATTTGTCCTAAGACGATATGCTCAGCGAACTGATTAACCTCCGCAGGATCGCGCGGAAAAGTTGGGGGAACATACCCGTATTTTTTTGGCGAGGCCGCGCTTAATGTTGATGCCATAGTAATGATCCCTCCGATCAAAATGAGCCACATTTTCATTAGCTGGCTCTCTTTCTTGCGATCTCAACTAACTTCTTTCCAAAAGGAGTTAGCTCTTGGTCTTCGAACGCATCGACATTTTTCAGAAGGAGTTCGCGATACTTCTGATCTACTTCGGTGTGTGTATTCTGAAACTGTACCATGCGGTAAAGAGCCCACATGGAGTGTAATCTGCCGATGGGAGGTCGTTTGACTCCTTGAAACGGCGCATGTACTTCGTTGAAATCAAAAGGCTGATTCACAAGTCGGTCGAGCAAGTTGATGAGAAATAGTTCTTGATGTGCTAACTCATGAACAACTGAGACCGCGAGTTGCTGCTCCGTTAATTCGCAAACGCCATCACCAATTAAAATCAGACCGAAAAGTTGGGGATGCGAAGCGCTTCTGAAATTTACAGACTTCACGCGAGCAAATGCAGTAACAAGCTCCTTCAGTAAGAGCGAGACGCCGATGTCAGTTCGGTTTATCAACGAAAGGGCAGACTGAAGCTTCTGAGAAATTTCTGTCTCAAAAGAAATCAATCCTGACCCTGGGTAATCAGAAGCAAAAGTCTTTTCAATCAAGTCTTTCGCGTCCGCACTGACGCCGGCCACATCAAGTTCTTTGTTTAAATTTGGAATGGCAACATGGCAGGGATGAACCTTGCCATAAAAACCCATACACAATTCCGAAATGTTTTTCTCAAAAAGTTGAGCTTTCGTTTCCGTTGTTAAGCGGCGACGAAAAGAAGGAGCAATACTCGCAAGAGTCCATTGCCCTTCTTCCAACTCAGAAAGAATGCGTGATGTGAGGATCATTACTCAGCGGCCCGTTTTACAATATCAGATCGAAGGCTGGTGAATGCGCCGCCTTCATAGATCGAAAGGTTAAGTTCCCCATCTTCTTGAACTTGGAAAGCCAGTTGCTGGTTGTTGTTGAGTTGAACGTCTTCAATTAGTCGGCCTAGGTTAATAGCCAAGCCTTTTGCAGCATCGGGTGTCAGTGCATAGTAGACACCCGCTTGAACTGTTTCTTGCGACTGATTTGCGCTTGCCTTAGCTCCCTCGATACCGACAGCCAGAACAGCCATTGCACCTATAGTATATCTTAACTTTTTCATCGAAACCCCCTTCGGTTGAAAACCTACTGAAGTCCCAGTGCAGCCTTGGTGCCAGCTGCCGAGCAATTAAACAGTACTTAACGATGAGCTATTCGTATAGTCGTCGAGAACTCGCCAATACCCACTTGTTTAGCTCCTACGAGTGTCGAAATCTCGCCAAAAGTGGTTACCTTTAGTCCCTGAACCGTCGAGATTTCGCCATTTTGAAGATGGAGTTGTGAAATAATTTCACTTATGAGCGATAGCGGTTCGAAAAAACCTGCTAGTTTCCTTTCGTCCCTGAAGCTTTAGCGAGAATCACTGAACAAATAATATCCACGGACGAGTGGCTTTTTCAACTTACTTTAAAGGATGGCTTTCGCTAGGAAGTTTGATCACTGGAACGATCTCATCTAGTGCCACTTGATGGGTCTCAGTATTCATAGCTCAGGTTTAATACAGTCTGGCGGCATATACCGCGACAACATTTCAACGAGTATGTCTTTCCGAACGGGCTTCGTCAAAAACTCAGTGAATCCAGATTCAAGGCATTTCTCATTCTCCTCTTTCATCGCGTGAGCGGTTAAAGCTACTATCGGTTTCGTGTATTCAGCGCGCCGAAGTTTTTTTGTGGCCTCATGACCATCTAGAATCGGCATCTGAATATCCATCAGTAAAACGTCAAAGTTTTCACTCAATGCTAATTTAACACCTTCCGCGCCGTTAGAAGCCGTCTTTACGTCCGCGCCTTCCCTTTGAAGATATAAAGTGATGAGCATTTGGTTGTCAGGCGAATCCTCTACTAAAAGCACCTTAAGACCGCTTAGAGCTTTACGACTGTCCTGAAAACTGGTGAGCCCGCCTGAAATGACGCTAAGTTCAGCCTTCCCAACGAACTTCGCATGAGGAAGTAGCTCGGACTTTATTTCAGCCACAAAAGTACTCCCAGAGCCTTTGCTGGCAACAAACTCAAGTTTTCCTCCTAACGATTCGGCCAAGCGTCTTGATAGAATAAGGCCCAATCCTGTGCCGCCAAATTTTCGAGTGATGGATGCATCCGCCTGGCTGAACGGTTGAAAAAGTCTGGACTCTTGAAGTTCTGAAATACCGACGCCTGTATCTTTGACCATAAATTTCAAGATTGGATTTGCGAAAGCTACTTTCAATTCAACATATCCGTTTTCAGTGAACTTAATTGCATTCCCAACAATGTTGGCAAGAATCTGCCGCAGTCGAAAAGGATCAGAGCGGATCACATCGGGAATAGGAGTGACGGGGTTGAATCGAAATTTTATTCCCTTCTCTTCAGCTTTTAAATTCATGACTGAAATAAAGTCAGCCAGCATATCTGCAAGAGAAAACTGAATGTTCTCAACTGTTATCTGACCCGCCTCAACCTTAGAAAGATCAAGAATATCGTCAATCAGCCGTAACAACAGTTTGGAATTCCGTTCCACGACGGTCATGTAGTTACGGTTTTCTTCAAGGCTGTTCGCTGGATTTTTCATAAGGTCAGCGAAGCCTAAAATGGCTCCAATCGGAGTTCTAATTTCGTGCGACATATGAGCGAGAAATTGGGTTTTTGCGGCGTTTGCCCTTTCGGCTTCATTCTTAGCGTGATTCAAAGCTTCTTCGGCTTTCGTAAGTGCCTCTAAAAGTTTCTGTTGCCGCTCTTGATTCGCAGTTTGCTCTGAGATGTCACGAATTGCAGCAGAGAAGAGCGTACCGGTCTCTGTCTCAAGCGGACTCAGCGAAATATCTACCGAAAACTCAGTCCCATCTTTCCTTCTTCCATACAAATTGGGCCTCTTACCCATTGGTCGAGAGCTCGGGGCAGAGGTGTATCCTGAGCGGTGATGAACATGAGTGTTGCGAAAGCGTTCTGGCAAGAGCATTTTCATAGGCTGACCAATGAGTTCAGAGCGGTCGTACCCGAAAAGGGTATCCGTCTGTTTATTTACCAATTCTATTTTGCCATCTTCATTTACGATCACTATCGAATCGGGAGCAGACTCAAGTAAGCCACGAAATTTAGAATCGGACGACTTGAGTTCTTTTTTTTGCTGATAAAGGTCAACGAAGATACTCACTTTGCTTTTGACGGCGTGGGAATCAAGGGGCTTTATCAGAAAATCTACAGCGCCGATCTCATATCCCTTGAACGAAAAGTTCTGCTCTTTTGAATTAGCGGTCACAAAGATAATCGGGACATTTTTGGTCTTATTTGCACCTCGCATAAGTTCAGCGAGTTCAAATCCAGACATGCCGGGCATACGGACATCGAGAATCGCTAACGCAAACTCATGATCGACGATGAGGCTCAGAGCCACAGCCCCGGACTCAGCCTTGACGATCTCAACACGCGGATCTTCCAGCAGTGCTCCAAGCGCCAAGAGATTCTCGGGCCGATCATCGACTAAAAGAATTTTTGCTTTTTTCAAATCACACCTCTCCATTAAATGCTTCGTACCATTGGTGAGCGTTCTAACGCGATCGACATAGTCATTTTCTTCGGTAAATTTTTTCTTCTTTCGAGACTGCCTCAAAGCGTGAGTCATAATCTGAAAAGCGTAGGGTTTCTTTCGCGCCAATCCCCAAAAAACCCCGGTTAGAAAGACTCTCGTAAAATAATCCGAGCGCCCGATTCTGAAGCTCCTTCTCAAAGTAAATCATCACGTTCCGACAAGAGATCAGCTGCATCTCCGAGAACACGTTATCTGTCGCCAAACTGTGATCGGCGAAGACCACGTTCTCTCGAAGAGATCTATCAAAAATGGCGGCATTGCTATCGGTCGCGAAGTAATCAGCAAATGATTTGCTCCCGCCAGCATTTTGATAATTCCGCGTGAACTCCTTTATTTTCTCAAGTGGGAAAATGCCATTCTCGGCTTTTTTAAGACTCGCCGGATTGATGTCGGTGGCATAAATCATAGTTTGCTTAAGTAAGCCCACTTCCTTAAGCAAAATGGCGTAGGAGTAAACCTCTTCTCCCGTGCTGCATCCGGCGATCCAAACCTTGAGAAGTGGATAAGTGGCCAAAATCGGAACGACCTCTTTTCGTAAACAAAGAAAAAAATGAGGATCGCGAAACATCTCACTTGTCGAGACGGTGAGAAATTCTAGAAGAGCTGAGAAAAGCGACGGCTCGTGCAGCACCCTTTCTTGAAGTGCTGAAATCGTCTTCGCGCCAAAATGGGTGATAGCAGTCTTAAGTCTCCGTTTTACCGAGGTCATCGCATAACCACGGAAATCATAGCTATACTTCTCAAAAATCGTCTCAAGTAAAAGGCGCACTTCAATCTCGGAAAAGTCTTCTGAGTTCACTAAGAGCGCGCTTTACTGCTTGGCAGCCAAACACGAATTAAAGAAAGAAGTTTTTCTAAATCCACAGGCTTTGAGAGGTAGTCGTTTGCACCTGACGCAAGACAAAGTTCACGGTCATCCTTCATGGCTTTGGCCGTTAACGCTATGATTGGAAGATTTTTAAAGTGCGCTAGCTTTCGAATTTCTCGCATCGCCTCATATCCATTCATAATGGGCATCATGATATCCATGAGAACCACGTCGACTCCACCATCTTCGCCCAATTTTTTAAGGGCCTCTTCTCCGTTTTTGGCGACAATGATCTTCGCTCCTTTTTGTTCAAGCGCTGCCGTGAGTGCAAAAACGTTTCTCATATCATCGTCGACAATCATGATTGATTTAGATTCAAAATGTTTCTCTCGATTCCGCAAATTTTCGATTATTAATCGTTGCTTTTTCGGAAGCTGAGACTCAACCCGATGAAGAAAAAGTGTGACTTCGTCAAGCAGGCGCTCAGGCGACCTTGCACCTTTAACAATAACCGATTGCGAACGCTTGCTGAGGCGCTCCGCCTCTTCGCGAGAGAGATCCCGTCCCGTATAAACAATCACGGGTGGGTAACTGTGAGCCTCGCTCTCTCCCATTCGGTCAAGAAGCTCAAAACCCGACATATCCGGAAGATGTAAATCCAAGATCATACAATCAAAGGAATGCTCTGCCAGTTCCCTTAATGCTGCGGTCCCCGATTCAACGACAGTAGTTTTAATTCGAGAGTCCTCGATGAGTAGTTGAATAGCCTCGCGCTGTATTCGATCATCCTCGACAATCAAAACATGACGGATCTCTTGGCTCATTTTATTCTCTAATCGGTTAAGCGCCTCGATGAGCTTATCGCGTTTCGCTGGTTTAAGCATGAAGCCTATCGCTCCCATCTGAAGCGCTTGCCTAGAAAAATCGTAGCCCGAGACGACATGGACTGGAATGTGACGGGTTTTGGGATTTTGCTTGAGTTGATCAAGGACAAAGAGCCCGTTATGATCGGGCAATTTCATGTCGAGTAAGATCGCTTGCGGCACGTGGTCAATAGCAAGCTCGATCCCTTCTTCAGCACCTGCAGCAACAAAACACTTGAAGCCTTGCTCGTGGGCCAAATCAAAAAGAATTTTCTCGAACTGCGGATCGTCTTCTACAATGAGCAGAGTCTTATCGTTTGGTTGAATGTCATCTCGGTCATCTTGGATAGCCGCCTGCGGACGAGGGGCTTTAGGTGCCGTGGTTTTTATAGGCCTTGCTTCATCGATCTCGCGCGTGCGCTCAGTCTTTGACTTTGACATGACGGCTTTGGCGGGCGACAGCTCGACGTTCGATGATTCATATTGTTTCGGAAGGATAAGTGAAAACGTACTGCCTATTCCGGATTCGCTTTCGACCTCAATTTTTCCGCCTAATAGGCGCGCCAGGTCCTTTGAAATGGAAAGTCCTAACCCTGTCCCGCCATATTTGCGGTTCGTCGTACCATCGGCTTGTCTAAACGCCTCAAAGATCACTTCGTATTGCTCAGGCAAAATGCCAATACCGGTATCTTTAACATCAAAACGTATCCACTCTCCGGCGGCGGAAACGCTCAGAGAAACACCACCTTCATTAGTAAATTTTAGTGCGTTTGAGAGCAGATTCTTGAGAACCTGCTCCAGCCGGAAGCGATCGGAAAAAATAAACTCCGGAGTGTCTGAAGGTGAACTGAACGTCAACCGCAGATTCTTTTCCTTGGCGACGGGAATAAAGGTCTGCTCAAGATGAGTAAGAAACTTTGGAATTTTAATTTCTTCAGGGGTGATATCGAGCTTTCCTGACTCTACCTTCGACAGATCTAAAATATCATTTATCAAAGTTAACAGATCGTTCCCAGAGGCCGAAATTTGGAGTGCAAACTCGATTTGTTGCTTGGTGAGATTTTCCTCTTTATTGTCGGCAAGTAATTTTGCTAAAATGAGTGAGCTATTGAGTGGAGTTCGCAGTTCATGCGACATATTGGCAAGGAATTCCGATTTGTAACGACTCGATTTTTCAAGCTCGCTTGCTTTTTCGACCAGAGACTCTTGCGCCTCTGTAAGAGCATCATTCCTTTGATCAAGAAGGTCCTTTTGCATTTCAAGCGCTCTTGTCTGCTCCTCAAGCTGAGAATTGGTTTGCTCAAGTTCCGTATGCTGCTCTTCAAGCTCCTCATTTGTGACACGAAGTTCTTCTTGCTGCGCCTGAAGTTCTTCGGACTGGGTTTGAACTTCCTTAAGAACGCGCTCAAGATGATCTCTGTATTTCGCCGATTTAAAAGCTGCGCTTACACTTTCTGACACCTGCTCGACCAGCTCGTATGCTCGGTCATCAATAGATCTAATGAATCCAAGCTCGATCACTGAATTTACCGCGCCATCCGAAACAAATGGAGCGATCAAAACAGTTTGAGAACTCGTATCTCCGAGAGCCGATGCTACTTTCAAGTAATTGGGTGGAAGATCGCTCACCACCGTCACTCTTTTTTCGGAAACCGCCTGTCCAAGTGCGCCTTCACCAAGCTTAAACTTTTCCGGAGCCGAACTGCCGTCCGAAAAAGCATGAGTTGCCGTCCGCGCAAAATCCTGCTCACCCGTTGCCACAAATAATACACCGACACTCGCATTTAGGTATTTGGCCAAGTATTGCAGAATAGCGCCGCTCAAGGCGGGAAGACTTTGTTCTCCCATCATCTTATCACTGAGCTCGGTTTGGGCCGTCCTAATCCAAGCCTGGCGCTCTAGAGTTTGATTTTGGTTAACCTGGGTTAGGAGGGCGTTTTCATAGGACTTCGAAAGCTGTAAAAGCTGCTGGCGCCCCATAAATGCGATAAGGGCGCTAGAGAAAAGGGAAAAAATCACCACGATAGTTAGAAGTAATTTCGCCGATCCATCTTTCGACTCCGTTCGCTCAGTCCTTAAGATAATCTCGACCTTTATGAATTGTTCAAACTCGTCCCTCAATTGATCGGTGAGACGTTTGCCGATCCCACTAGATATATAGGCACCTGCATCCTGTTTTTTTTCCTTAAGGCTTTTCGCATGCTCAAAAAATTCTAGCCAGCTTTGATAGAGTTTTGTTACTGAATCTATCCGCCCCACTTGACTTGGGTTATCAGAAACAAGGGTGCGTAACTCGGCCATTTCGGTCGGGATAATCGCGCGGGCTTTTTTATTTGGTTCAAGAAAATCACTATTTCCCGTGATGACAAAACCTCGAAGGCCTGTTTCAGCATCGATCAGGAGTTTCAAATTTTCGTTGGCGCGCAAAATGACTTGATCCGTTTGATCAGCCCTATGATTAGCGGAGATCAGCTGTAAGATTAAAAAGATAAAAATTGCAGAGCTTAGAAGTCCAACAAGAAGCGGAAGAGCAATATTTTGGACCATAAGTCGTCTAAAGGAATTTGGGTTAAGATCGGACATATTTATGAGCACTCCTCGTTTACGGTATCGACAATGTTCATGCGAAGCGCTTCAGCTTGTGAATTGAAATAAATTTTCTCAACAATTGCTTTGGGGAAATTTGGTTTTTTTTGAATGCGAATCATTTTCTTTTTCATTTTTTGCCCCTGATTCCTTTACAACGAATTCAAACGGCTTTCGGGACTTGTCCTGAAGACCGTTTGAATTCGGTAACTATCCAAATAAATTTTAAAAATTTGATCATTCGGGGTGGGCGACGCACGCATCACAGAGAATATCTTGTGCCTGGATAATGTCACGACATGACCACCGATGGCAAGGTATCGTTGAAGGCATAGCGGTGCGAATCAATCACGCCCACCAGGATGAATCTACTTTTTCGACTTCATTAAAAGGATTTTTTGCCCCAAAGGTGTAAATGAGGGTCGAACCCCTGTCATCTACATCCACTGTGATCACCGTGAGTCGTCTAGACGAAATTCAGAGTTTGGTTTAAGCCTTAAACTCTCAAATTTTTTTACATCAATGGATATGGTGTTGAACCGTCTTGAGGATATGGTCAATTCCAAACGGTTTTTGGACGTAAGCCTCTGGTTTAGCGTGGCTAAGTTTGTGGCGTACATCCCAAGGGTCAAACGCAGATACGATGACAACGGGAATCTTCCCTATTTTTGAGTTGTTCGCTTGGATTTCTCGAAACTCGAATCCATCCATAATCGGCATTTGTAAATTCAAAAGAATGATCTGAGGAAGAACGCGCAATTGGAGGAATTCTAGTGCCGCCAGGCCGTTTGAATCACAATGGACTGTGTATCCGTTCATTTCCAGCCAAAGTTGAAGAACCTCAGACCCCTGAAAGTCGTCGTCGATGATATGAACGAGCTTATCTAGCTTTGGCTTTAAATCGTAGTTGGCTTTGTCCATTGGTCTGTCTGCATCCTTTATGCGGTTTACGAACGTAAATTCACGAATGTAAACCATTAGGTAATCTCTCATGGAATGAATGTAAAGACAAGAAATGCCCTTTCGGAAATGAGAGATCAGGTAAAAGCCTTGATCGAACGCGACTACAAGACGGTCGAGGAGTTTTGCTGGGAAAATGAGATCAGCAAGGCAACGCTGTCCAATTTTCTCAATTCCAAGAAGGATTTCCAAGTTTCGACGCTCATCAAGATTGCAGAGGCTTTGGACAAAGATTTGGTCATTCGGCTAAAATAATCGCCTTCGAAATGCTGGGACAATGCTTTAATTATCATATTGCAACCCCCACCGATGCGGATGAAGCAATTTAAGCGAGTGCTTGTCTCGGTCTTCGAATGTTGGTGTAGAGTCAATTAGAACTACTCGACGAGATTTATTGGCTTTGTTGCTATCTTTTTTCTAGATAGAAATGCGACTAAAGAAAGAATCGGCCTAAGGCCGATTCTTTACGAACCATATAACGAGTTGAATCACACCAACCGCTATTGCGATGATCCAAGCGCGCTTGATGCCCAGTACAAGCCTATAATCTTTCATTTGAAATTTTAGATTCATTTCGAAAGTGATGTAGTTGTTTTGATTTTGTTCCATAAACGATCTCCTTTTACCCACGCCGAAGGGCAGGAGAAGGAGGCGCTCTATGAACAAATATCGAAACAAATTTTGACGATTAAGTGGACAATAATTTAAGCGCTTTGATCAGAGAGGCCACCTGGATTTTTTAAATTTGAAAACGTGGCCTGCGTGTCGTTTTCTTTCAATCCGTTTTAGACAAATCTTCTGGCAACTTCTTTTGTAAAGTCGCTCGATAGAGAGCGAAGCCAAAAACAAAATAACTTTCACAGGAGAAAGTCATGGAAAACACAGTTCAAAATAAACCCGCTCAAGCAACACGAATCACTCAAGTGAGTAAGAGCGACATCTCGGCGTTTTGTCATGGCGGCTTAATTATCAGGCTAACCCACCACCGGCTCTGTTTAAATTTTATAGTTTAAGGAGTGACCCATCCACCCCCCATAAGTTCTTTGTCTTTATAAAAAACTGCGGCTTGTCCAGGGGTGATCGCTCTCTGTGGCTCTAAAAATTTCACCTGTAGACCTGTCGCTGTTTTTTCAAGTTTGGCAGCGGCCCCTTTGTGTTGATAGCGAATTTTCACATTGTAGATTTCGTCATGATCAATATTTCGCAGCCAGTGGCAATCTTTGAGCTCCAGCTCTGAATGATAAAGATATTTTTCATCACCCAACCAGACGGTATTATCTGTCGGATCAATTTTTATGACAAAAAGTTTTTCGTGGAACGTCAGACCAAGACCACGACTTTGACCGTAAGTGAACATATGAATGCCTTGATGCGCACCCATGACTTCACCGGAAGGAAATCGCATCAATAAACCTTTTTTTGATTTTAAAACCTCGGGAGCCACTTGCGATTCAATAAAAGCCGAATAGCCTTTATTGCCAACAAAACAAATCCCTGTTGAATCTTTTTTCCGAGCATTGATCAGACTCCATTGTTCAGCAATTTGACGGACTTCAGGTTTTTTAATGTGCCCGACTGGGAATAATAACTTCGGAATAATTTGAGGATCAATTGTGAATAAAAAATAAGTCTGATCTTTCCAATCATCTTCCGAAGTCACAATCGAAGCTGTTCCATCTTGGTGATGCAGAATCTGCGCATAATGACCCGTGGCTAGAAAATCACATTCTAGCTCTTTCATTTTTCGAATCAGATGATCAAATTTTAAATACGTGTTGCAGTTCACACAAGGTAGCGGCGTTTGGCCTTGCAAGTAGGCTTCAACAAAGGGATCGATCACTGCAGCTTTAAACTTAGCTTCACAGTTTAAAACATAAAATGGGATTCCTAGTCGATCAGCCACGCTTCTGGCGTCATCGACATCAATCGATGAACAGCAAGTGCCGGCACCATCTTGGATATCGCACTCTGAATAATCCCAGACTTGCATGGTGACGCCAATCACTTCATAACCTTGTTCTTTCAAGAGCGCCGCCGCCACCGAACTATCAACGCCACCGCTCATGGCAACAAGCACTCGGCCTTTACTAATCATAAACGTGTAAAGCCGGGCGGTAAAAATTCTCTCGATGACCACGGCAGCCGAACCAGCGCGCGCCATTCCCCATTTCTTTCGGCAGCAGATGTTACCTGAGCGGAGGCATGACCCCACGGTAGCGTGCTTCCGGCTTGGATTGGTTCCCCGCTGGTAACCGCCAGCAAGATGCGCACTGGATGACCAACATTGAGCGAAAGCTCAACCACTTCCTGCCCGGGATAACAGCCTTTGTTGCGGGCGATCCATGGAAGCATTCCGGCTTCGAGCGCTTTCGTCGCGGAATCCCAATCTTGCGCAGGCCAGGGAACGAGCGCGCCGATACGGTCGAATTCCCAATCCGGCGGAAATCCGGAAACGCTGGTGGAAAACTCATAGCCAGGAACGGCGGCAGGCCAACGGATCTCGTCGCCATTCATTTGGAATGAAAAGTTCTCCGTTTTACTTCTTGATGCATCCGCCTGAAACCTAGCGCCGGCAATAGGCGGTAAAAAGGAGATTTCCAGATTCTCGGAAAAATGCAATGCCTCCAAACCTTCAGCAAGAGCATTGGCGCAGGCAGCAGGCCCCGCCAGTAAATAGCGGCTCGGATCAGAGTGCAAAAGATCAAACTGCGCGATCATCCGCGACTGTCCATCCAGCAAAAGCCCAGCCCTGCCTTGCCCCGCTGCGATTTTCTTTACGTCACCAGCGGTGACCCTGTGGAGAAAATCCGCGCTGTCTTTGCCTTTGACTTCAACGATTCTCATAGCAGGTCACTTTCATTTTCATAAAAACTCCAGAAATTCAGCCGGGCCCCTGTTCTGGGACGTTTGGTCTAGCCAAAGAATATAGGACAGTATCAGTCCTATATTTATCTTGCAATCTCCGATTCTCGTAAGTAATATAGTACCTTATTAGTACTAATTTCGAAGGAGATCTCATGATTAGAGTCAGTAAGTTAACCGACTATGGAATTGTGCTTCTGAGTTATTTTGCACACAACGCTGAAAAGCAGCCTTTCAGCGCGAAGCCTCTCTCAGAGGCGTCGCAGATCCCCCTTCCCACGGTGAGTAAGCTTCTTAAGATGCTGACAAATACTGGGCTCCTTGTGTCGGAGCGCGGAAGAAATGGCGGTTACTCATTGGTAAAAAAACCCCATGAAATCTCGGTCGCGCAGGTCATCTCCCTACTTGAGGGGCCTCTTTCTCTTACCGAATGCAGTAACGAGCATGGAAAGTGTAAGATTGAGGCTGACTGTCCGGTGCGCAACAATTGGCGAAAAATTAACCGATACATGATGAAGGCTCTGGAGCTTTTGACAATTGAGGACATGAGCAGCCCGATGCCAGCGCACTTGCTAAAGGTAGAGCGCACGGCCAGGGCTGAGAAATCGTCCGTTCGGCTTTAAAAATATTTAATTTTAATGGAGAGAAAAAATGAGTAGCGAAATGACAAGTGCAGTAAGCGGCGAAGTTCGCAAGAGTTCGGAACTTACGGTCACACCCAAAGCGATTTTAGAGATCAAAAGACTTCTTCAGGCGGAGCAGGCTAACTCCCAATCCGTCTTGCGCGTCATGGTAGTTGGCGGTGGATGCTCCGGGATGAGCTACAAACTTGAGTTTGAAAGTAAACCGCCCGCCGAGAAGGACCTGCTTTTTGAGCGGGATGGAGTCAAGGTCGTAGTGGACCCTAAGGCTTTACTTTTCATAATCGGCACCGAGCTTGATTTTTCTGATGGCCTAAGTGGGACTGGGTTCATCTTCACGAATCCAAATGCCAAACGTACTTGCGGATGTGGGACAAGCTTCTCGGCGTAAATAGGAGATTTCATTATGCAACTTACGACACATAAAATTAAAGAATTGGTTGAGGCCGAATATAAATACGGTTTCGTCACGGACATTGAAAGCGACACCATCCCTAGAGGCTTGAGTGAAGATTTAGTCCGGATGATCTCGGCCAAGAAAAGTGAACCCGAGTTCATGCTCGCGTGGCGGCTTAAGGCCTATCGCCATTGGTTGACGATGGAAGAGCCCAATTGGCAAAACGTAAAATATCCACCCATTGATTATCAAGACATCATTTATTATGCAGCCCCAAAAACTAAGGAAGACGGCCCGAAGAGTTTGGACGAGGTCGACCCTGAGCTACGAAAGATGTTCGATAAGCTTGGTATCTCTTTGAATGAGCAGAACCGGATTTCTGGAATTGCGGTAGATGCCATTGTCGATAGTGTTTCAGTGGCCACGACATTCAAAGCAAAGCTCTCGGAACTTGGTATCATCTTCTGTTCGTTCTCTGAGGCCGTTCAGAAGCATCCAGAGCTTATCGGGAAGTACCTCGGATCGGTCGTTCCCTACACGGACAATTTTTTTGCAGCCCTGAACGCCGCAGTCTTCAGCGATGGTTCGTTTTGCTACATTCCAAAAGGAGTGCGCTGTCCGATGGAGCTTTCAACCTACTTCCGGATCAACGCTGCTGATACTGGGCAGTTTGAGCGTACGCTCATCATAGCCGAAGAAGACTCTTCGGTCAGCTATCTGGAAGGTTGTACAGCTCCCATGCGTGACAAAAACCAGCTTCATGCTGCGGTCGTTGAACTTGTCGCGCTCGATCGGTCTGAGATTCGTTACGCTACAGTTCAAAATTGGTATCCCGGTGACAAAAACGGCGTTGGTGGCATCTATAATTTCGTGACCAAGCGTGGAATTTGTAAGGGCTATGGCTCAAAAATATCGTGGACCCAGGTCGAAACCGGATCAGCCATCACCTGGAAATATCCGAGCGTTATCCTCAAAGGCGATAACTCTGTAGGTGAGTTCTATTCCGTAGCTTTGACCAACAACTTTCAGCAGGCCGATACCGGAACTAAAATGATCCATATCGGTAAGAATACAAAAAGCACGATTATCTCCAAGGGCATATCGGCAGGTCATGGGCAAAACACCTACCGTGGACTCGTCTCCATTCAGCGGGGAGCAACCGGTGCACGCAACTACTCTCAATGTGATTCTTTACTTTTAGGTAGTGAATGCGGAGCTCACACGTTTCCTTATATCGAATCAAAAAACCCCTTGGCCCAGATCGAACATGAAGCCTCGACTTCTAAAATCGGTGAGGATCAACTCTTTTATTGCAAGAGCCGAGGATATTCCAACGAAGAGGCGGTCTCGATGATCGTCAACGGTTTTTGCAAGGAAGTCTTAAGGAAGCTGCCGATGGAATTCGCCGTCGAGGCTCAAAAACTTTTAGGTGTCAGTCTTGAAGGGGCTATCGGATGAAAAACAATGGAAATAGCATAGAAAATAGCCTGAAAAATAAAAGCGCAATTCTTTCGATTCAGGACCTCCATGTTAGTGTCAGCGGGAAACCGATTCTTAAAGGAATCGACCTTGATGTGTACCCTGGCGAGGTTCACGCCATCATGGGACCTAATGGCTCGGGAAAGAGTACGCTTGCGCAGTTCTTAGCGGGACGCGAAGGGTATCAGCATACTACGGGCAACGTCCTTTATCATGGGCAGAATCTTCTTGAGATGCCACCAGAGAAACGCGCCTGTGAGGGCGTTTTTTTGGGCTTTCAGTATCCAGTTGAAATTGCGGGCGTGGGCAATACCTATTTTCTCAAAGGCGCGCTCAATGCAATTCGCAAGTATCGCGGGGAAATGGAACTCGATGCCGTTGAATTTCTGGAGCTTGCGCGCCAGAAAATGAAAATCCTGGAGCTTGATCCGAATTTCCTCGAACGTTCGCTTAACCATGGATTCTCAGGAGGCGAAAAGAAAAGAAATGAGATTTTTCAAATGGCCATTCTCGAGCCGACACTTTCGTTGCTCGATGAAACCGACTCTGGACTTGATATTGATGCCCTGAAGATCGTGGCCGATGCAGTCGATAAACTTCGCAGTCCAGACCGTGC
>Ga0163146_10005103_pt1 | contig 15588 bp, 15 predicted proteins | sample OliLakLV19MP7G1_FD_148648 | JGI IMG/M metagenome (GOLD analysis project Ga0163146, IMG submission 148648) | Freshwater microbial mat bacterial communities from Lake Vanda, McMurdo Dry Valleys, Antarctica - Oligotrophic Lake LV.19.MP7.G1 | ecosystem: Environmental > Aquatic > Freshwater > Lake >...
CTCAACGATGCACTGGATCATATTTTTGATCATATTGGCACAAAATTCACCATCCATTTCACCTAACTTGTGTCGATTATTTATGGCAAACTACTTATATCTAATTTAGCATCAGGCTATTATCTGAATGAAGCCAGTCCAGATGTGTTTTTTACAATAGGAAATGATAAAAATAATAAATTTTATCTCGGATTAGTGAATTTACATCAAGGAAGTAACGTGAAGTACGGAGTATTGGGCTTGAACAATACCGAAAATTCGCTAAAATTCAGTTTAGGTAATTATAAAGCCAAACCACTTCCGATTCGTATTTCTATTAACAAACAGCGTTTGCGCGTATGGTTGGATGAAATAAAAATCGTGGATTTGCAAGAAGTAGTGGGTAAAAAAATGATGCAATCCGGGGGATTCGATATTTTTTGTACAAAACCATGGGGAGACCGCGAATCTTACCCCTTCATCTCCAACATCCGCATCGCCGACGCTGGGCTCACCGAGCGTGACCTTTCCGTAGGTGCAGCCGAACCCTCGAAAACGACTACGACCAAACAAACTCAAACAAAACCCCAGTCCACTCCTACCACGCCCCCAAAAACCGGTTCACTATCGCTCAAGGATTTCGGCACGTATCATGCTTTGCTCATTGCAGTAGAAGATTACGCCGACCCCAGCGTGAATAAATTGGATAACCCCGGTGAAGGATGCTACGCAATTGCAAAAAACACTGACGACTTCGTATCATTTCGACCCGAAAAATGTAACGGTACTCAAAAATCCTACCAAAAAAGATGTTTTCATTCAACTCTCGCGCCTGCGTACTGCTGTGAAAGAAACGGATAACCTATTGGTTTTCTATGCTGGACACGGTTACTGGGATACCGACATGGAAAAAGGCTACTGGCTGCCCACCGATGCCGAGCGCGACTTGCCTACCAACTGGATTGCCAACGAAGACATAACCGGCTACATCCGCGCCATCAAGTCGAAGCACACGCTACTTATCTCTGATGCCTGCTTTAGCGGCGGTATTTTCAAAACCCGGGAAGCCTTCACCGGGCAGCGCGCCGTGGAAGAAGTGTATAAAATGTCGAGCCGCAAAGCCATTACCAGTGGTACGCTCACCGTCGTACCCGATAAAAGCGTGTTCATTCAGTACCTGATTAAAAAACTGGAAGAAAACAAAGAAAAATACCTGAGTGAAGAGCAGTTATTTAGTCAGTTTAAAACGGCAGTTATCAACAATAGTCCTGGTCAAGTCCCGCAATTCGGTACGATTCTCAACACGGGCGACGAAGGAGGCAATTTCATTTTTATTAGAAAATAATACGATTTGCAAATCTGATAATAATCATTACAAAAGAATGCTATTTAAATAATAAAATATTATGAAAACCATTTTTGTTACATTTTTACTTTCTTTATGCTGCCTTGCCACTCAAGCACAGCCGGAAAGCAAAATCAACGCGACCCAACTTGTCGAGCAACTCCTGAATGCCAAAGTATTCATTGATTATAATAAAGTTAGAAAAACAATTGAAAATCAGCTAACTATATTAAATACTCAATCTAATATAAGCGCTGCCGATTATACTACTTTACAAAATGCTTACACGCAAACCAAAGCTTCCTTCGATAGCTTTCTCGGTATCGTGCGGCAGGATATGCTTGATTATCAATTGTTTGAAAAAGCAGCAACAGGCGACGAGCCGACCCTTCTGCGCTATTTGAATACTTATAATGCCAGTGTAGAGATTTATAATCGCCAATTTCAACCGACTTACAATCGCGTTATAAAAACCCGGGCTTTGAAAGACTGGCTCGAACCCTTGGCGTTGCAGGCATTTAGTTTTTTGACAAACATTTTTAAAGGTAAAAATCCGCGTAAAGACGTATTGCTGAACGACCTGCTGCTTATTTCCAAAACCTTGTTTTTACAAAAAATGGAAATGAAAACCTGGGAAGAATTAGTCACGATTCAACCTGGGGAAAATGGTAGCAACGTAAGTCAGCCTACTGCAAAGCCAAGTGCAGAAATGCCACCGATAGTGTCGGAAACGCCGGAAATACCACTCGAACAGCCCGTTATGAAATCGCTTGCTGGCGAGTTAGAATTTGTAACCACAGGTAGTCAATCCATGCGTTTTGCAATGCTAGGCGGCGTTACCCGCAATTTGGAGGTAGGGGAGGCGACACCCAATGCTACGCCAGTGGCATCCGTGAACATTCCGGTTTTACAAACGACCGAAACGCACAGCGAAGGCACGGCTTTTCAGATTCAGGTGCAAAATAGTGCCTTGCTCTATGCTTTTGCACTGAATACGGATGGTAAGTGCGCTCCTATTTATCCCTTCAGTGAAGCGTGGGTACGCGGTTTTCAAATGAGTAAAAATCGCGATTTGTCTGTTGGTCCGCTTATGCTTCAGGATGCCCCCGGCAGTACGATTATTCCTGCTAAAAATGCCAATACCGGCGTAGAAAATTACATCAAAATCACGGGCACCTCTACCAAAGAACAGCTCTGCTTGATTGTATCCAAATCGGAAATAGACCTGCAAGACGTGATAACCCGCATTGAGGCGCTACCAGGCAGCCTTGCCGAGCGAGTCGCCGCCCTTTGGCAAGCCGAGCCACACTGCGCTACCACAAGTGAAGCGGGATTAAAGGTAAATGGCAACACCATTCAGTTCCATGTAACCAATGAAGCCAAATGGCTTTTGCCGCTGGTATTTGAAATTCAACGATAATTATAAAAGGAGCTACCCGAAAATCCTTAGCAAAGAGTAGGGCGCGGATGCCGAAAAGCGAGAGGAGTAGGCGAGTTTATTATTTCTAAACTTCCTAAAAATGAAATTCAAGATTCTTTTTATTGCAATTATTTTGCAAGTTATTACAATGAGCTTAATAAATGCTCAGCAAAGAGTAAAAGTAAATCGTTGGGCATCACCAGTATTTGGAGATTTTACTTCCATACCAGAAAGTAAATCCACAGATGACCAGTTAATTGCTGCTGGTTACACCAGTAAAATTTTTCAATATGAAGCTTTTCTCACGAGACCTGCTGGAAATAATGTAGCAGTTGTGAACCGCTGGGAAATGCCATATTGTAAAGATTTCATTTTAATTGCAGAGCATGAAATTTCTGATGCCAAAATGATAGAATTCGGTTATAAAAATAAGCAATTTGTATTTTATGCTTATAGGACTAAACCTGCATCAGGTGCTTTCGTAGCAGTCAATCGTTGGGTGAATGCCCTTCCAGCAGGAAATTCTTGTAAAGATTTTACGCTTTCCATTGCCGAACATGAATTGACACACCAACAACTAACCAGTTTCGGGTACACCAGTAAAATGGTTCAATTTTATGTCCCAGACCCAAGACAGACTAACGCCACGGGCACTTTCTCCAATATTCCATACAGACCTTCAACACTAGCGAGCATCGGTCGGACGAATGATTCGAAGCCGCCACGCTACGCAGCAGAAAAACGCACGGAGGAAAATGGACAATCTTGCACTAGCCGGAAGGTTGATTTTACAGAATCCAACTTTGAACGGATTATTGCGGGAGGCATTTGGGACAAGATATTACCCGGGCGTTATTTATCAAGCCAATTCGGTAGCCGATGGTGCTTTCACCACGGTGAACTTACCCAGAAACCCGATGCGCCTCGCGGTCAGTTTAGTTGCTGCCAATTCTGGAAACCTCTCTACCATTATTCAACCAACGAATCTAAACCGCAGTGGCGTCTGGCAAGGAATTTCCTACTTGCTCAATCAGAACCGCAATGTAATCAATGCTTCAAGAGCCGTTTTTGAAATGAAACAAATATTTAGTAAGGAGCAACTGCAAGTTTTTGTAGGCGGTGATTTTTCTGGTTGGGGTGCCAGTGTGCAGGCAACTTTTAACACCAGCAATACGCAGACGCGTAATGTATTTATTGTAAAATTGACGCAAGCCTATTTTGACTTGGTGGTAGATGACAATCAAAATTTGGTCACCAACCCGCCCAGTGACGACAATGCGGTGTATATTCATTCCGTCTCGTACGGAAAGATTGGATATCTGCGAATTGAAAGCAACGAATCGGAGCAAACCATCGGAGCTGCGCTCAATGCGCGATACAATTGGGGTACAGGGAATGCGGGCGTTCAGGTAAATGTTGACTTCAATAAGGTACTACGCGAGTCTCAAACGGTTGGGTTTGTTCTAGGTGGCTCCCCACGGGTAGTAACCACTGCAGATCAATTCAATCAGTATGTGCTGGATGCACGTTGGAATCCAAATGTTCAGATACAACCGATTTCTTACAAGCTCAAATATCTTCGAGATCGGTCGGATGCATATGTAAGTACCATCACAAGTTATACCGAGCGCCGCTGCGAACCTATCCGAAGAGGCTCGAAGCTGAAAGTCAATCTTGTATCTGGCAGCGATGATTTACGCGGCTACAATACTGCTTATCTGGCTGTTAATTTTAACGACGGCACTACTTCTAAGGAGTATTTATTGCGTCGAGGATTAGGTCAAAACCAGCCAGCAACTGAAAATATCCAATTGGATGAAGAAATTGACTTAGTCAATGTGCGCAGTATTACCATTCGACATGATGGTACTCCCAATAACAATCCTTTTAACGGAGGCGACGCAGGTCATACTTACGATAATTGGGATCTAAATGCGCTACGTATCTCTTTGGTTACTACTACTGGAAAAGAAGAATCTATATATAACAATGTTTCTAATACGAATGTCACGGAAGGAGATAAAGCCCCGATAAGATTCAGTGGAGATAAACGAAGCGCGGAATTTAGGAGACAATTGTAACGACGACACCCGCATTGTAAAATTAGAATTCAACCCGGTGAATGTGACCATGCGGTAAAATAAAAAATTGGTAAGGTGTCTAGTGAAGGGATGTCATCGCTTCAAGCGATGACATCCCTATTTTCCCGAAAAGCTTTTTGTCTATGTTTATATTATCGTCGAAACCCGCTCTTCTATTTTCGCTTTTTTCAAATTGAGCGATTCATCATACACATTCAAAGCTATTAAATCGCCAATTTGCGCGCAGCCACACTCCACTTGGGGTTGAATTTCTGGCGTACCGATACCCGCTTCTAAAATTTTAGTGACCGAATCCCGCACTGAATCTGCTTCTTCGTGCAAGCCAAAATGTTCTAACATCATCGCTGCCGACAAAATCGCTGCCATCGGATTGGCAATATCTTTTCCAGCCGCTTGCGGATACGAGCCGTGAATGGGTTCAAACAAAGCCGTTTTTGCACCAATGGAAGCCGACGGCAACAAGCCCATCGAACCCGGCAGCACACTCGCTTCATCCGACAAAATATCGCCAAACATATTCTCGGTCAAAATCACATCAAACTGCGTCGGGTATTGAATCAACTGCATCGCGGCGTTATCCACAAACATACAGTCGAACTCAATTTCGGGGTATTCTTTGGCAATTTTCGTCACAAGTTCACGCCACAAGCGACTGGTTTCCAATACATTGGCTTTGTCCACCAGCGTCAATTTTCGGCGGCGGGTCATCGCATTTTCAAACGCCAATCGTGCGATTCTATCAATTTCAAAATCAGCATACGTGCAATGGTCATACGCTTCCGTTCCCGCTTCATTTCTACCTTTTGCACCAAAATAAATACCGCCTGTGAGTTCTCTATAAATGACCAAATCCGTGCCTTTCACGCGCTCCTCGCGCAAGGGCGAGAGATGCAGCAAGGATTCATACGTCTTCACCGGACGAATATTGGCAAACAAACCCAAGCTTTTGCGCAAGCGCAGCAAGCCCTGTTCGGGGCGTACTTTGGCAGTCGGGTCGTTATCGTATTTGGGATGACCGATGGCGCCGAAAAGAATCGCATCGGCATTTTGGCAAGCTTCGAGGGTTTCCTCGGGGAGTGGGTCGCCGGTGCTATCAATGGCAGCCGCGCCCACTTCACAATAACAATATTCAAAACGATGACCGAATCGGTCGGCCACCGCGTCCAAGACTTTGATGGCTTGTTCTACTACCTCCGGACCAATACCGTCGCCGGGCAGCACTGCAATTTTACGTTTCATGGGAGTAAAAATTAACACTTGTATAATATTCAGATTCTATCAGGTAAATACTTTTTCAAAAAGGTAAATGATTTAAGATCAAAAAAGTCACAAAAGTTCTCCTTAAATAATCAATATCATTAGTTCTGTCAATTACTTGAGTAACGGCGGGTTATTAGCACATTAGCAAATCGGCACAAATTGCCCCGTAAAGCGGGGTTAGCACATCCAATTATAATACAATTAAACCTGCGCTTGTTCAAATGCTTGAATTTTATCTTTCATACTCAACAGGTAGTCAATATCGTCGTAGCCGTTAATCATACAAACTTTTTTGTACAAATCAATATCAAAGGTCTCCGAATCGCCACTTTCCAATAACGTTATCGTCTGTCTTTCTAAATCTACGTGCAATTCCGTTTTTGGATTCATTTCGATGGCAGAAAAAATCGTATGTAAGAAAGCATCTGACACTTGAACTGGCAATAGCCCATTATTCAACGCATTTCCGCGAAAAATATCTGCAAAAAAACTCGAAACCACTACTTTAAATCCAAAATCGTGAATTGCCCAAGCGGCGTGTTCCCGGCTGGAACCACAACCGAAATTGCGACCTGCCACCAAAATCCGTCCGGTATAAATTGGGTTATTCAGAACGAAATCTGCCTTGAGCGTATTGTCTGAGTTGTACCGCCAATCTCGAAATAAATTATCGCCGAAGCCTTCGCGCGTAGTGGCTTTCAGAAAGCGTGCGGGAATGATTTGGTCGGTGTCCACGTCTTCCATTAGAAGTGGGACGGCGGTGGAAACAAGAGTTGTAAACTTTTCCAAGATTATAATTTTATACGTTTTAAATTTTAAGTAATTAATGCAAGTTGGTACTGGTCAAAAAACGTTACAATTTAGGGTATTTACATTCTAATAAGCGGTATTAATAGGTCATTTTCGCAATTCTATTTTAAGGTGTAATCTTTTTCATCCATCAGGCGCGTACGCTTGACCATAAAATCTCGCACTTCTTCGTACAAACCACCTTGATTGGCTTTTTTGGTGCGGAAACCCTAATTGAGAGTAGAAGCTTCCGCAAATTTTCCTACTGTTCCAAACCAGAGGACGCTTCGCTTCACCGTTTCGTTTTAAAAAACGTCGTTATCAACGCCCCGCACTCTTCCGATAAAATTCCATACTCCACCGTCGTTTTTGGATGTAATAAGCCTTTCCCAAACCGCATAAAACCTCGTTTTTCGTCTTCTGCGCCGTACACGAGTCTGCCGAGTTGCGCCCATGCGAGTGCGCCCGCACACATCACGCAAGGTTCGAGCGTGACGTACAAGGTACATTCATCCAGATATTTGCTACCAAAATAATTGGCAGCAGCGGTGAGGGCGATGATTTCTGCATGGGCGGTCACGTCGGTGAGTTGTTCGGTTTGGTTATACCCTCTGGCGATGATTTGATTTTGGCATACGACGATAGCGCCGACAGGGACTTCGCCTGCTTCGTAGGCTTTTTGTGCTTCTTTGAGAGCTTGTTTCATGAAAGAGTCATCGCTATAAATGGAAAGTGTCATACTTCAAAGGTACGAGGTTGGAAGTAAGAAGTACGATTTCTCGCCCTACTTATTCAACCACAAAGGTCACAAAGTTTATTCACAAAGAACACAAGGTGAGCAGCATAGTACCCTTTGTGCAAACCCTTGGTGTCCTTTGTGGTAAAAATTCTTACCTCGTATTTCGTACTTTATAAATCTTCCCTATCTTTGCACATGGAAACACAAAAAATCGCAACGGATAAATTTTTGGACGACGCGCTCACTTTTGATGACGTGCTGCTCGTCCCTTCTTACTCGGAAGTGCTGCCCCGAGAGGTGGACACGTCCTCCCAACTTACCCGCGACATTCGCCTCAATGTACCCATTATTTCTGCTGCAATGGACACCGTGACCGAAAGCAAATTGGCAATCGCCATGGCACGGCAGGGCGGTATCGGCATCATTCATAAAAATATGAGTATTGAGCAGCAGGCGGAGCAAGTTCGCTTTGTAAAACGCTCGGAAAGTGGCATGATTCTCGACCCCGTGACATTGCACGATGATGCAACAGTAGCGGATGCGTTGAATTTGATGCAAAAGTTTAAAATCGGCGGGATTCCAATTGTAAATGCAAACAATAAACTGATTGGAATCTTGACGAACCGGGATTTGCGTTTTGAAACGGATAAGCGACGCCCCGTGTATGAAGTGATGACGAAAGAAAACCTCGTGACGGCTCCGGCAGGTACCACGCTCGACCAAGCGCGGGATATTCTACAAGGTTATAAAATCGAAAAGCTGCCGGTGGTAGATGACAATCGGATTTTGGTAGGATTGATTACATATAAAGATATTTTGAAATTACAGGATTATCCCCATTCTTGTAAAGATGTATTTGGTCGCTTGGTGGTCGGCGCGGCAGTCGGCGTGACGCGGGATTTATTCGATCGAGTAGAAGGATTGGTGAAAGTAGGCGTAGATGTAATTTGTGTGGACACGGCGCATGGGCATTCGCAGGGCGTGTTGACCGCGATTCGAAAAGTGAAACAACGTTTTCCTGATTTGCAAATTATTGGTGGCAATGTCGCTACGGGCGCAGGCGCACGCGCACTCGTGGATGCAGGCGTGGATGGCGTGAAAGTAGGCGTGGGTCCGGGGAGTATTTGTACAACGCGGGTCGTAGCAGGTGTCGGAGTTCCACAGTTGACCGCTATTTTTCAAGCGGCGGATGCGATTAAATATTCCGGCGTTCCAATTATCGGCGATGGCGGCATTCGCTACACCGGGGATATTGTGAAAGCGATAGCAGCAGGTGCGGATACGATTATGGCGGGGAGTTTGTTTGCAGGGGTAGAAGAAGCGCCAGGCGAGACGATTATTTTTGAAGGGCGGAAATTTAAAGTGTATCGCGGCATGGGTTCGCTCGGCGCCATGCAAGAAGGCTCCAAAGACCGTTATTTTCAAGATGTGGAAGACGATATTAAAAAACTCGTTCCAGAAGGAATCGAAGGTCGGGTTCCATTTAAAGGGACAATTGCGGAAGCGATGGTGCAGTACATTGGCGGTTTGCGGGCGGGCATGGGATATTGTGGAGCGGCTACGATTGAAGAATTGCAAGCGGCGCAGTTTGTACGTATCACCAATTCCGGCATTCGCGAAAGTCATCCGCATAATATTACGATTACAAAGGAGGCACCGAATTATTCCCGTTAAAATGTTTGATTTTTGCGAAATGGCACACTGATTTGTTAAGATAGTTATGATTTGAACTGATTTTTATCATAATAAATCTTGGGCATCATAAAAATCAGTGTACTATTCATTTATAACAAAAAATGATTTTACCAAGAGCATTTTATTTACGTGAAGATGTGGTACAAATTGCCATAGACCTGCTGGGGAAGTATTTAATTACTGAAATAGACGGCGAGCGCACCGTCGGAAAAATTGTAGAAACAGAAGCGTACCGCGCCCCGGAGGACAAAGCCAGCCATGCCTACAACTACCGCCGCACGCCGCGCAACGAACACATGTACGCCGAAGGCGGCACGGCTTACGTCTACATTTGCTACGGCATTCATCATTTGTTTAATGTAGTGACGAATGTGCGAGATATTCCGCACGCGGTTTTAATTCGAGCCGTGGAGCCGGTAGAAAATGTAGAACTGATGCTATTGCGAAGAAATAGGAGCGTTTTACAACCCAAAATAACGGCGGGTCCAGGCGCAGCAGGGGTGGCGATGGGGATTCGAGTTGGACATTCTGGTTTGGATTTGACGAGTGTGGATAGTCCGATTTGGCTGGAAGATAGGAATTTGAAATTGGAAGAAAATGAGATTATTGCGAGTCCGAGAGTAGGATTGAGTACGGCGGAAGAATGGACCGGAATTCCGTGGCGTTTTCGAGTGAAAAATTCTATTTTTACAAGCAAACCGAAATAAGGTTGAGGTTGAGATCAAGGTTGAGGCTGAGATTAAGGTTAAGTTTGATATTTCTCGTTTGGGATTTCTAAAGTCTATTGTCTAACATTTAGCATCTGACCTCCAGATATACTACATTATAATTTTAAACGTTGAACCCCTTGAATTAAATTGGACTATGAAAAACTTACTGTTGCTTTCATTGCTTTTCATAACGAACCTTTCGTATTCACAAGATGAAGGGTTGCGTTTTTATGATTATAGTTACAAACCCAATATCAAGACGGTACAATTTCATATTGAAGGGCGATTTACCAGCTATCCGATTATGGATTTGAAGGCGAGCAAGCCGCTCGTGCTGTCGTTTGATGACTTGGATGCAGATGCCAAAAATTATACCTACGCCATCGTCCATTGCAATATGTATTGGGAACAATCGAACTTGGCGGAGATGGAATACATGGATGGCTTTATGGAAAATCAGGTCAATGATTATGATTATTCTTACACCACGACGAGACCTTTTACAAATTATCGGATTTATTTACCAAATAACAACCTCACCTTTCGGAAATCGGGTAATTATTTAATAAAAGTGTATGATAATCAAGGGAAGAAAACCCTTGCGTTGACGCGTCGCTTTGTGATAACCGAGTCGCTGGTGCGCATCTCGCCGCAATTCGTTCGCCCAAGTAATGTAAGTAAAACGAGAACACATCAGGAAATAGATTTTGCGGTGAATCATGAGAATATTAATTTAAAAAGTCCGCAGCAAGAGCTTCGTGCTACGATTTTGCAAAACGGAAGATGGGACAATGCCATTACCAATATGTCGCCGCTGCTCACCCGCATCAATGAAGTGGTGTTTGATTATCAGGATAAAATTGTTTTTCCGGCGGGGAAAGAATTTCGGTTTTTTGATTTGCGCAATTTGAATTATCGGTCTATGAATATTGCCTCTATTGAGCCGACGGATAACGGTATAGAAGTGGCGGTGGCAAAGGATAAGAAGCGCTCAGAAATGGTGTACCTGCAATACACGGATTTGAACGGCAATTTTGTGATTGGAAACCAAGATGTACGCGTGTCCCAATTTTTAGAAGATTCTGCGGCGACGCAGGTTGCCAAGAAAGTGTTCTTCGGTTCGACTTTGTCCAGTGACTATGCCAATGTGCTTTTTTCATTATATAATCCAGAGCCTTTTTATGATGATGAAGTTTATTTGTTTGGCGCATTGAGCGAATGGCAGTTGAAACCCGAATTTAAAATGCAATACAATACTGCCGTCAACGGCTACGTGGTAAAAGTGCAACTCAAACAGGGTTATTATGACTACGCTTACGCCACCGTGCCGCGCACCGGCAAAGTGAAAACCGCTAATATGAGCACCATCGAAGGCGACGCGCAAGAAACTGAAAATACGTACACCATCCTCATTTACTTCCGACCCTTTGGCGAGCGATATGACCGCGTGATTGGTACGACTACGTTTAGCTCGGGTAGATAGTGGTATCGTGTATTTGGTACTGGGTATTGGGACGCTCGCAAAACGGGTTTCACTATTCCACTATTCCATCATTCCACCATTCCACTATTCCACCATTCCACTATTCCACTATTCCATCATTCCAATATTCCACCATTCCATCATTCCACCATTCCACTATTAAATAGTGTAAAAACAAGCATTCATCCATATAAACCTGCTTTTAATAGAATTTTTTCTACCATAAAATGACAATTCAGTAGTATTGCAAAGCAATTATTCAAAAATCACCGACTATGTTTAAAAATATCACACTAACGATTTTCGTCACTTTTTTTGCCATTACACTGGTTTCCGCGCAAGAAACTTGGTCACTGGAACAAGCAGTGCGGTACGCACAGCAGAATAATTTGGCTGTAAAACGGGCGCAAACCGCTATCCGCTCCACTGAGTTGCAACTCATGCAAGACCAATCGAATCGCATTCCGACTTTGAATGGTTCGGCAAGTTATGGCTACAATTTTGGACGCTCCATTGACCCAACCACCAATAGTTTCAATAGTCAAAGTATTGGATTCAATCAGTTTTCTTTGAGTACAAATGCTACGATTTTTGCTGGTGGTCAAATTAATAATAGCATTAAGCAAAGTAAAGTGTTGGTAGAGGCTTCCAGATTGGATGCTGCTGATGCTGCCAATACGTTAGGATTAGATGTAGCAACTGCTTATTTAAATGTATTATTAGGAGAAGAACAACTGGCAACTGCTCGGCAGCAATTAGTCTTATCGCAAGCCAATTTGGACCAAGTAAATCGGTTAATCCGGGCGGGTTCTCGACCAGAAAATGACCGATACGATATTTTGGCGCAAATAGCTCGAAATGAACAATCTATCATAGATGCTGAGAATACCATTGCCAATTCTTATCTCAATCTGAAGCAATTGATGAATGTAGACCCTAATTTGGATATTCGCATTCAACGCCCAGAGATTACCATTCCAGCAGAGGTGAATCCCGATGGATTTTCATTGAACGAAGTTTATTCTACTGCATTGAATACCCAGCCGCAGATTAAAGCGAACGAATTGCGTTTGCAGGGTTCACAGTTGGGTGTCAATGTGGCGAAAGCAGCTTTATTTCCAACGCTCTCTGCATTTGGTAGTCTGGATACGCGTTATTCCAGTCAAGGACAAGTACCGTCAGGCACTAATTTAGTGCGGATACCACAACAAGTTTTTATTGATGGAAATCCAGTCACGATTGAAACGGATCAAACTATTCCTACTTTTACAAATAATCCGTACTTCGATCAACTCAATGAAAACTTTGGGCAAGCTGTCGGTCTTAGTTTAAATATACCCATTCTGAATAATTTTAGAAATAGAATCAATGTCCAACGCGCACAAGTGGACATATTGAATACGGAAGTGACCAATGACCAAGCGCGGCAGCAATTAAAAACAAATATTCAAACCGGTATTTCCAATGCCCGTGCTGGACGGCGTTCCTATGATGCAGCGCTGCGTTCGGTAGAGGCAAATCAGATTGCATTTCAAAATGCACAACGACGCTTCGACCTCGGTGCAATTAATTCCTTGGAATTTACAACGGCTCGTAACAATCTCGACCAAGCACAAATCAGTCTGATTCAAGCAAAATATCAATATCTTTTTAATGTGAAAGTGGTGGAATTCTATCAGGGAAAGCAGATTAGTTTGGATTAAGGGATTTATGAAACGGGATTTGTGAAATGTAAATTGTGATTGGTGATTTGTGAAAGGTAAGACGGGAAATCACGAATCCCAAATCACTATTCACGTATTATATTGAGAAAAACTTATTAATTATAAACAACAATGGCAACAAAACGAAAGCGCAGTAATTGGCTCTTATTCGGTCTCATCGGTGTCATCGCCTTATTGGTGGTAGTGGCGGCAGTGCGGCAGCGCTCTAAACCCAAGGGCGAAACCGTGACGGTGGAAAAAGTGACTCCCCGCACCATCAAAGAAAAAGTGGCTGCCAGTGGCAAGATATTTCCACAAAAGGAGATTAAAATTAGTTCGGTCGTATCGGGTGAAGTCGTGGAATTGCTTGTGGAAGAGGGCGACTCCGTCGTGCGCGGACAATTGCTGGCGCGGGTAGACCCAGAAGCCGTGCAGTCGCAGGTAGAACGAGGTGTAGCAGGTGTAAATAGTGCCAAAGCGCAGTTGGCAAGTTCGCGCTCGCAGGTAGAACAGCAGCGGGCAGCAAAAGAACAAATCCAGGCACAACTCGGCAATGCCCGCGAGATTCATAAGCGCAACGAGCAACTTCGCAAAGAAGGCGTTATTTCACAAGCAGATTATGATGCGTCGCTTTCCAGTTTGCAAGGATTGGAAGCCAACCTACGCGCGGCAGATGCCAACATCCGTGCAGCGCAGGAAAACGTGCGGGGTTCCGAATTTTCGATTCAAAGTTCGGACGCTACGCTGAAAGAGTTGCGCACCAGCTTGCGGCGTACCACGATTTATGCCCCTTCTGGTGGGATTGTTTCTAAACTAAGCATCGAACAAGGTGAAAGTGTAGTAGGAACCGCTCAAATGAGTGGTACAGAAATCATGCGTATTGCCAACCTAAACGCGATGGAAGTGCGGGTGGATGTGAGTGAAAACGATATTCCAAGAGTGACCGTAGGGGATGAAGTAGAAATTGAAGTGGACGCTTACATCGGACGGATTTTTAAAGGAAATGTGACACAAATTGCCCGCTCTTCTACCAGTACAGGCACCTCTACTTCGCTGACCAGCGACCAAGTGACGAATTTTGAAGTGCGGATTACGGTGAACCCAGATTCTTACAAGGATTTGGTCGCGCAAGGCACAGTCTATCCTTTCCTGCCGGGTATGTCCGCTTCTGTAGAAATCAATACCGAAACCGTAAACAATGCAGTCGCAGTGCCTATTCAAGCGGTTACAACTCGTGAAAAAGACGAAAACAAGAAAAAATTGAAGGCAGACCGAGCTGGTGGACAAGCGGTAACTGCAAATAACACGACCGAAAACACGGTAGCAGAAGAAGATTTGAAAGAAGTGGTCTTTGTCGTATCCGCTGACACGGTGCGCATGGCAGAAGTGAAAACGGGCATTCAGGATGATGAGTATATTCAGGTGTTGTCTGGCTTGAAAGTAGGAGAGGAAGTGGTGAGTGGACCGTACACCGCCATTTCTCGCAAGCTCAAACAAGGCGAGCGCATTCAAAGGCAAAAAGAAGGCGACGATAAGAAAAAAGCCGACACCGACGAAAAGGAAAATTAAAATTGTGTTGGTGTGTTAATGTATTTAAGTGTTGTTGTGTTAAAGTCGCGCATCACATTGACACACCAACACATTAACACACCAACACATTAACACACAAACACATTAACACATTAATCCTTTTCATAAAAAATCCAGCCCTCGGCAAAGTAAAAACCCGTATCGCAGCTACGGCAGGGGAGGAGCGTGCTTTGCAAATTTATTTAGAATTAGTGCGGCACACGCGTGAGTTGGCGTTGGAAGTGGAGGCGAATCGCTTGCTTTTTTATAGTGATTTTGTAGATGAAACCGATAATTGGTCGCCCACGTATTTTCAAAAAAAGACACAACAAGGCGCGGATCTTGGCGAGCGAATGCAACAGGCTTTTGAAGTGGCGTTTGCAAATGGCGCGACGAAGGCAGTTATCATTGGCAGTGATTGTGCGTCGCTGACGGCTGGTTTTGTGGAAACGGCTTTTCAAAAATTAGAAGCATTTCCTTTCGTAGTTGGCCCGGCTACCGATGGCGGTTATTATTTATTGGGTATGAATTTTTACGCGCCAAGCGTTTTTTCAAATATCGAATGGAGTACCGAGCAAGTATTTTCAACTACGATCAAACGCATTCAAGCCTTGCAAAAAAAGTATTTTTTACTCCCTGAACTCCCCGATATTGACTATGAAGAGGATTGGAATCGGTACGGCTGGGCTATTTAAATGAAAAAACTAATAATTAAGGTATTCATTATTCATTATTCATTATTCATTATTCATTATTCATTATTCATTATTCATTATTCATTATTCATTATTCAT
>Ga0163146_10005104_pt1 | contig 15587 bp, 9 predicted proteins | sample OliLakLV19MP7G1_FD_148648 | JGI IMG/M metagenome (GOLD analysis project Ga0163146, IMG submission 148648) | Freshwater microbial mat bacterial communities from Lake Vanda, McMurdo Dry Valleys, Antarctica - Oligotrophic Lake LV.19.MP7.G1 | ecosystem: Environmental > Aquatic > Freshwater > Lake >...
CCTCCACCCGGCTCCGGCCCCAGCCAATATCGAACGTTTCATCACACCCGATGTTGACGAGGTGCGATGCGAAGCAGGGCGTCAACTGCGACAGCAGGTCGCGCACAAACTCTTCACTCTCCGGCAGAACCGGACACAGCGAGAATGGCCCCTTCCGCGGATACTCCAGAAACTTCCACTCCGCATCCCCCTCGATCTCCGCCATCGCGTTGTATCGCGGCAGCTTCAACCAGTGCGCCAGATGCCCGAAGCAGTTCTGGTTCGCTGTGAGCTCGACGCCCCGCTCGCGGCAATATCCATCCAGCTCCCGCGTTTCCGATGGCAGAATCGCCGACGACCCTCGCCACGCATCCTCATGCCCCGCATACGCAAACGTGTGCTCGGTATACAGCTGCAAGTGGTTGAACTTCAGCGACGCAAGCAGATCCACGGTCTGCTTCAGCGAATCCAGTGTCGGAACCTTGTTGCGTGACACATCAAGCATCACACCGCGTTTGCTGAACCCCGGCTCATCATCGATCTCGATCGCCGCGAGCCGCCGCGGATACTGCCGCACCAGCTGCGCGAGCGTCCGAATCCCATTCATCGCTCCGCGCGCGCTCCCCGCGCGGATCTCCACGGCGGGCCAGCGCGAAACCGTCGCCGTCCACGGCCGAACCGTCAGGCGATACGCCTCATCATGCTTCAGCCGCGGATCCGCCGTCTCGACAGACAGCCACCCACGCATCTCCGGCAGTTCGGCCATCAGGCGGATCTCGCCCCCGGGCCTGAGCAATGCTTCTCGGAGCTGCGCCGGTACATCCGCCGCGCCCGACTGCACAACCATCCGCCGCGGCGTCGGCAACAGGATCGGAGCCGGAAGCGTGCCCATGAACAAGCCTATTGCCACCGCCCCCGGCCCAGTCATCTCTATTGGTGCCGAATACCCTTCTATTGACCGTTTTCCGCCGCGCCGAACTCGCGAGCAATAAGAACCGCCCGTGCCGCGATGCGTATAGACGCGGCCTTCGCCGTGCCGGGCCAATTGGGCGAGATTCGCCCGGTTGTCTTTGCATGACCGCGGGCTCGAAGTAAACTGGCGGTGCCGGGTTCATCGGGGCGTTCGCCCCAAACTCTTGTCCGTGACCCTGGCACTGGTCCGATCGGAGGCGTGGATGGCTTGGAATCGTTCTGTTCGTACCCGTAGTCGGGTTGTCGTGTGCGCGCCCTTTGTGGCGGTCACATCCCTGCTGGCCGCCGCTGGTCAGGCTTCGGCCATCGCCGATGCCGCCGCAGCCCAACCTGCCTCGAGTCTCCATCTTCGCGTCGGCACCATTGCAACCACCCCGGGCACCAATGTGCTCGTCAACGGCCACGGGATAACCCCGGATCGTCGTCATGTCGTCCAGTTCGACGGCCCGATGACCCCTGAGCGCAGCGAGATCATCGCAAAGTCGGGCATCACCCTCGGCGAATATCTCCCGGACAACTCCTGGATCGTCCGCCTCGACAAAGCAAGCGCGGCCGCGCTCGCCGTGCTCCCGTTCGTGACCTGGGTCGGAGAGTTCGATGCCGCCTGGAAGATCGACCCGGAACTGGCCATTCGCGCATACGCAACCCCGGACCGCCAATCGCTCGCCGCGCTTGGCCTGTGCCAGGTTGTCGTCGTCGTCTTCAACGGCGAAGCGCCCGACGAAGCGCACGACGCTCTGCTCAAGGCCGGCGCACAGATCCTCGAATCCAGCCTGTGTGGCTCTCAGTGGATGATCGACGCCGTGCTCCCGCCCGCCGCGGCACGCGGGCTCGCATCCATTCCTTCTATTCAGTTCATCGAAGATGCTCCCGAAGGGTCGCTCCGAAACGACTCCAATCGCTGGATCGTCCAGAGCAACGTCAGCGGCCAGACCCCCATCTGGGATCGCGGCATTCAGGGGCAGGGACAGGTTGGCGGCCTGATCGACGACACGCCGTACGAAGGCCACTGCATGTTCGATGACACTCCTGCGCCAGGCACCCCCGGCCACCGCAAGTTCATCGGCTGGCGCAACGCCACCGGCCCCGGCTTCCACGGCACCCACACCGCCGGCACCATGGCCGGCGATCGATCCCCCTTCGGCGCGTACACCCTGCACGACGGGCTCGCCTTCGCCGCCAAGATCTCCTTCTCCGGCCTCGACGCCGTCGTCAGCTCGCCGTCCACCCTTCAGCCGCGCCTCGAGAACCAGCACGCCGATGGCGCTCGTGTGCACTCCAACTCCTGGGGCGATGACGGAACCACCGCCTACACCACCTGGTGCCGGCAGATCGACCTGTTCACCTGGGCGAACGAAGAGAGCGTCGTGGCCTTCGCTGTGAGCAATCTCTCGAGCCTGAAGACCCCCGAGAACTCCATCAATGTCCTCGCAGTTGGCGCATCCAACGATGCTCCCAACCAGGGCACTATCAGTTCCGGTGGGCAGGGCCCCACCATCGACGGCCGCCGCAAGCCGGAGATCTACGCGCCCGGTTCCGGCACCGTCTCCGCCACGACCAGCGGGCAGTGCAGCACCGCCAGTGCAAGCGGCACTTCGATGGCGTGTCCAGCAATCTCCGGTGCCGGCCTGCTCGTCCGCCAATACTTCACCGATGGCTTCTACCCTTCCGGTGCAGCCGTCCTCAATGACAGCTTGGTCCCCTCCGGCGCGCTCATCCGCGCCGTGATGCTCAACGGCACCGTCGATATGTCCGGCGTCTCCGGCTATCCCACCAACCGCGAGGGTTGGGGCCGCCTCATCCTCGATAATGGCCTCTACTTCCCCGGCGACGCCCGCGGCCTGCACGTCACCGACGTCCGAAACGCGCAGGGCCTCACCACCGGGCAGCAGGTCGAGCAGCAGATCATCTGTAACAGCCCCGGACAGCCCCTCCGCGTCACCCTCGTGTGGACCGGCCCCGCCGCCACCGTCGGCGCTTCCAACCCGGTCATCAACAACCTTGACCTCGAAGTCGTTGGTCCCTCAAGCTCGGTCTATCGAGGCAACGCCTTCACCTCCGGGCAGTCCTCAGTCGGCGGAGTCGCTGACCTCAAGAACAATGTCGAGCAGTTCCTGCTCAACACCCCCGACGCAGGAACCTACACCATCCTCGTCAAGGGCACGACCGTCAATCAGGGTCCCCAGGGCTACGCCCTTGTCATCACCGGCGACGTCACCGATCCCTGCGGTGCCCCCGCCTTCATCGACCAGCCCCGCTCGGTCAACATCGATGAAGGCCTCGCCGCCATCTTCTCTGTAGACGCTTCGGGCGATGACCTCGCCTATCAGTGGCGGCTTGCTGGTTCGCCCCTTCTTGATGATGTCCGCATCAGCGGTTCCTCCACCGCCACCCTCACTATCGACCCCGCCACTACAGATGATGCCGGCTTGTACGACGTCATCGTCTCCAACGCCTGCGACGATGTCGAAAGCGACCCCGCGGAACTCACCGTCAACATCGTGAACACCTGCCCTGCTGACCTCGACGGAATCGAGGGCCTCGGCGTGCCCGATATCTTCCAGTTCCTCGCCCTCTGGTTCGCGGGAGATGCGCTCGCAGACTGGGATGAGCAGGATGGCGTCGGTGTGCCTGACATCTTTGCCTATCTCTCCGACTGGTTTGCCGGCTGCTGATGCCGCTCCGAGCAGCCGCCACGCAACGCGCCCTAACCGTGCCCCCCAACCGTGCCTCCAAACCGCGTCCCCCCAGCCGGTCGCGATGACTCGCCTTTCAACGCACTGATCGCCTCCCTTTTTGAGGACAGCCCTCCATGACACGCCGCGCACGATCGATTTTCCCCGCCCTCCTCCTCGCGATCACCGGGCTCGCCGCTCCGGCCATCGCCGCGGATGTCCACTCCGCTGGCTCCGGCCAGGTGGCCGCCGCGCGTGCGAGTTTCTCCGCCCGCATGCCCGCCGTCGAAATGCACACCAACGGCGGCCTTACCACCGTGTACGGACCGGCCTTCTCCCGCGGCGTCTCGGCCCAGGACAGTGCCGCACGTTTCGCCCGCCAGCACACCCCCATCTTCGGCACCCAGTACGCCGACCTGACCGCCCGCGGGCTCAACGCCGACGGCACCCACCTCCTCCCCGTTTCCTACGACGCCGCCACCGATTCCTATCGCTTCACCCTTGTGAGCTACTCCCAGGTTCGCGACGGCCTCCCGGTTTGGCGTTCAGACCTGCGTCTGCTTGTCCGCAACGATGCGGACTTTCCGCTCGTGCTCGCCAAGTCAGCGCTCAAGGACCTCGGCGCGTTCCAGCCGGCTCAGGGCCTGCGAGACAAGGCCATCACCGAAGTCGCCGCCACCGAGTCCGCTCTCGAGATCTTCCCCGCGCTCAACAACTTTGAGCCCGGACGCATGGTCATCTTCGCCGGAAGCCCCGATGTCCCCGCCGCGCCCATCCTTGCATGGGAAGTGATCGGCAATGGACCCGCCGGCGCAGACGGAGTCCCGCAGCGCTGGCTCTTCATCGTTGATGCCATCTCCGGCGCAGTGATCTACCGCGAAAGCCTCATCGCCCACGTCGATGTCAACGGCAATGTCAGCGCCTGGGCAACCTCCACCAGCCGCGCGGGAGTCTGCGACCCCGCGACCCTCCAGCCCATGCCCTACGCCCGCGTGCAGGTCACCGGCGGCAACTTCTCCTACACCGACATCGACGGCAACTACACCATCCCCCACGGCGGCAGCGCGCCCGTCACCGTCACCTCTTCCCCCCGCGGCCAGTTCTTCCGCGTCTACAACCAGGCCGCGACCACCAGCGAGCTCTCGCAAAGCATCACCCCGCCCGGGCCCGCAAACTTTGTTCACAACCCCGGCGTCACCACCGAAGCCACTCTGGCCGAGGTCAACGCCTACATCCACTCCAACGTCGTCCGCGACTACACACTCGCGTTCAACCCCTCGTTCCCTTCCGTCGCCACAAGCTCCGAGTTCCGCGTCAACGTGAACATCGCCGACAGCTGCAACGCCTTCTACGACGGATCATCGATCAACTTCTTCCTCGCCGGCGGCGGTTGCAACAACACTGCGTTCGCCACCGTTGTGCACCACGAGTACGGCCATCACATCGTCAGCGTCGCCGGTTCCGGCCAAGGCGCCTATGGCGAGGGCTTTGGCGACGTCATGGGTGTCCTCATCACCGATGAATCCTCCCTCGGCCGCGGCTTCCAGTCCTGCGCCTCGGGCCTTCGCAACGCCAACAACGGCTGCATCTACTCCCCCGCCAACTGCTCCTCCTGCGGCAGCGCGATCCACACCTGCGGACAGATCCTCTCCGGCAGCGTCTGGGCCATCCGGACCAACCTGCTCGCCTCCAACCCCGCGACCTACCGCCAGATCATCTCCGACATGGCTGTGAACTCCGTCCTCCTTCACCAGGGGACATCCATCGCCAACGACATCGTCATCGACTTTCTCACGCTCAACGACAACGACGACGACATCACCAACGGCACACCCAACTACTCACAGATCGCCGCCGGGTTCACCACCAAGGGCTTCACGCCGCCGGTGCTTCCCGCCCTCGGCTTTGCCTATCCCGGCGGCCGCCCGCAGGTCGTCTCGCCCTCCGGCGGAACCAGCATGATCGTCGAGGTCTCCGGTGTCACCGGCATCCCCCAACTCAATACGGGCACTCTCACGTACGACAACGGCTCGGGCTTTGTCACCGTGCCCATGACCCAGATCGACCAGAACGTCTACCGCGCGGACTTCCCCGCCACGCCCTGCGGCACCCCCATCCGCTACTACGTCTCGGCGCGCACGGTCGGCAACGTGGTTGTCTCCAACCCCATCACCGCCCCCGCCGAGTTCCGTACCTCCGTCGCGGCAACCGGCACCGAATCCGTCTTCGCCGATGCGCTTGAAACCAACACCGGATGGACCGTCGGTGCCCCCGGCGATCTCGCGACCTCCGGCATCTGGCTCCGCACGAATCCCACCGGCGCGTTCGCCAGCGGTCTCCAGTCGCAGCCAGAAGACGATGTCACGCTCGACCCCGGCATCAACTGTTTCGTCACCGGCAACGCCGCCCCCGGCGCCAACGCCGGAACGCAGGATATCGATGGCGGTGCAACAACTCTCACCAGTCCCATCTTCGATCTCTCCTCTGCCGCCGCTCCCACCATCGCCTACTGGCGCTGGTACTCCAACCACGCGGGTGCGGCACCGGGCGCCGACACCTTCGTCGTCTCGATCTCCAACAACGGCGGCACCACCTGGACCACCGCCGAGACCGTCGGCCCCTCCGGCCCCGAAACCGAAGGCGGCTGGTACTTCCGCCAGTTCAACGTCGCGGATATCCTCCCGCTCACCGCAAGCATGCGCATGCGCTTTGTCGCCGCGGATCTGGGCGACGGCTCTCTCGTCGAAGCCGCTCTTGACGAGTTCCTCGTCACCACCTTCACGTGCGATGCCGCCTGCCCGGGCGACTTCAACAACGATGGCGTCATCGGCGTACCCGACATCTTCGCCTTCCTGGCCGCGTGGTTTGCCGCCGATCCCGCGGCGGATGTCGACGGCAACCCTGGCATCACCGTCCCGGACATCTTCGCCTTCCTCTCCGTGTGGTTCACCCCCTGCCCCTAAGCCCTATCGCCACGCGACCCATGCCGTTCAGAGCGAGTCCGAGAATCTCCTGCGCGCTGTTCTTCCGGAAGTTCCTAGCCCCCCCATCCGCCGCACGGTATCTTGAACTGCTCTGAATACACCCATCTGTGAGCGCCTTGCCGCTCACTCCGAATCCGGTTCTTCTTATGCGCATGAATCTGTTCAGCGTCTGCGCTCTCACCACAGCCGTCTCCGGCGCCGCCGCCGGCCCCTCGCCCGCGCGCGACGAGATCAGCCGCCGCCCCGATTGCATCGTCCAGCCGCACCCCGGGCCCCAGACCGCCTTCCAGTTTGCCTTCGACCGCTTCGTCAAAGCCTCTACTGACCCCGAGCGCACACGCGGCTCCCTCCTGCTCCGGCTCGGCGGTGCGCCAACCTGCTATCCCGATGATCTCTCCCCCGAAGAGTGGGAAGCGATCTTTCAGGCAACCGGCCTCCTGCCACCTGGCGATGGCGGCGGCGATGGTGTGCAGGTCCGCTACTACACCGAACCCAGCGCGTGGCTCGGCGAAGCGCAGATTGATACCGCCGGCCGCGCCCAGGCCGCGAGACTCACCTATTCCTTCCCCGATGACGGCACGACATGGGGCCTGAGCGCCTCAGGCTTCCCCACCGGCCCCAATGTCCTCAACGCCAACCTGCTGGCCACCTTCGGCGACACCGATCGCGGGCGCGAACACATCCGCCAGGCCATCGCCTCCTGGAGACTCCACTCCGGATTGGCCTACACCGAAGTCGCCGACAACAACAGCCCGATGGATCAGCTTGTCGGCCGTGTCTTGGTGCGCGGCGACATTCGCATCGGTTCAACAGACCTCAACGCCAGCGTTCTGGCGTATAACGCCTATCCCCTGGGAAGCGGAAGCACATCCCTGTCGGGAGGCGATATGTGCCTCAACTCTCAATACTTCCTCCCCGCCTACTTCGGCGGACCCGGAAGCGACTTCCGATACTTCCGCAACACCATCGCCCACGAGCACGGCCACGGACTCGGGCTCCGCCACAGCGTCCCCTGCGACGTCACCAAAATCATGGAGCCCCAGGTCGGCGGCACCATCCAGGGCATCCAGATCGACGACATCCGCGGCGGCCAGCGCAACTACGGCGACCGCTTTTCCGGCAACATCTCCGGCATCACCGCCGCCCCGCTCGGAGAGCTTGCCTCCCCCACGCCGCGCTCCATCTTCCTCTCTTCCCTCTCTACCAACAGCTTCAACGGATACAACAACAGCTCCGAGGATTGGTTCACCTTCACCCTCGCGACTCCGCGCACAGTCACCATCATCGCCGATCCCTACGGCGGCGTCTACTCCGCGGCCCCGCAAAGCTCGGGCTGCAACGGCTCCCCGCTCATCGAGATCGATGCGCAGGCCACCGCAAACCTCCGGATCGAGCTGCGCCGCCCCGCAAACACGCAGATTCAGTTCGCCAGCGCCAATGGCCGCGGCTTCCCAGAGACGCTCAACGCCGGAACCCTCCCCGCCGGCACCTACTTCGTCAAGGTCCGCGACATCAACACCGTCGACATCCCCAATAATCAGCGCGTGCAGCTTTACAACCTCACCATCCAGGTCGACTCCGCGCCCCTCCCGCCCCTCGCCGTCGCCGGCATCAACAAGCGTGTCGCCGCGAACACCGACTGCTGGCTCATAGGCCACATCAACTCCCGCGCGCAGGCTCCCGGTGCCACGATCTCGTCGTACAGCTGGGACCTCGATGCTGATGGCGTGTTCGAAGCCAGCGGCTCCCCCACTACTTTCCAGTATGTCTCCAACGGAACCCACCAGGCGACGCTCCGCGTCACCGATTCAAGCGGCACCACCAGCACCGACTCCATCAGCGTCGCCGTCTACAACGCCGTGACGTCCGTCGCTTCAGTCTTCCCGCCCGGTGCATCGCCCGGCACCACGATCCCCGTCACGATCCACGGGACCAACTTCAAGGGCGTCACCGCTGCTTCACAGGTGACCGTGTCCGGTTCGGGCGCCTCCGTCAGCGGCACCCCCGTCGTCAACCACCTCGGCACACAGATCTCTGGCCTCTCCGTCACCGTCACCGCGGGCGCATCCCTCGGCGCTCGCAATGTCTCGATCACCAACTCTGACGGGCTTGGCTCCGCCGGCACCGGCATCAACACCTTCACCGTCGGCAATGTCTCCGGTGCGTGCTGCTTCGGCACTTCCTGCGTCGTCACCACCCAGGCGGCTTGCGCCTCCGGCGGTGTCTGGCAGGGGGGCGGCACCGCGTGCGGCACAGCCGGCAACCCCACCACTTGCTGCCGCGCCAACTTCGACGGCGTCGACGGCGTCACCGTCCCGGACATCTTCGCCTTTCTTTCCGCCTGGTTTGCGGGCAATCCCGCGGCCAACATCGACGGTGTCAACGGTGTCGCCGTCCCCGACATTTTCGCCTTCCTATCCCTGTGGTTCGCTGGCTGCCCCGGCTGAGCCTCCAAACCCTCTGCCGCACCCTCCAACGCTCCGCTCAAGCTCCGAGAACTCGCCCGATCCGTGAGGATGGCGCGAATTTTGTTGACACATCCCCCATGCGTGTGGCATGATTGTTTCGCTCTGGTGGATGGAGAGAGACCCCTTCCTCCAAAGCAGTTCGCGTTACCACGACGGCTTGTGCCGTTCGTGGAGGGTCGCCGCCGCTCCCATTCCGGGTCGCGCGGTGGGTCTTTGGCGTGCATGCGGGCCGCACATCGTTCTTTGCCCGCAACAAGAGGAAGTGAAGTATGAAAGCTCCAGTTTTGTTCGCTTTGATTGTCGCCGCGGCCGCCGCATCCGCTCAGGCCAGCAGCCCCACGATCACCTGGGAGCCCATCCCCGAGGACAGCAGCTTCGTCCCCCGCAGCGCGTTCTCCTCCGTCTTCAGCGCCATCTCCGGCCCCTACGCGGCCTTTTCGGCCGCGACCGGCAGCCTTGGCTTTGACGACTACCAGTCAACCTTCACCGATGGCGACTCTTTTTCGCTCTCCAGTCGATGCGCTTTGTGGGCGGCGTCACCAGCGTCGGCGGAATCATGACCTTCGATTTCTTCGACACCGATGACATCCTCGTCAGCACCACCTCGCTCGGCCTTCCTTCTGCCGGCAACTTCATCTGGACGATCACCTTCGAGTCCGCCCCCGGCCTGAAGGACTCAGATTTCTTCATCCCCGCCAGCGGCTACCTCCAGCTCACCGCTGGTGCCGCGACCACCGGGCAGTGGTTCCTCTCGACTTCGCTCCCCACCGTCGGCACCGAGAGCCGCGAGCCTGGCGAAGGTTCCCTCACGACTCAGTCTCACCGGTTCGAGCTCAATGTCCCCACCCCCGGCGCGCTCGCGCTCCTGGGCATGGGCGGGATCGCCGCGCTCCGCCGTCGTCGCTGATCCGTTCCTGATCTCGTGATTCCTCTCCGGCCGCGCTCGCGGCTTCGCAACACCAGCGGAGTCACGGGCGCGGCCGGTCCTCTTTCCATACAGCCTACTCCCCGCGCGAAAGAAAGCGGCCGACGCATCACCCGATGCGCCGGCCGTCGTTCATCGAACATGTTCTTGAAAGTTACCTCAGGACCGAACGCTTACTTCGCCGCCTTCTCTGCCGGCATCAGCACCGCATCGATCACGTGGATCACGCCGTTGCTTGAGTCAATATCCGTCTTGATGATCGTCGCCTTGTCGGCCATCGCCTTGCCATCCTTCAGGCTGATGGCGATCTCCTGACCCTGCACGGTCTTGAGCGTCTTGCTCGCGACGACCTTGTCGGAGAACACGCGCCCCGGCACCACGTGGTACGTCAGGATCGCTGTGAGCTTGCCTTTGTTCTCCGGCTTCAGCAGGCCTTCCACTGTACCGGCGGGCAGCTTGGCGAACGCCTCATCTGTTGGCGCAAACACAGTGAACGGGCCCTCGCCCTGCAGCGTGGATGCCAGCCCCGCGGCCTCGACCGCCGCGCACAGCGTCTTGAACTTCCCCGCCTGCATCGCGGTGGCCACGATGTCGATCGTGCTCGGCAGGATGACCGTATCGATCACATGAATCACGCCGTTGCTGCACTGAATGTCCGTCGCCGTCACCGTCGCGCCGTCGATCATCACCTTGCCGTCGGCGGCCTTCACGTCAATCCGCTGGCCCGCCAGCGTAGCCCAGCCGGTCTGCTTCACCACATCGGCGGCCAGGGCCTTGCCCGATACCACGTGATACTTCAGCACGCCCTGCAGCAGCGGCTTGTTCTTTAGCAGCGCGTCCAGAGTCTTCGGATCAACCTTGGCAAATGCCGCGTTCGTCGGCGCAAACACTGTGAAAGGGCCCGGCCCCTGCAGAGCCTCAACCAGGTCCGCGGCCTTGATCGCCGAGACCAGCGTCGAGAAGTCCTTGTTCCCCATCGCCGTCGCCACGATGTCCTGTGCGCTCTGCGCTTCCACGGCAGCTGACTCGGCGCGGACGGCCACCTTGTCAAAGTTCGCTGCCGCAACCGCAAAGCCCGCACAGGCAGCCAGGCTGGCCGCAACAAAACCAATCTTGAAGACACGATTCATGGGAGGTCCTTTCGGGATCAATCGAAAAGACGGCTCCCGGGGCAGTCAGTCGATGAGCACACGCTCACCACCGCTGTCGCGAAGGGCCCGACGCTCCAGTGGGTCCGCGTGCCGCGGTGCCGTCCGGAGATACGTGCAAGGGGGTTCGCCGCCCCCCCGCACCCGGATTCAATCCCGGGCGCCCTGTTCGCTCTCTCTCCTCTCCACGATCATGCAAAAACCGCCCCGCGAGCGTTCACTCGCGAGGCGGCTTCGTCCATCCCTGGATCCCAATCGGCGCGCCCAAAACACACCTTGCGCTCCGACGCTCTACAGATTCACCCGGCCCGCGGCGCCCGCGGCGGCCTTCCGATGGTGAAAGCCGCAGTGCTCTTCCACCCCCTACGCGACCACGAGACGCCGAACGGCGGCACATCCATCGCAATCCCGACGGGTTCCCCCGCGCCCGAGGGCACAACGCTTTCCACTGTGCAAGTCTCGCCGCCCACCTCGCACGTCTCACCGCCAGGCGCGCGCGTCTCACCACCGAACTCACACGTTTCACCGCCAGGCGCATCGAGCATCGCCACCGGGCTGCTCATCCGCATACCCAGGTGCGCTACAAGCTCAACGCTGTCGGCGGCAAAGGGGGCGCGGCGTGCAGAACGTACCGGTTCAACGTCGATCGTCGCGAGGCTCATGTGAGTTTCCTTTCACGTTCCATGGACACCCAACGGATGTGTCAGCCTTAGTTCGAATCTCAAGAACACAAAGTTCGAACGAAAACCGCCGCCCTCTCGGAGCGGCGGCGTCAGCCATTCTGGATGCTTTCGGGTCCCTTACACGACCCGGCCCAGTTGGCAACGCGCACCGCCGCAAGTGGGCTGGCACGTATGCATAAACTGGCAGCAGCAAAGGGTCATGCCCACACACTACCACCATTTTCAACTCCGTCAAGACCACGCCCCCGTATTTCTTGCACCCACACTTCGTCTAGTCTCTCCACCATGCCTCCAGAAACCCCGCCCTCAACCACCGACCCTACCAGCGGATCGCTCTTCTCCCGCTGGCTGCTTCTGTTCAAACGCCTTGGCCCGGCGGGCTTCCTCGGCATCGCCTGGGTCGCCATGCCCCCGCTCGCCGGCTTCGCCCTCCTGTGGAAGATCGAAACCGTCTCGCAATGGCTCAAGTCCCACGACGCGCTGGGGCTGGTGATCTACATCCTCGCGTTCATGGTCCTCGCCGGCATCGGCATGCTCCCCACCTACGCGCAGGCCATCTTGGGGGGATGGTGCTTTGGTGTGAGCATCGGCTTCCCCGCCGCGCTTGCCGGTTTCGCGGGTGCATCGGTGATCGGCTACACCATCGCTCGCACGGTTTCGCGTCACCGCGTCGAGGATGTCATCGAATCCAGCGCGAGATCCCGCGCCGTGCGTGATGCCCTCATCGGCCGGGGCTTTCTCAAGACGCTCGGCATCGTTACGCTGCTCCGCCTTCCGCCCAACTCCCCTTTCGCCCTCACCAACCTCGTGATGGCCAGCGCCGGCGTGCGTCTCCTCCCCTTCATCATCGGCACCGCCATCGGCATGGCCCCGCGCACCGCGCTGGCCGTCTATCTGGGGTCCGGTATCGAGGTCCTCACCCGCGAAACCCTCAGCCCCAGCCAGGCGCCCAAGCAGGTCATCATCGGCGGCATCATCCTCACCCTCATCGTCGTCGTAGTCATTGGCCACATCGCCAACAAGGCCATCGCCCGCGTCACCGCGCAGCGAAGCTCCGATGCACGTGCCGCTTGATTCCGTCTCCTACCTGCCAGCTTGCCCATCCTCCCTCCTCGCCAGGCTGAACACTCGCCAAACATCCTGCGACTTCGCCCTCTCCCACGCGGCTGCTGAAACCTACACTCCCCTGTTCCCTACACCATCGTCAGACAAGCACTTACTGACACCCCGGGGGGGGTGGGGTGGCGTGGGTTCGGAGGCTCTGCATGACAACGTCTCGTTTCCTGGTCCTGCCGCTCGCGCTCATCGCCGCGGCGTCCACATCCACCTTCGCGCAAACCGAAGAGATGCCCACGCCCGATGTCCAGCCAGAGGCCGCATCAACCCCGGCCGGTCTCATTCCGAGGGAAATCCTCTTCGGGAATCCCGTCCGCGCGCAGGCCCGCATCTCCCCCGATGGACACCGCATCGCCTACCTCGCGCCCGTCGACGGCGTCATGAACATCTACGTCGGACCGGCCGACAACCTCGATGACGCCAAGCCCGTCACCAGCGAGAAGACCCGCGGCATCCGCAGCTTCTACTGGGCCTACACCAACCAGCACATCCTCTACAACCAGGATGTCGGCGGCGATGAGCAGTGGAAGATCTACTGCGTCGATCTCGGCACAGCCGAGGTCCGCGATCTCACCCCGATTGACCACATCAACGGACCCGATGGCAACCCCATCCTTGTCCCCTCGGGCAACAAGCTGCGCCCCACCGCGCAGATCCAGGAAGTCAGCCGCAAGTTCCCCGATGAGATCCTCATCGGCCTGAACAGCCGCAATCCCTCCCTTCACGACATCCACCGCCTCAACATCCGCACCGGCGATATGTCCCTGGTCTGCGAGAACCAAGGCTTCCTCGGAATGGTCACCGACGAAGACTACAACGTTCGCTTTGCCATGCGTCCCTCGGGGGACGGCGGCATGTCTCTCCTGCGCTCGCCCGACAACGGCAAGACCTTCGAGCCCTTCCAGGAAATTCCCGCCGGCGATGTCGATAACTTCAGCCCCCTGTTTTTCGACACCTCCGGCAAGATTCTCTTCATCCGCGATGCCCGCGATCGCGACACCTCCGGCATCTTTGCGATGGATGCCCGCAGCGGCGCGAAGCAGTCAGTCGCCTCCCGCGATAACTGCGATGTTGGCGGGATGCTCGTCCACCCCACCGAGAACCGCATCCAGGCCGTCGAGTTCAACTACGACAAGCCCAAGTGGTCGCTGATGGGGTACGAGCTCGCCAAGGACTTTGAGTATCTCAAGAAGATCGACCACACCTCCACGATGACGGTCACCAGCCGATCGCTCAACGACCGCTACTGGACCGTCGCCTTCATCCCCGACAACAGCTCCCCCTCCGTCTATCTCTACGACCGCGGCCCCGGCGACAACGTCAAAGCCCACAGGCTCCTCTTCCGTTCCCAGCCGGCGCTCGCCACGCACAAGCTCGCGACCATGCACCCGGTCGTCATCGATGCACGCGACGGGCTCAAGCTCGTCTCGTATCTCACCCTCCCCGTGCACACCGATCCCGATGGTGACGGCCGCCCCAATGTCCCCGTTCCCCTGGTGCTCAACGTCCACGGCGGTCCCACCGCGCGCGACGGCTGGGGATACAACCCCGAACACCAGTGGCTGGCCAACCGCGGCTACGCCGTCCTCAGCGTCAACTACCGCGGCTCAAGCGGCTTTGGTAAGAAGTTCATCGCCGCCGGAAACCTCGAGTGGGCTGGCAAGATGCACGATGACCTCATCGACGCCGTCAACTGGGCCGTCGATCAGAAGATCGCCGACCCCGCAAAGGTCGCCATCTACGGCGGCTCCTACGGCGGATATGCCACGCTCGTCGGCCTTACCTTTACCCCGGATGTCTTCGCCTGCGGCGTCGACATCGTGGGCCCCTCCGACATCGAAACCCTCCTCAACTCCATCCCCCCGCACTGGGCTCCCTACATCGACGTCCTCGTCAAGAAGACGGGCGATCACCGCACCGAAGAAGGCCGCGCCTTCCTCAAGTCCCGGTCCCCCATCACCTTCGTCGATCGCATCAAGAAGCCCCTCCTCATTGCTCAGGGCGCCAACGATCAGCGCGTCAAGCAGGCCGAAGCCGACCAGATCGTTCAGGCCATGACGGAGAAGAAGATCCCCGTCACCTACGTCCTCTACCCCGATGAAGGCCACGGCTTTGCGCGACCGCAAAACCGCATGTCCTTCTACGCCATCGCCGAGCACTTCCTCGCGGCCCATCTCGGCGGCCGAACCCAGCCCTTCGGCAGCGACTTCGAGGGCGCATCGCTCACCATTCCCGCCGGAGCCGACCTCATCCCCGGCCTCAAGCCCGCGCTCGAAGCCGTTGACAACTGATTCCCGCGTCCCTCCTGTTGCCCACACGAGGCCCGGCACATCGCCGGGCCTCTTTTCTTGCGCTCCGACTACCATCCGGGCCATGCCCGCAAGCACACCGCCCCGCGATGAACTCACCACGGCGCAGGTCCGCAAGGTCGCCTCGCTCGCACGCCTCTCCCCAACCGATGCACAGGTCGAGCGCTACCGCGTCGAGCTCACCGCCGTGCTTGGGTATGTCGACCGCCTCCGCGAGCTGGACATCTCCGACGTTGAGCCCTTGGCCAACCCCGTTCAGGATGGCAACCGTCTCCGCGAGGATGTTCCCTTCCCCGGTCTCCCCACCGCCGCGCTCATGGCGATCGCC
>Ga0163146_10005109_pt1 | contig 15573 bp, 38 predicted proteins | sample OliLakLV19MP7G1_FD_148648 | JGI IMG/M metagenome (GOLD analysis project Ga0163146, IMG submission 148648) | Freshwater microbial mat bacterial communities from Lake Vanda, McMurdo Dry Valleys, Antarctica - Oligotrophic Lake LV.19.MP7.G1 | ecosystem: Environmental > Aquatic > Freshwater > Lake >...
CGGACGGCTGAGGTCGCTCACGTCCAGGGCTGTGCCGTGCTCAGCCACACACGCCTGCAGCGCGACAAGCCAATTGCTTGCGGTGCCGCCGGCGGCGAGGTGGGCGTGGATGCTCGGGCGAAGCGCGCTGTTCATTCCTTCAATGTACGCGGAACCCCGTACGCGTCAAGCCCCTATTTTCAGGGGGTCGGTCGATTCTCACGATTCAGCCAGATTCACGGGTTGCCGTCGCCTTGTGCTTCGCGATCAGCGCATCAGTCGCGGCTTGCGTCGCGCTAGGCGGCTCTTCCGTTACCTCGCCCGTGTTCGGATCGATGTGGTCAGGTAGCTCATGCGGGATGGCTACACCGTTAGCGTTGAGCGCGTCTGTGATCGTCGGGTCCCAAGCATCGGACTGTGCGCGGTTGACCTCGGGCGCCTCGTCAATCGCGGCAGCGGTCGCCATCTCTGCCGATTTGGGGAGCCACTTGTAAAGTCTCCGCACGGCCGTCTTGAGCGCCATGGCGACGTAGTCAGACACCCAGGGACCAGAGCTGCCCGACATTGAGCGAGAGCGCGCCTTGTCGACCTGAGCGCGACTAAGCACGGTGAAGATAGGCTCGCCGTCCTTGAGCTTCGCTACGGCGTAGACATACGTCATGGGTCGGCTTTCGCGCGCCGGGTCATCGCTCGGCACGTGATGAACGGTCGGGTGCAGCCCAAGCGCGTAGTTAAAATCATCGCCCTCACGGACATCGTAGGCGTAGATTGTCGAAATGACGCCGCTGCGACGGGCTAGCTCCATCATGCCCTGATAGCCAATCAGCAGCGTGCATTCATTTTTGTACGGGATTAGGTAGGCGTGCCCGAGTGGCGTGTTGACCTCCAAGCCCAGCTGAGCAGCGGAGAGCACCGAGCCGAGAAAGCTACCTGGCGAGCACAGTCCGAGCTTCGCGTTGGTGCGTAGCGCAGTGAGCGCAATGCGCGCCATGCGTTCCGGGTTGACGTGCTTCGGCAATGCTCTGGCGAGCTCCGGCGTCATCTTGTTAAGCATGCCGACTAGATTTTGCTCAGGCGTTGGCCTGGCTAGTTGCTTGTTCTGCGGTGCTTGGGTTGGTGCGTTCATCGTTTTGATCTCCTACGTGTTTTGGGTTTGAGTGCCTTGGTTTCTGATGCTGGAATAAGAGCCGGATTGTGCTTGTTTGCTGCCGGCAGCTGTAAGCCAAAAAGCTCACGCGGCGCCTGCTTAAGCGCGAGTAGCACGTCACTTGTGCTGGGCTCAACAGTGTAGCCTAGTCTCTCCTGTCTTTGCCACCGCCAACAGGTTTTATTTCCGACCGCCTCGGGTAGCACGCCGAAGGATTGGTCACCGATGCTCTGCTTGAGCAGGTTCTGGATCTCGCCCTTGCGTTTACTGAGAATCGCTATCTGCCGACTGACCTCCTGATATTCGGCCGTCCACTCAAGAGCGTCAGCGCCCAACATGACCGCGCCTTGCGCCTGGTCGCGAGGGTGGAGCCGCTCAAGTGCTCGACGTGAGCGAGCGTCCGCGGGCGGAGGCGAGAGCGTACGAACGCGCTCCCGAAACTCCTCCGTTGTCTCGATGATGATGGCTTGAAATTCGACCGACGGGTGAACCTCAATCATGCAGGGTTGCAGTCCTTTGACTGTCTGGAGCAGAGCAAACACGATAGTGGACGGCGCACCAGTGACCAGCATTTGAGCCTGTGTCTGAATCAGCACGCGCGTCGGAAGCGAGCCGCTGTCCTCGTCCCAGTCGCGCGCGACACGCGTCGTTTTGCCTTCGAAGTTGCGCCAACCGTCGCCTCGGTCAACCTCCGCATCCAGAGTGGCCGCCAGGTGTGGGTGCGTGCGCGAGCGGAGCAGATAGCCGCCCGCTCGATACTGCCACCCGTGATGATTGGCGACGGCGCCTAAGATGGTCTGCTCAAGCACGGTACCCCAAAATCGAGGGTCATCTAGACCCGGGCGCTCCTCAACAAGCGGACCTAGAGCCTTGTCGGCGTAAACGTCCAGAGCCGAGCGGTACGAATCCTCACCCATGATCGCAGCGACGTCAGAGGCTGAGATGTAGTCTCGCCGTGCCGATAGCCACGCATCGCGGTCACTCGATTGAGCGCCCGTCCACTCGCAGTCGGCGGCGAATGCCGTAACCTCGGGGGTGGGGTCTTTTAATGCGGACTCACTCATGCTGACCTCGCAAGGTCGATGAGGACTACCGGGCGGGCTTTCCGTTCCTGTAGGTCGATCGATGCCTGACCAGCAAGGACCTAGCCCGTCGACGTGCGTGACTGTTGACCCATTCTTATCCACCTTGCTCCAAAACCTCGCCATCATTTTCTCATTGTTCATGCGACCTCCGTGTAAGTGGCGCAGCCACGTCGTCAACCGGCTTAGGCAAATACAGCCAGTCGAAAATCGACTCGACCTCCGCAGCGGCATTCACGAGCTCCTGGCAGTATCCACCGGTCGTGGCCAGTTTGCGCAAGGTGCTCGCTGTCGATTGCAGTGCCTCGCGCGCGGCTTCGCGCTTCGCCTCAACAGTCATCGCCGGAAACCTCTCGATTTGCTGCCGTACGTTCGCGAGCGCCTCTGCCACAGCGATTTGTTTCGCCAGCTTCGCCCGGGCCTCATCGCGCTCGCGCGTTAGCCTAGCGTTGTCTGAGGAGTAGAGCAGTGTTTTTTCGAGCGCCCGAGCCACTGCGCCCAGAACCACGCCTTCCCCTTCGGCCGGCATGGCAACCATCACCCGCAGCTCGCGCATGGCGTCGCGCATGGCGTCGTTGCACGCCATCGCCTCATCGCGCTCCTCCACCACACGTTGGATAGCGAGCTGCAGGGCCAGGGCACCTGGCCCGTTGAACCGCTGGTAGAATCGGTCTTCGCCGTATGCTGCTAACAGGCCCATGATCTCGTCAGCAGTCATAGGCTGGCCACCAGTCTCTCTAGCTCAGCTCGTACCGAGCGCAGGCGCAGGCATTCCGCCCGAGCCTCATCGCGCTCCCGCATGACTAGAGTTTCACCGAAGCGGGCTGACTCACAATGCTCCAGCGCCTCATCACGCTCACGCACCATCTCATGAATGACTGCCGTGAGGTCAATCCGAGCAGCCATATCGCGCTCGGCCGTCATCGCTTTGAGCGCGTCCCGAGCCTCATCACGCTCGCCGTGCAAGCGCTTCATCACGGTCGTCGTTTGCCGCAACTGCTCACCCAGGTCATTACGCACAGTCCGCGCCTCCTGCAGCTGACGCGCATCCTCGGAGACGTTAGCCCGCAGCTCAAGAATCGCCTTCAGCATGTCTCTGTCGCTCATCACGTATTGCCCCTCCATTCCGGGATGCGTGTGCCCGAGCGCCTCCGCAATCGATGCGCGGAACTCGTCTTGACGAGCTGGCATCTGGTCAAACGGCGGCTCTCCTGCGAAGCGGCTCATGTCGCCACCTCGCCCTTGAGCACGACGTGCCAGGGCTGCTTCCTCTCGCCGCTGTAATGGCCATAATAGTGCAGGTCCGAGGGGGCGGCCGGTGAGCGGTTTGGCTTCGGCTCCGCGCGCCAGTCATCGCAGCTGCCTCTCAGCACGTCGCTCGCCTCCTCGGAGTAGCGCAGCACGACGATGGCGCCAGTGTCCGTCGACTCCGCGATGGCGTCCTGCGCAGCGTCGCGTAGGGGGGTGCCGTGATCGCCTGTCGCGAGGGCGACAATCAGCATCTGGTCCTCCAGGTCGTGCTGGCACGCCTGGAAAAACCCGCTTAGTACGACGCCGAGTGCCGATGCCCAGCTATCCTTTTCTTGCTCGTTCATCCTCTTATTTCCTCCAGTTGGTCCAGTTGTTCCTCTGTTAACCCGTCGTGATCATAATCGAAATCCGAGCTGAATACTTTGCACTGCGTGCCTTGCGTCAGCAACAGCTTCACGGCTGAGAGCGCCTCACCCCATATGTCGTAATCACCGACATTCTGATTCATGTGTCCCCAGACGATGCGGTATTTTCTCACGCCAAACCTGCTCTTTGTGCCCGCGTCAAGCCCTGAGGTTTCAGCGCGCGATATGCGGGCTCTGCGACGAGCTGTTCGAACAGCAAGTGTTGGTGCGAAAAAGCCCAGAGCGTTGCGACCGTGAGGCTCGCAAAGCCATCCGCAATCACACTGCGAGTGCCATCCTTCGCAACGAGCGCGACGTGGTAAAGCGTCTGAGCCATCAGCACCAATCCTCCCGGCGGATAGCATCTGTCTTATCGACAGCGGCGTACCTGATGTCCCGCGCGACTTCGGGGCCAGCTAGGCGCAGCCAGCGAGCCACCTGCTCGTCGCTCAGCTCGCGACCCGCGAGCGTCCGGATGCCGTCAATACGCTCACAATCCCAGCCGCGGTCCCAGTAAGTACTCTCCCAAAACATCCGGCAGGTGAATTCGCGGTCCCGGTAATTGACGGTGATGTTTGCGGTGTTGCTCATGGACTTCGTTGTAATCTGACTAGTTGCGTCTGTCAACAATTATGTTTGCCACGGTGTCGCTTTTCCGAAACCGCGAAAAAGGGCGTTGACGGTCTCCCGGCAAGGCAGTAGTCTGTCAAATCATGATATCTAAGGCCTCAATCCTCCTCTCTAGACGCCTCCAGCCTCCTCCTACGCCACCAGGGCACCTCTCAGCGACCCAGCTCGCCCGGGAGCTCGGAGTCAGCAGACAGGCGGTCTGCAGCTGGCTCTACGGCCGAGCTCGGCCGAGCCCGAGGCTCATGGCCAAAATCGAGGACCTGCTGGGGATAACGATGCGGGAATGGACGCAGGCGGGCGAGCTGTGAGCTGGTCGACAGCAATCATCGCCGCGCTCCTGAGCCTCCCTGCCCCGGCTGAATCGGAGTTCACATCGGCTCGGGCTGTCCGGGTTGAAATGATCGGGCGGGTCGCAATCGAGGTCACCGCCCCGGCCTGGTCGGGCTGGAGCCACCAGCAACGCGCAGCGCTCCTCCTCGCCAAGATCGCGGCCGAGAGTGGCAATCTCTCCCTAGCTGTGCACGACGGCAGCAAGCGATCCGACGGCGGCGAGTCGATATGCCTTGGCCAGATACATTGGGGTCCGGGCTACGTACGACGTGTGCGTCTCGGTCGACATTTCATACACCACGCGCAAGCAAACGGAGAAACCGTCAAAGAAGGAGAAGGCGAGTCATGTCTGAGCAAAATATTCTAAGGCCCGAGCCGCGCCACGTTGCACTTTGGGCGCAGTCCGCCTACGCGAATCCGGAACCAGCGGCGGCCGCGAAACCGGTGATTAAAAAAGTTAACTGGCGACGATTGTGCCGCGACAACGCCGCTGAGCGAATGGCGCTGATTGAGCAGATGGAGGGGCCGCGATGAGAGAAGATGCGTACGATTGGGTTTGGTATTTGTTTGCTGTAACGTTAGTTGTGGCCATTGTTTGGTTTGTGTTTGGTGTGTTTTGGTTGGGGGTGCTGTGATGGCGCGACGTTGGTATGTAGTGACACCCGAACACGGTATCGAGTTTTTCGACACGGAGGATGCAGAGGATGCGGCGAAGACTTACGCGCACGAGGCGATGAAGTCTTGGCGAAGCGAGGCGAGCGATGGCGGCGAATGGGTCGAGGAAATCGGCGAACTCGAATGGGGCGAAGCGATCTGCCACGAGCGTGCCGTTTGCACCAAGTCGGAGCCGGACCCAAACAGCAAGTACGGCGACACGCTCGAAGATTGGGAGCTGTTGCAGGTGGTCTTGACCGATGAAAAGGAGGCCGGGTGATGTCTGAGCTACTCGACTGCCCAGCATGCGACGACCCGTGCCAGACGCTACCACCACACCCGCCAACAATGCACAGTAGCCACGAGTGGTGGGAAGAGGGCGAGTATGCGACGTGTCAATGCGGCGCCGAGGTAATCGTGGACGTAGAAGACGGCATCGCTTCGCTGGAACTGCGAGGGGAGGCGCCGCCTGTCTGGACCGCGGCCGACATCGACGAAATGGACGCGACCGCTGAAAGGCTGAGCGCGGCGTTTGCTGCCGAGGACGAGAGCCCGCCGTTTGATCTCACCGAGCGCGCCGGTTTCCAGCCTGGGTTCGTGCGGATGAATCGGTACTCGGCTGAGGCGAGCAAAATCCCACCGTTCAAACCGTCGGAGCTTGAGCGTTTCGAGCAACGCGAGTTCTACCGGTCGGATCGACATTTCAAGGAGGTGGAGTGATGGCGGTCCGCTGGTATGTCGCATCCGCGTTCGACGAGCACGCGCGCGCGGAATTGGTCGCCGCCAAGCTGCGCGAGCAAGGGCACGAGGTTGTCTCGACCTGGCATCAGCCTGGGTTGCTGAAGCAGTGGACAGACCCTGTCACGAGGCAGGGCAAAGCGGCCGCTTGGGACGCGTGCAAGAGCGAGATTCGAGAGGCGACGCACATGGTCTTCCTAGCCGCGCTTGGCAATCCTCGGGCGGCGTATGTCGAGGTGGGCTACGCGATCGCGCTTGGGGAGGAGAGCTGTGACCGCGGTGAGATCTACTGGGTCTCGCCTGATGTCACCTCGACGCCGGTCTCGGCGGGGGACCAGGCTGTGCGATGGGTCTGCTCGGCGCAGGAGTTTCTCAAAATTACGGCTGAGTGGATTGGTTGGACCAAGTGAACAACGGAGGAAAGTCAATGGGGTTGAGCAGATGGAAGCCGAAAAAGGCTCTCAGCGTATCTCGTACGCCGGGCCTGATGGTTCCGATCCTTCAGCTTGGTCGCAAGAAGTAAACCGTAGTTGATACTGCCTTGTATTGTCAGGCCGGGCCCGGTATGGTGGCATTATGTACCTACCAACCGCAGACATTAGAGCCTTAGCCGTGGCGGCCGAATGCGATCCGCGAACCGTGCGCCGCTACCTCAAATCACAACCCATCATCGCGCTCTGTCGCAGCCGCATCGAGCGGGCGGTGCGGCGTCTCCATCCTGAGTTTGCCGCTTCGTTGGCTGAGGGGGCGCGCGCCGTTGCGGCGGAGTGAGAGCAGCGTTAGTGGCCGAAGTGCTCGCCGAGGCCGCAGCGCGCTACTGCGTTGACCCTGCCGAGATATTCCCCGGCAAGCGCCGCCTGCACGCCGTGAGTCTCGCGAGAGCGTGGGCCTGCCGAGTTTTCGTGGAAACCAAGGGCTGGTCCTACGGCGAGACCGGGCTGGCCTTGAACATGGACCACACGAGCGTCATGGCCGCTGTCCGTAGGATCAGGAAACTGGAGGACCGAAATGCCTAGCTACACGAAACTCTTCAGCGGGCTGCTCACCTCAACCATTTGGACCGAGGATCACACCACTCGCATCGTCTGGATCACGATGCTGGCCATGGCTGACCAGCATGGCGAGGTCGGGGCAACGGTGCCGGGCTTGGCTCGCATCGCCGGGGTGTCGATTGACGAGTGCCAGGCAGCGCTAGCTAAGTTCATGTCACCGGATGAGTTCAGCCGGACCCCAGACAATGACGGCCGGCGCATTGCCCCCATTGAGGGGGGCTGGGAACTGCTGAATCACGCTAAATATAGGCTCTTGGCTTCCAAGGAGCAGGCCCAGGAGGCCGGCAAGGAGCGCGTCCGCAGACACCGTACGCGTAACGCTATGTTACGCCATGTAACGCCATGTAACGCTGTGTTAACGCATGAGAGGGACATAGCAGAAGCAGAAGCAGAAGCAGAAGCAGAAGCAGAACCTACTGTTAATTCTAGTCCTACTGTTGTCGCTGCAATTCCTGCGAGTACTATCGCGCGCGTATCGGCCACCACCGAGGCGGCGGCCCCAAAGCCAAAAAGGCAGGTGAGCGAAAAAGCCAAAGAGACCCTGATGCCAGTGGATTGGCAACCAAGCGCAGAGCACAGGGCTTTCGCGGGCAAGCACGAACTGAACCTTGAGCTTGAGGCCCTAGGCTTTCGAGGCCATTTCGAGGGGAAAATGCTGCTGAGCTGGAACGGTCGCTTCACCACTTGGCTAACAAACCAGGCTAAATGGTCTCGCGAACGTGGCGGCTCTCGAAAAACAGGGCCGAAACAACCAAACAGCGGTTATCAGAGCCGCACAGCCGCCGAAGGAGAATATTGAATGACCGACATACGACCGATGCTTGCTGCTGAACTTGGAGACAGCTGGGCCGCCCAGCTCCACAGGGCCGGCTGGAACCGCGCGAGGCTCGAAATGGAGCTATCGGGCCAGATGGACTGGAAAGCGCGCTTACGGGCCGACGTAGGCGCAGCAACGGCCATCCTGGTGACGCCATGGCTCACGCGGACTCTAGAGTCGGGCCCCGTCGCACTGGCTGAGTTTGACCTGCCTGAGCTCGCGAGGTTGGCCAAGCATCCGACGCTTAGGGCTCTGGCCGATGACAGCCAGCCCGGAGAGCACGGTCGTCTCGTGCTTGGCCCGACAGGCATCGGGAAGACCGTCGCCGGCATCGCGCTTATGCGCCGCTCGATGGCCTTGGATCTGGTACCCAAGGCTCCTCGCCCGGACAGTTCCGACGACGGTAACTGGGACTTAATCAGCAACGCCCCGGTCAACTACGCGTGGGTGAGGGCTCTTGACCTACCCAACGCCAGGCTCCAGCAGTCGTTCGGCAAAGGCGAAGCCGACCTAGTGGACAGGGCGGCCAAGGCCCGCTTCCTAGTGCTCGATGACATGGGCTGGGAGAGCAAGCGAGCGCAGGCGGACGACGTGGTACTGGAGGTGATAGCCCGACGCTACGATTCCGGGCTCACGACCTACATCACCTCTGGGCTCAGCCGTGCGGCCTTCACTGAGCGGTATGGCGACGCCGTCGAGCGGCGCATCACGGAAGCTGGCGGCAAGCCCGGGAAGACAATGGACCTATGGGCCCGATGAGCGAGGACGACCTGATGCTGTTAATCAACGACTACGCCGCGGCCTACAATCGGACAAACTCGAAAATCGACCGAGCGGCGGCCCGGGAGATTCTGGCGGCTATCCAGGCCTACGGTGATGAGCGGGCTGAGCGCGCGCTGGAGACAGCGGCCGAGGGCAGGAACGACTTCTTTTGGCCGACAGGGCCCCTGGCGTACCGATGACAGACACCGACCTGATGCTGCTAATCGGCGCTTACGCCGCGGCCTGCGTCCTGGCGAATCCGAAGGCTGAGCGGGAGACGGCGGCGAAGCTCCGGGCGGCTATCCAGGCCTACGGCGACGGGCGGGTTAGGCACGCGCTCGAGGCAGCGGCCAAGGGCAGGACCGACTTTTTTTGGCAGACGGGGCCCCAGGAGGACAGATGATCGAAGACGACCCCATCCGGGAGCGGGACTATCCCGTGTATATGAAGCCTAGAGTCAAAAAAGCTGAAGCCGGCAAGCGCGTGCTCGAGCGCCTCTGGGTGGCGGCAGGCTTCGGGCTGGACATGGAACAGCGGTTTCGTTGGCTCGGTTACCCCGGGGAAATTCTCGGGACACGCATACGCAACCCAGAGAGCGACGCTTGGGAGACCCAGCGCATCCCGGTCTACGTAGTGGAGGCACTCGGCGCCGCGGAGTTTGCTCGGGAGACGAGCGGCCCATGACTACGGAGGCTTCATTTGCAGACAATTCCGCGCGCTGGCTTGCTAAGCAACTGGATGGCGTCACCCACCGGGACGACATCAACCCGGCTGCAGACAAGCGAGAGGAGGAGGCGTACTTCCAGAGCCGTTGGCGAGCTAACTGGGAATGGATGCAGCGCGCAGGGTGGACGCTTAGAGGGCACGACCTGCGCCTGCGCATCGAGAGCATCGACCATCCGGACCGGCGAGAGTTTGCTAGGCGCGTAGTGCAGGAGGCTCTGCAGGAGGCTGGCTTGACTGAATGGCGAAAGGCGTACCAATGACCACGGAAGCTCTTTTCGACGCGGCCGAACGCGGGTGGAAAGCGGCGGAGGCGAAGCGTTGGAGTCGGCCTTTCTTTGAGATGCCCGCGCTCTACGGCGAGGAGGAGGCCTGCTTCGTTCTTCCGCTCTCGCTGTGCAAACCAATGAATCAGCTTGCGCGCGCTGGCATGGCTGGCCAAGCGTGGGCGATGGGGGCGCACAAGCGCAAGGTCCGCGATGCGATGCGGCTGCAGCATAGGCCGAGGCGTGAACCTTTGGCTGGACGGCCGCAGGTTATCTGTGTTAGGTTCAGCATCGTTGAACCAGACAAGTACGCAAACTGGGGTAAGGTGCCCGTTGACAGGCTCCTGCCTCCCCGCATGCGAGCGGGCAAGCTCATCGAGGGACTCAATTTCATCACCGACGATTCGCCGAAGTGCATTGACCTGCACGAATGCTGGTGGCCTGTGAGCAAGCGCAAGGACGAGGTGGTCGTGATCAAGATTTTCAGCGGACAGGAAGAAGCAGCGTGATGCCTGATCGTTGCTGCTGTACGCGATGTGACTGTGACATCTGCCTAGGCGTGCCCGCCGTGAGCGCCAAGGAAGAAGCTCGGTATCGCGCCAACGTCAGGTGCGAGCATGGCATGCTCCGATCCGCTGGCTGCGTCGTCGTCAGCTGCGAATTCTGGGACGGCGTTCGTGACAGCGACAACCAGCAAACGAAGCTCCGAGGCTACCGCACGATTAAGGTGCGGCGATGAGAGCAGAAGATATTGTCGACATGGCAAAAATAATCGAGACCGCTGTCGCCACGATAGCGGCGTCGTACCCTGAGTTTGAGCCACAAGATACCGTGGCAGCGGTCTGCTGTGTCCTAGCGTGGTCCGCTCAGCGAGCGGGGACGAGCGGGGCCGTGTTGCGCAGGATGGTCACGATGGCGATGGAGGAGGAGTCGTGAACAAGCCACCCAAGGTCGAGCCAACGTTCCTTGGCGGTCGCGTGGGTCGCTGCTACTCGCAGCGCGAGGTAGCCAAGATGCTGGGCGTGACGCATCAGCGCGTGGGGCAAATCGAGAAAGCGGCGTTGCGCAAGGTGAAGGCGTTCCTGGAGTCGAAGGGAGCGCTGCCATGACGCGCGAATGGTCTGACCTTCTGGCGGTCGAGCAGGAGAAACTGAACGCGTTGCTCGATGATTACGTCGCGGTGATACGGCTTATGGGCGCAGGCGAAGCGGGCTTCGGGGTACTCGAGGCTCTCGTCGAGAGGTATCATCGGGCTGTGTTCGTGCACGGGGAAGCCCGGATCAATGAGCTACTGGACGAGCGAATGAAGAGGGAGGCGTCATGACCGCTCGCAAGGTCGAGCTAGCCGAAGGCTACGACTATGTCGACGACCCGGGCAGCATCGCCGAGCGCGTCAACTACCTCGAACGCATCATGATTGCCGGGGCCTACGTGAGAGGCGGGACCTGCTACGTCCTCTCCGAGAAGTGGGGCATCCGGGCCGACATGGTGAGCCGGTACGCGGCTGAGGCGTCGCGCCGAATCGCGCTTGTGCAGACACCCGAGGAGCGCCGACGGCTACTGGTTACCGAGGCCGAGATGCTGTCTGAGCGCGCCGCGGCTACGGAGGACCTCGGAGCGGCCAATCAGATTCTGCGCACTCGCGCCGAGCTTGAGGGGCTGACCGGCAAGGGGGCAACCCGAGCTGGCGGCAGCGAGGAGGACCTGATACGTGATACCGTGCGGGCTTCGCTGCTCAACCCACGGGTCAGGAGCTTGCTGATGGCCGAGCTCAAAAAATACGAGAAGGCCTTAATCACTGAAGGGAGAACGAGTGGAGAGCCTACGCAAACTCAAGTTAAAGCCGACGATGACACCTGAGGGCTTCAGCGATGAATTCGAGGCCGGGCGCAACTGTAAGAGCATCCAGTACGAGGGCGGGGCGTACTACGTGTTTCGGCCAGTGACGCACAATAACCAGACGTACGCGCATGACCTGCTGATTACCGCGCATGGCTGGGGCCAGCTACAGTGGTCGCACGAGTGTCCCAAGTGCAGCGAGATGCTGCCGGGGGCTAAGCAGCTGGCGAGCCATATGTGGCACCGACACCAAGCGAAAATGAAGGAGACCAAATGAGAGCGCCGATGATGTATGCGCATTGCAACAACTGCAGGACTCTGTACATGCCAGCCCACGGTCCGCATACGATATGCCACTGCAACGGAGAAACCCAACTAGTTAACGTCGTCTTCAGATGCATGCAGGAGGGACCCGGTGGCGCGGACGAAGACAAGAGCACGAAGGAGAGCTACGACAACGCCATCCGCACGATGTGTGACATAGCGGACCGTAGAGCGGAGGCGCTCCAGGAGGTATTCCAGCGCATGATGCGCCGAGCGATTGGCGCGCCCGAGAAGCAACCGAAGGAGAAGACCGAATGAACGAAGACAAACAGCTAGCCGCCCACGTGAGAGAAGCCCTTATGGAGATGGCCAAAGCTCTTGACATCCGACTGCCAGAGGGGCACGAGTCGCTTGATTGGCTGTACTTGCTGAGCCACATTCGAGGCGTTCTGTATTACGAGAAAGTGTGGCGGGAGCCCGCGCCCGAGAAGCAACCGGAGAGGAAGGAGACCAAATGAACAAGGATAAACTAGCGGCAGGTTTCGCGGCCTGGCTGGAGGAGACGGGGCAGCCTAGCGCGCCGTTCATCGGCCTCGACAGGACGGGTCCGCTCGGCGGGGACTGGCTGGGCACGCCGATGATGTTCGCGTACTGCAACAACTGCAGGACTCTGTACATGCCAGCCCACGGCATGCATACGATATGCCGCTGCAACGGAGTGAGCCAATTAACTAACGTGATGTTCGGACGCATCAAGGAGGGACCCAATGGGTAGCCTACTAAAACGCCTAGCCAAGGGCGCAGCGCTGACCGAGGCCGAAGCGGCGAAGAGCAAGGCCCGCTGGCAAATGGTTGAGAAGCTGATGTTCGGCGGCCTCAGCAGCCAAGCGGAGCACCGTCCCGTCCGGCTGCGGCTCATGGTCGAACTGCTGAGCCGTGCGGAGGAGTTGAAGGAGAGCGACCCGCGGCGATTCTGGGGCTACTTGAGCGACTGTCGAGCGAGATACGACCGGGAGAAACACGGGCCTAGCGCGCTGATGCGCTTGCTCGAGCGAGTAGAAAAGCAATTAGAGAAGGAGAAACAAGACAATGCGAATGACTGACGCGATTGATGAAAAGGGCAAGCGCAAAGGCAGGGTCTTGGTCCGCCTAGAGCGCGCCCACGCCGAGTACGACGGCCCTTTGCTCGTGCCGGACAACGCCGCCGCTGACGTGCAAGGCGTGCGCGTGGGAGTGGTTCTCGCCGTCTCGCCTCGATGCGCTGACCTAGCTGTAGGCTCACGCGTGCTACTTGACCAGATTGCAACAATTGGTGCTTGGCCGAGAGGGCCCGTGCCGAACTCACACTTTGTGCCAGAAAACCAAATCCTGGGACTTTATGAAGACGAGTGAAATGGAAATAACTAGCGACGCGCGCGCTCGATTCTTCAGCAAGGTCGACAAGAACGGGCCGGCCGTGAGCCACGTGGACGGGCTAGATCCTTGCTGGGTTTGGACGGCGTCGCGGTTCCGGAACGGTTATGGGGCGATGAAGGTCGACGGACGGATGCTTCGCGCTCATCGACTTAGCTGGGCTATTCACAACGGGCCCATCCCACTCAGTATGTGCGTTCTTCACCGTTGCGACGTGCCCGGCTGCGTAAACCCAGCCCATCTATTCCTTGGGACCAAGGCCGACAACATGCGGGACTGTGTAGCGAAGGGCCGATTCGTGCAACGCCCGGCGCCTCCCGGCGAGGGACACCACCTCGCCAAGCTCACCGACGCCAATGTCCTTGAAATCCGGAAGCTCTACGCCGCGGGAGGTATCAGTCAGCGGAAGCTGGGCGAGCGGTTCGGAGTCGCTCAGACGAACATCTCGCTGATTGTACTGCGGGGAGTCTGGACCCACCTGTGAGCTTGCTCGGCCTGTGGAGGGAGCTAGAAGCGGCGACAAAGGACGCCGCGCCATCTCAGGCCGACCACAGGGAGGCGCTCATAGCGGGCCTGCACCCGAAGCAGCAGGCTTTCGTGCTCGACAAGTCCCAGCGCAAGTGTGCACTGGGCGGCCGGCGCGGCGGCAAGACATGGGCCGTTGCCATCTGGCTCTTGATTGACACGCGACCAGGCGAGCTAAGCGTCTTCATCGCGCGAACGACCGGCCACGCGCGGCGCATTCTCTGGCGGACGCTCCGAAGGGTCAACGATAAGTACCAGCTCGGCTACAAATTCCGGGAAGACATTTCGACCGCCGAGGGGCCCGACGGTTACCGCATCTGGCTGACGGGAGCGAAGGACTTTAGCGAGGTCGAGAAGCTTAGGGGCGACCGGTATTGGAAGGTCGGCATCGACGAAGCGGGGAGCGTCCCCTCGGCGCTCCTGAAGTATCTCATCGATGACATCATCGACCCGGCGCTGATGGACCTAGATGGCGAGCTGGCGCTGATTGGCACACCGGGCATCGTGCCTTCCGGGACGTTCTTCGAACGCTCCACCGGAGAGGGGAAGTCGGAGCAATGGCCGACGCACAACTACACGTGCCTCGACAATCCGCACGTCAAGGGCGAGCGGTACTTGAAGCGCAAGCTCAAGGAGAACAACTGGACCGAGGACAATCCCACCTACCGTCGCGAGTACCTGGCGCAATGGGTCAAGGACATCGAAGCCCTCGTATATCCCTACCTGAGCGCCGTGAACAAGGCCAACGAGATACCCAGGCTTGACTACATCGCGGTAGCCATCGACTTTGGCGCCACCCAGGCGAAACCTACGACGGCGTTCACGGTCGGAGGCATTCAGCGCGGCAGGCGCGAGACCTGGATACTCCGGAGCTTCAAGGTGGCCGGCATGATACCCAGCTCGATTGCTGGCCTCGCTGAGCAGCTCTTGCGAGAGCATGGCGCCAAGATGCTGGTGGTCGACGAGGGCGCGCTGGGACGGGGCTACGCGCAGGAGATGCGTATCTCGTACAATCTCCCGGTGATGGCGGCCGAGAAGAGCAAGAAGCGCGCGTTCCAGGAGCTCTTCGGGGGTAACCTGCGCGCGGGCATCGTCAAAGTGGTCGAGTCCGAATGCCAGGACCTGCTCGATGAGTGGGAAGTGGGTCAGTGGCTAGAGGACCGAAGCGAGGAAGACCCGAGCTACGAGTGGCACTGTGCCGACACGGCTATCTACTTGGAGCGCTACCTGCGTGCCCACTATGACCACCGGAATGACCTGCCCGAGCTCTCCGAGGCGGACAAGCAACGGGCCGAAATGGCAGCGGCCAAGGACAAGGCGCGGGCTGAAATGCAGAGGCAAAACCGCGGCAAATCCAAGGAACTGCATCGGAAGTACGCGGGCCGCTGAGGGCCGTTCGGGGCGAAATCGCCCGGTCTGGTAAACTGCATGCGTGGATGTGTCCGCCTATGAGCAACCTTGGCATCGCCTTGAGGGCGAAGAGCTATCGCGTGCTGTAGTCAAAATTGCCGAAGGCCTCTGGAATGATTCGCTCGGCTGGCGAGGACGCTGCAAGGAGTCGCTGGGCCTCTTCGAGGGTCGACGTCTCCCCGGTCTCGCAGCGGCTGCTTACATGCAATCGGGCAAGTACGCCGGCGAAACCTATGACCGTCTGACCTGCAACCTGCCCCGCTCCTTGTGCCTCACCGCTCAGGCGA
>Ga0163146_10005113_pt1 | contig 15568 bp, 11 predicted proteins | sample OliLakLV19MP7G1_FD_148648 | JGI IMG/M metagenome (GOLD analysis project Ga0163146, IMG submission 148648) | Freshwater microbial mat bacterial communities from Lake Vanda, McMurdo Dry Valleys, Antarctica - Oligotrophic Lake LV.19.MP7.G1 | ecosystem: Environmental > Aquatic > Freshwater > Lake >...
GTGCGGGTGGCATTCGCCTGTTCGAGATCGCCAGTGCCTTCGCACAGCAACCCGGCTCTGCCAAGCGCTCCGCGACTATCGGAGCCACCGCGCCGACAGCACAAGACACCGTCGAGCACTTCAACATCGGCCTGCTGCTGGATTGCCCAGGTAAGTCAATCGACGATCAGCGCTCGGGCGTTCGCACCATGCGGGGCACCATCGAAGCGATCGTCAAGGCCATTACGGGCGATGTCTCAAGTTTCCGCGTCCAAGCGAGTACACCCCACGCCCCCGCCTTTGCCGCCAACGGCTACGCACGCCTCTCGCTGGGCCAACCCACCCAGCCGCTGGGCTACATCGGATTGCTGGAGAAGCAAACCTTCGCTACGTTCGATCTCGCGGCACCAGTCGTGTGCGCCGAGATCAATCTGAGCCTGCTGCTTGCGCACTACCCGCCCAGGTCGCGCGTCGTGTTGCCACCCACGCTCCCCGCCATCGAGCGAGATATCTCCCTCATCGTCCGCGAGGACCTGGCCTATGCGACTATTTCCGCCGCCATCGAGGAACGCAGGCAAGGCAGCCTCGAACGCATCAGTTATGTGACCACCTATCGCGGCAAGCCTCTGGAAGCGGGCCAGAAGAGCATCACGGTGCGACTGGCTTTCCGCGAACCAGGCCGCACGCTCACCAAGGATGAAGTCGAAGCACCAATCGCCGACTTGCTCAAGAGCCTGAAAGGCGCGTTCCCCTTCGAGATTCGCGGGTAATCGCCAGAATCTGGCACACGTATCCAGCACACGTACCATCGTCCATGCTCTGGCAGCCTTCCCTCCCCGACATCTATACCAAGATGCCGTCCGACCATCTCGCTTCGGCTATCTCGCAGCGTCGCAAGCAGTTGGGGAGCGATCTGGTCATCCTTGGCCATCACTACCAGAGCGACGAAGTTATCCAGCACGCCGATTACACGGGCGACAGTCTCAAACTCAGCCAGATTGCTGCCAGGCTTAGTCAGGGCAGTGGCAAGTCACCCAAGTCCATCATGTTCTGCGGCGTCCACTTCATGGCTGAGACCGCCGACATGCTCACGCCGCCAGAGGTCGCGGTCATCCTGCCCGATCTATCCGCTGGTTGCAGCATGGCCGACATGGCCCAGTACGACGACACCGTGCAGGCATGGAACGACATCCACGCCAGCCTTGCAGAGCAAGGCTGGACCGGTCGCATCGTTCCCATCACCTACGTCAATTCGTCCGCAGCGATCAAGGCCTTCGTCGGCGCACACGGCGGGGCCTGCTGCACCAGTTCAAATGCGCTGGAGGTCTTCAAGTGGGCGATGACAGAAGGCTGCCCAGTTGCGCATGCAGGGACGCGCGGGCATAGCGATGCCGGCTTGGAACGCAATCCTGCCGTCCCGCAAGGGCAGACGACCACCAAGGTCTTCTTCCTCCCCGATCAGCATCTGGGTCGCAATACCGCCGCCAAGTTTGGGATTGATGTCGCCGCGAGATCGTGCGTCTATGACCCGCGCCAGACCAGACGCGGCAACGCGCTGGGCGGCGCGACGCCCCGCCAACTGCTCGACAGCGATGTGATCCTTTGGGCAGGTCACTGCTCAGTACACAAACTCTTTCGTCCCGAACACTGCGACCAGATCCGCGAACTGAATCAGACCGATGCTGCCAAGGGCATGAATCCAATGCAGATTCTGGTTCACCCAGAGTGCAGCAAGGAAGTCGTGGACAAGGCCGATCTCAACGGCAGCACCGAGTTCATCATCAAGACCATCCAGAACGCGCCCGTCGCCAGTCGCTGGGCCGTGGGCACCGAGATACACCTGGTGAACCGCATCGCAAAGGAAGCCTCGATGCGAGGCGTGTACGTCCGCATCCTCTCTGATTGCCAGTGCCTCTGCACCACGATGTACCGCATCGACCAGCCCCACATGCTCTGGGTCTTGGACAACCTTGCCGGAAAGTTCGAGGAAAGATCCGGCAATGGCAAACCGCCCAAGGCCCGGATCGTCAACCAGATCATCGTGCCAAAGGAAGTCCGCGAGCCAGCCTTGCTCGCGATCGACCGCATGCTCAATCTCAGCGCGTCGCCCACGCCCACGGCTGCGACTCGCCTCGAACAACTAGCCACGGCGGATTGACCGCGTGAATGTTCGCAACAGTCTTTACAAGCCACTCAAACTCGCAAGCCAATGCGCGATACTTGCCCACGCACCGTGCTAACCGACGCACGCACAACCAAAGATATAATACCGATCAGATGAAATAGGATCCTCTGTTTTCAAGCGGCATACCACCTTCCTCGCGTCCAACAATCCCCCATGTCTTCCCGCGAGCCCATCCCCAAGCCCGCCAAGTTCATCTGGCCGCCCCAGTCGATTCCCAGCCACGCCCAGCCTGTGGCGCAACCAGCCCCAAAGCCAGCACCAACACCAGCGGCAAGGTTCGCATCTCGCGCTCCCACGTTCGGCGTAATCGATCCGCAAACATGGTGGCAGACCATCGAGGAAACCTGGCTGGGCGTGGTATCGCCAACATGGCAGCGTCAATGTCGCGAGGCGGATTGGCATCCCGAGCCGGTTGGCCTGTGGTGCCAGCGATGCGGTCGCAGTGTTGGCGAGTTTGAAACCGACGCATCCGGCTGTGCGGGATGCCGGGATCAGAAAGTCCCTTGGACCAGCGTGGTGCGGCTTGGCACCTACGAGGGTGTGCTCCGCGAGGCAATTCTTGAGGTGAAGCATGCTGGCTGGCGTCGCTTGGCCAGGGACGTGGGTAAAGACTTGGGGCATCAAGTCTCGCTGGCGATGAAAGATCAGGGCCTCATCAGCCTGGCGACCAGCGCGGCGGTCGACCAGATTGTCCTGGTGCCAGTCCCAATGGCACTACGAAGGCGTGCAACCCGTCCGCTAGATCACACCATGGCACTTGCCCGTGGCGTGCGAGATGGCCTAGGCGAGGTCTGGGATCGAGCGCCTGTGATTGTGCAGCCACTGCTCCGTCGCTTTGGCCCAACCCAGCAGAGCAAAAGTTTTGATGTCCGCCGCCGCAACGTCACCGGCACCATGCGCTGCAAGTGGTGGTTCGATGCCGACCAGTTGCATGGCAAGATTGTGGTACTAGTGGACGACGTGCTGACATCAGGAGCCACGCTGACCGAGGCGTGCCGAGCACTTAAGTCCAGCCACATGCCCGGTCAGAAGGGGCGAAGAGCATCAGGGGAAGAGAACGATTCAAGGTTCTCGGTCGTTTGTGCCGTGGCGGCGGTTGCTGGCGAACGTGGATAGGAAAAAAACCGGCGTGTGAATACGCTCGCGACCTTCTGCCATCATCGCAGCAGCCTATCTGGCCTGTATCACAAATTTGCACTGGAATCTGAGATGTGGAAAGATGGGGAAATCAGAGCGCAAAGTGCTTGAAAAAAGAGACTTGCGATAAGACCTTCAAAATCTCTTCGTGCCTAGCGCTTGACGCGGGATGGGGTCTTCGCTTATGCTCCTCTCCCCGCTGGTCAGACGGGGCTTGCCGACCGCAAGGTTGGACGAAGCCCCACCGACTTGTTTAGAACAAGTTGGCATGACAATCGTCTTGATCGCCATGCTGATCATCGGGCTGATCTTTGAAAAGAAAATAGTTGGGAAGCCGCACGAGAGTGTGCCCCTATAGATAGCGGATTGCATCCGCGAGGTCGTCGACCCGGCCGTCTAGAGGGGAATCCCAAATGTACCGCTCGCCCCGTACAAGGTGAGCAACGGTACAGGTCGATGCATAGTCTTCACAGGTATGCATGGAAATCACGAAGTGCAAGCAGATGAACATTGTCAAAACCAATGATCATCGCAAGTGAGAACCAAGAATTTTTTCTCTCGTCGAGCCGACGAGGGACAGCGAATGACCCGAAAGGGAAGAACGCTGAGACCGACGCAATTGCCGGCCCGGATCATCTTTGTTGATGAATCGGGATGAGCAATTGCGGCAACATGGTCGCTTCTTTTGACATACTTTCCGCCAGGTATCCGCAAGGGGCCTGTCGGGAAAAAAAGGAAAATCAATTGAAGAGTTTGATCATGGCTCAGATTGAACGCTGGCGGCATGGCTAAAACATGCAAGTCGCACGGGCCCGCAAGGGTAAGTGGCGAAAGGGTTAGTAATACGATCGAACGTACCCCGAGGTGGTGGATAGCTGCGGGAAACTGCAGGTAATACATCATGATCTCTAAGGAGCAAAGCTTTGGCGCCTTGGGAGCGGCGATCGTCCTATCAGGTAGTTGGTGGGGTAAAGGCCTACCAAGCCGAAGACGGGTAGCAGGTGTGAGAGCACGATCTGCAACATCGGAACTGAGACACTGTCCGGACTCCTACGGGAGGCTGCAGTAACGAATCTTCCGCAATGGGCGCAAGCCTGACGGAGCAATGCCGCGTGTAGGATGAAGCGTCTCTGACGTGTAAACTACTGTCAGGGGTCAGAACCAACGATTGACCCCAAAGGAAGTGGCGACTAACTCTGTGCCAGCAGTCGCGGTAATACAGAGGCCACAAGCGTTAGTCGGAATCACTGGGCTTAAAGGGTGCGTAGGTGGACTCGCAAGCGTCCTGTGAAATACCTCAGCTCAACTGAGGAACAGCAGGGCGAACTGCAAGTCTTGAGGCAGGTAGGGGCTGGAAGAACGGTCGGTGGAGCGGTGAAATGCGTAGAGATCGACCGGAATGCCGATGGGGAAGCCGTCCAGCTGGGCCTGTCCTGACACTGAGGCACGAAAGCGTGGGGAGCAAACAGGATTAGATACCCTGGTAGTCCACGCCGTAAACGATGTATGCTAGACTGGTGCGGTTTTGACGCCGTATCAGTCGTAGGAAAACCGATAAGCATACCGCCTGGGGAGTACGGTCGCAAGGCTAAAACTCAAATGAATTGACGGGGGCTCACACAAGCGGTGGTGCATGTTGCTTAATTCGAGGCAACGCGAAGAACCTTACCTGGGTTTGACATGCTAGTATCAACTCTATGAAAGTAGAGCCACAGTCGCAAGACCGGAACTAGCACAGGTGCTGCATGGCTGTCGTCAGCTCGTGCTGTGAAGTGTCAGGTTAAGTCCTTTAACGAGCGCAACCCCTGTCGTTAGTTGCTCGGCGCAAGCCAGTACTCTAGCGAGACTGCCGGTGTCAAACCGGAGGAAGGTGGGGATGACGTCAAGTCCTCATGGCCCTTACATCCAGGGTTGCAAACGTGCTACAATGGCGTATACAGAGCGACGCAAGACCGCGAGGTGGAGCAAATCGCAAAAAGTACGCCCCAGTTCGGATTGCAGGCTGCAATTCGCCTGCATGAAGCCGGAATCGCTAGTAATCGGAGATCAGCTACGCTCCGGTGAATGTGTTCCTGAGCCTTGTACACACCGCCCGTCACGTCATGGGAGCCTAGAGTGCCCAAAGTCGCCACGATTCAGTGGTGCCTACGGCAAGATAGGTGACTGGGACGAAGTCGTAACAAGGTAGCCGTAGGAGAACCTGCGGCTGGATCACCTCCTTTCTAAGGGATCTCCTTAGACCGGGACGCATGTCTCACAACAGAGACTTGCCGCGGAGAACTCCGCACCCGGATGAGTCAACACAATCTCGTCTTTTGTCTATCGTCCAGCATATGAAGCTCACGCTTCTGGCAAACACGATGGACAAGACATACCCGCACGGTAACGTGCGGTCCAAGCGGCCCCCAACTATTTTTTTCTTGTCTTCGTGTGCAAACACCGACACCGCCGATCGCCATCCTATCAGGGTTGCTATCGGCGATTGTCGTTTTTGAATTGCCATTTTGCCGCGTTGCTTGCCTTTTCTGGTTGTTTCCTGCTTGGAATCACACACGGTCAAACACACGCGGATCACACAGACTCAATTCCTCACCGCAGCATCCTGTCAAGTGTCTACTCGCCACCTCAAGGCAAGCATGCCGCAGGCCCGAAGCCCATACCACTTGCCCGCCGAAGCCTCTATCGCCCCAACTTGAAAAATGTCCGCAGGCTCTCCAGCACATCATCACGCCCGCCCACCTTGCTCGTGATCAGCCGCGGCCCGCTCTCGTCCGGCTCTCCGCCCGGAAAACTCTCGTTGAGCACCCCAAGAAAACTGCCGCTGCCATACGCGCTGGCGACCTGGCAGTATCCGAACATATTGCAACGCGGCAGCAATTGCTCGCGCAGCATCTTGACGCACAACTTATTGTCCGCGTCGCTGCTGTTGTCCCCATCGCTGAAGTGAAACAGATAGACATTCCACTCGCTGGGGTCGTAGTGCTGATCGAGTAGTTCTTTGCAAGTAACAAGCGCCGACGAAATCCGCGTCCCGCCGTCCTCGCGGATGCTGAAGAACGTCTTCTTATCAACCTCCGCCGCCTTCACATCATGCACGATGTACCGGCTCTCGATCCCCTCATAGTTGCGACGCAGCCAGGTGTCGATCCAGAACGCTTCGAGCCGCACCAGTTCCTTCTGCTCCTCGCCCATGCTCCCCGACACGTCCATCATGTAGACGATCGCCGCGTTGGATTGGGGCTTCTTGACCTCGTTCCAACTGCGAAAACGCAGGTCGCTCTTGATGGGCACGATGATCGGATTCGCGGGGTCATAGATGCCCATCGCCAGTTGACGCTTGAGCGCCTCGCGATAGGTCCGCTTGAAACTGCGCAGGCTCGCCGGCCCAACCGGCCGGATGCCCGTGAACTTATCACGTAGCGTTGTGATCTTGTTGGCGCCCCTGGGCTCGATTCGCGGCAGGCGCAATTCCTCCGCGAGAATATCCGCCAGTTCTTCCAGCGAGACATCCACCTCAAGGATGTGCTTGCCCTCTTCTTCGCCACCCTGGCCCTGTCCCTTCCCATTGCCCTGTCCAACGCCCTGTCCCTCGGATCCCTCGCCCATCCCAACGCCCGAGTTGTCGCCATACTGAAAACGTGGTAGGTCGACATCGTGGATAGGGATGCTGACAGCCCGCTTGCCCTCGCGTCCCAGCATGTCGCCACGAGAGATGAACCGCCGTAGGTCCTTGCGGATCTTGCCGCGGACGATCTGGCGAAAGCGCTGGTGGTCTTGTTCGATCCTGTTGACCATGGTTCATCGCCCGGCCCGCTTTGTGCCGTTCCCAACACCCCGCGTGTCGTTGAGATCGGCGCGAACCGGTCACCATTCGATACGCAAACTGGGCACTGTTAGATCGACCGGAACATGCAGTCCGAAAATAGAATGGCAATAATCACGCACAAAATGTCCGACGCCATGCCGTGACAGCCAAGAAATCGGCATGCCCAGCAACGCCCGGAAACGTACGAATTGGCCAAAAACTGACCAAGAGTCTTACCACAAAGTCTGACCACAGTTCTTACTTGGGAGCGGCCTCGCCAGTTGGCTTGTTGTCGGTGGCGGGCTTGCTCACAGTCCGCCCCAGCATGCCACCCGCGCTATATATGCGCAGATTGCTCTCGATTCGCTCCTTCTGAGCCTGGGCGACCCGCAGGAGGGTGGGGTCTTCGGTCTTGAGCATTTTCTCCAAGGTGGGGTCGGCCAGCGCGCTCACGCGTGCAAAGACGTTCCACCGCTGCACCATCGGGTCCGGGTCCTCATACGCAACGCGATCAAAGACCGACATCCCCTCAAACTCCAGGCGATTGGGCAGTTCAACCAACGCCAGCATGCGCAGCGTGGGTGGCAGGGTGGGCAGTTTGCGTGCCCACGCCTCAGTCACCGCAAGCAGATCCTGCGAGCCCTGGGCATCCACAGCAAGCCGGGTGATCATCGAGCGCGTCGCGATGAGCAGCGTCGGAATCCGCGCCTCGGATGCTTCCAGCACTCGCCGAGCCAGCGACGCGGGTTCAAGTTTGGCCTCTTCAAGATTGGTCAGTTGCATGACCGACGAACTGCGGTCCAGGCTGCCAGCAGGGGCGTAGCGAATCCCCTCCTCATCGATCTGGAAGCCCTGCAACGCACGATATCGCAGACGCGTCGTCTGGTCGCTGACGGTGTCGAGCACCCAGCCCAGGGGCGTCTCGCTGGGCCAGAAGACCACGCTGATCTGTTCGCCCGGGTTCAGGCGCAGCCGCTGGTTCAACTCCACCACCTCGCCCTCGACTAGGCCATCGGGAAACCCACGAGGAGTATCCACGCGAGGCCCCAGCAGCACGCGCGAGTTGATGGTCCGATCTTCGCCCAGCGACATCGGCACCGATGTCATGTTGCGAATCGACAGCGTCAGCCCGGGCGCGTCCAGCACGTCTCCGGTCGCCGGCTGCGACAGCGACAGACGCTGGAAAGTATCGGGATTGGTAATCATCTGATCGACCCAGTTGGGAATCGTCTTGGTGTACTGCGCCAGCGCCGATGCCATCGAGCTCAGCGGGCGAAGTTCCAACTGATCGGCCTTCCATGAGGCCCACGCACCACAAGGCGTGAAGGGCTGGCCCGCCGCGAATGCTCGCAGGCGAGAAGCAGCCTTCGCCCGATTGGTCAGTGACTCTTCGGCCAAAGCGCGAACAAGAAAAGCCCACTCGTCGCCCTCGCCCTGCTCGATGACCGGGTCAACCAATGTGGCAACGTTCACGGCCTCGTTTGATCGCAGAGCAACCCACGCGCTCAGGATGGTGCGTCGAACATCATCCCCAGCCAACTTCTCCTGAATCTCTGTCGCAACCGTCTTGGCGAAGTCGATCTCCACCCCCGTCAGCATGCGCCACATCGTCAGGCGATACACGCTGGATATGACCTCTTCCTTGGCCTGCGCCTCGGTCATTTCCGCTGGCCTGCGCGTCGGATCCTGCAGCACCTCGAGTTGCAACTGTGTGGTCTTGCCCAGGTCAGAGATGCTCGCCGACGCGGCGTTCAAATCGCCGCAGGCATGGGCCGCAGCGATCCGCGCTTCTTCGAGGGGAATGTTCAGTCGCACATCCTCGGGCGGTAGCACGCTGACTTCCTTGTTGTCCGTCTTGGCGTTGTCAAACGCCGCACGCTGCTGCTCGCGGGCGCTCGCAAGATCCTGCTGCACGCTTGTCAGGGCTGTAGCCGCTTGCCCTCGTGCGATGCCCAGCGAGACGGTCTCGACCCGTGATTGTGTGTCCGATTCGTTGCGAGCCTCCAGAATGCGCTGCCCGACCCTATGGAAACGTTCCGCCGCTTCCCATGCCCCATGGACCGCCAACAGGTCCCGAATCTGCAAGTGGACGCCCGCATCCAGCGGATCAGCCATCAGTAGGTTGGCCAGCAGTTCCAACCGCCCCTTGTCGTCCTCGACTCGCTGCGAGAAGTATGCGTACGCGAGGAATGCCGCGTCCTTGTTGGTGGAATCAAGGCGTGTCGCTTCCTTCAGCATCCGCACAAAGTTCACTTCATCGCCAATATCCCGCGCCAGCAGAGCCGCGTCAAGAGCAATGCGCGAACGAACGCTCACGTCCAGCCCGCCCGAACTGGCCAGCAACTTTTCATACGCGTCCATCCGATCCCGCGCCACCTGCAACTCGCCCAGCCGGCTCGTGATCATCCGCAGTTGCGCAACCGTGTCGTTCGGATCAGTCCTGATGAGCATGCGCGTGCCCTCCAGCACCATCGCATCATCCTCTGCCCCGTGCGCCGCCTGCACCCACCGCCGAGCCACCCGCGCATCCTTGGGATCAAGCGTTGCGGCATCCTTGAGCATCAGTGCCGCAAGCGCATAGTCCTCCTTGCGAGGCTCACCCAACGAGCGCAGATCCGACAGCACCGTGCGCGTCAGAATCCGCGTCAATCGCGTCTGCTGTTGGGGTGACAGCGCCGCTTCCCGAGCCGGCGCAAAGGTGAATGTCGGTGCAGTCGGTGGCGCATCTGCTGCGGGAGCCTGGCCAGCCGGAGCGGCTGGAGCCTCTTCCGGTGGTTGCTGATTGTTGTTCGGGCTGGCGTCCTGCGACCAAGCGCTCACGCACAGTCCCGTCGCCATAACGATGGCGATCATGGGGGGCAAGGCACGGGCCAACACGCAAGCATGCAAGTTCATCTGAAATTGGCAGTTTTTCATAATCAGGCACAGTCTAGCGAAGGCAGGCCCGCCATGCAGACGCTCGCCACCCGCTTCCAGTTCGCGCGATCAATCGCTTCCACCCGCCCATCTACGCTCGCCCATGCAACTTCAAGGCCTCTTGGGGGTCCTCGTGCTGATTTCGCTCGCCGTGCTCTTCTCAGAGAATCGCCGGGCCATCCCATGGCGGCTCGTCTTCGTGGGCTGCTTGCTCCAGTTCTTCATCGCCGTCATGTGCCTGCGTGTGCCAGGCGTGGTCGACGTTTTCGATGCCCTCGCCCGAGGCTTGACAAGAATTATCGGCTTTGCCGACGAAGGCACCTCGTTCCTCTTTGGCAATGCCGCCGATGCCAGCAAGCCCTGGGGCTTCATCTTTGCTGTCAAAGTCCTGCCCATCATCATCTTCTTCGCCGCGTTGATGAGCGTTCTCTACTACCTGCGTGTCATGCAGGTCGTGGTTGCATGCGTCGCCTGGGCGCTGCGAAGAACCCTGGGCGTGACCGGTGTCGAGGCCCTCTCCGCCGCCGCCAATATCTTCGTAGGCCAGACCGAGGCGCCGCTGACCGTCAAGCCCTATCTCGCAACCATGACCCGTTCGCAGTTGATGGCCATCATGGTGCCTGGCTTTGCCACGATCGCTGGCAGCGTGCTGGCGGCATATGTCGGCATGCTGGGCGGCGACAGCGTCGAGTCGCGCGTGCTCTTCGCCAAGCACCTCTTGACCGCAAGCGTGATGAGCGCACCCGCCGCCCTGGTCATGGCCAAAATCCTGCTGCCCGAGACTGAAAAACCACGCGATGAGGACTTTCGCACGCTCATTTCCCACAAGAGCGGCTACGCCAACGTGATCGATGCCGCCGCCTCTGGTGCGACCGATGGCCTCAAACTCGCGCTCAACGTCGCGGCCATGCTGGCAGCGTTTGTTGCCCTGATCGCGCTGCTCAACTGGCCCCTCGCTGCGATCAATCCCAGCCTGAGTTTCCAGAACATCCTTGGAACGCTGTTGCAGCCCGTCGCATGGTGCATGGGTGTGCCCTGGAGCGATGCCAAACTCTTCGGTTCGCTGATGGGCACGCAAGTCATCGCGACAGAGTTCAAGGCATATCTGGACTTGGCCTCGCACATCAAGGACGGTTCCATGTCTGCCCGCAGCGCACAGATCGCCACCTACGCCCTCTGCGGCTTTGCCAACCTCGCATCGATTGCCATTCAGATCGGCGGCCTGTCAGCCCTCGCCCCCGAGCGTCGCACCGACTTTGTCCGCCTTGCCCCGCGTGCGATGGTCGCCGGAGCCTTCGCCTGCTGGATGACCGCTTCGTGGGCCAGCGTGCTCATTCGCTGATTGATACGCGCTAGGTGCTGTCAACGGTGAAGCATGTCTACCCGCGCAGCGGCTGACTACTTGAAGGAGCCGACCAGCATTTCGACCAGTTGCTCGAGCAGTGTTCGCCCTCGCGCGACCGCTGGGATGCTCAGGTCCGCGCGCGTCAGATTGATCGCGCGTCTGGCCCGCTCGATCGCGTCCCCAGTTTTCTTGGCTCGCTCATCATCCGAGAAATCAGCAACGTCGCACAGGTTGTCGTACGCGTCCGCGAGTTTTACGAGCCGCGCCTGCCATGTCGCCCTTGCAAGGCGTGCGTCGTATTCACGCTCGCGCTCAACCTCCGGCAGCGCCATGTTCTTTGTCAGCGCGCTGACACAGTTCGCCACATCCACCCCAAAGCGTTGGCTGATGTCCTCGTAGTCCGTGGTCGTGTCCTCGATCGTGTCGTGCAGGATCGCGCTCTGGATCGCCACCGGATCATCGCATCCAAAGACAATCGCGACCGTCATAGCCACACGAATCACGTGCGCAACATAAGGCGTCTTGCCATCCCGGCGCACCTGATTCCGATGCGCTCGCGAGGCATATGACACGGCCTCCTGGAAGTATGCCCCACCAGCACCCAGGTGCCTTGAACCAGGAATGCCAACATCAGGACGAGGAGTATTGGATGCAGCGTGAGACATATCCCGCACCCTAGGCATCACTTCGCGTCCGGGCATGATGCCGTCCAAGCAGTCCCACATTTGGAATCTCTGAACAATCGCGCAACCGCCGCGTGTGAATGATCGTACCGGATGCTGGCCCTGGGTGTGAAGTCTTGTGGGCCGCATGGAGACGCGATCATGGGCGTGCGACAGAACGAGTCGATGGGGTTTTCGTGGATGCGGTGCTTTCGGAGCTGGGCGGGCCGCGATCGGGGCGATGCACGAGCGCAAGCTGGTGCTGGTCGACAGCGCGTATTCGAACCGGGCGCGGCGTGAAGAACTGCAAGCCCGCGCGGTGATCGACGGCATCATCTACAAGCGGGTGAAGGGCCAGAAGCAGCTGTACCCGTGGCAGGAATGCTGGAACCAGATGGTGGCCCCGCTGCCGGCCAGGGTGGAGCATGCCAACGGGATGATGAAGCAGCTGGGGTACAGATGGGTGAAATGCCGGGGACAGGTACGCAACGCCTTCGACTTCGCATTTGTCCTGATCGCCTGCAAAATCAAGAAGAGCCTGAGCCGCAAGGCCGCGTGAGCCAAGCGACGCCCGCCGCGAACGACGCGGTGGTCATCCGCGCCGGATCAGCCCGGTCGCGTTGGGGACGCAAACATCAGATGTTCCAGGTTCGCACCTCGCGCTGCCTACTTCTTTGCTTGAGCAACATGCTGGTCAAGCAGGATCATGTTTCCATCCGGATCAACCAGCGTCAGGCTCGCCGGACCAGTGCTTGCCTCGTCGGCCTGAGTCGCGAGCGTCAAGCCCTGGCTCTTGAGCGACCGCTGAATCTCGCGCACGTCATCAAACTCCGCCAGCGTCGCACAGGTATGGTCCCACCCCGGATTGAAGGTCAGGATGTTCCCCTCGAACATCCCCTGGAACAGCCCGATCGTGCTCGTCTGATTCTGCATGATCGAATAATTCGTGCCGTTGCCAGCCACAACCTTGAACCCCAGTTTCTCATAGAACGCCCGCGAAATGCCCAGGTCCTTGACAGCAAGACTGATCGAAAAATTTCCCAGCCGCATGCGAGCCTCTCCATCAGTTTGAGGTTTCGTGGACTTTGCACCTGGAATCTGCAAGCACGCCGCACATAGGCACGTTGCCGCGATGAGCGCGATGAGTGCAGTGGGGGCGGGGGTGAGAGAATGCGTCATGCGTGTCGCACTCCCTAAGACGATAAGGTACCAGCTAACCAGACGGGCAAGCGCGACCGCACGCTTCGTGCCCGCCGAAGGGCTTGATCTCGCAAAAAATCAGGGTGACAGGATTTGAACCTGCGGCCTTGTGGACCCGAACCACACGCTCTACCAAGCTGAGCTACACCCTGCTCTTTGGATGGTATGGTCAGCGTCGCGTGTTCGGCGGGCGCAGAAAAAGATCGTCGTGCGATTCAGAGTGGCAGTACGCCAACAGTACTTTTCTTGAAAAGTGTCATGCTCTGCGAGCCTGGAACACGGAAGTTTTTGGGCGTTGAATACGTGAAAGTGCCATGAGTTCCGGCTGCCCGAGCCATACAAGACCGGAGCGAAGAAGCCTGTCCGACCATCCGGTGCACCCGTAAACCCCACGACCACAAAAAAAGCGTCCATCAAGTCGCGTCAGGTAAGGCGAGGCGAGGGAATATGCCTTGCGTGTCACCCTCCTTACCACGACAAGCTGATAAGCAAGCAGACGGGCAGGCGCGACTTCACGCCTCGTGCTCGCCGAAGGGTTTGATCTCGCAAAAAATCAGGGTGACAGGATTCGAACCTGCGGCCTTGTGGACCCAAACCACACGCTCTACCAAGCTGAGCTACACCCTGCTGACCCGATCATAGGAGAGCGAGCCAGCCAACGAGCCAACCAACCAGCACCAGAACCACGTCTCAGACCACAGGCGTGCAACAATGCAGCGATGCTCAATGCTCGTCCGTCTCGCCCGCCGCTCACCATAGAACTGCTCGATGCCACCCGTCGTCTCTCGCGCGACGACTTGGACTTCCTGGCCCAGCACATCGCCTCCGCGGGGCGAGCCTTGCATGTCGTTGGTAGCCTGCGCGTCCGCATCGTGGACGATGCCGAGATGAGCCAGTCCCACGAAGAGTTCAGTAGCGTGCCAGGCACCACCGACGTGCTGACCTTTGACATGCTCAGCCCGGAAGATGTCGAACGAGCCGGATTTGATCCCAACCTATGGGACCAACCCCCTGCTCCAGGGATAAATCCAAAGTTATGGGGCGATGAAACCACCCAAAGACTCGTTGAAACAGATATTCTGATCTGCATCGATGAGGCCCAACGCCAGGCCAACCAGCGCGGATACGCTTCCAGGAACGAACTCCTCCTCTACGTCATCCATGGCCTCTTGCACTGCCTCGGACACGACGATCTCGAAGAGGAAGACTCGGCCTTCATGCACCGGGTCGAGGACGCGATTCTTCAAGCGATCGGCGTGGGGCCGGTCTTTCGCGATCAATGATCTCGGTGCTGAACAATGTGCCGAATAAGGTACTGAATAAGGTTGTAGATCAGGGAAGACAGCAGGTCTGCCACAAAGCACGTTGCTCGCAAAGGTTTGATTTCCAAACGAGTACCAAACGATTTTGATCGAATCTGCACACGCCGCAATGCCTGTTCCACTCAACAGTTAGCAAACCACAACCATGTCTCGTGAACTTTGGATTCTGATTGCCATCCTCGCCCTCGCAGGCAGCCTCGTGCTCGCCGCCCTGGCCCAGTCCCTTCGCGATGTCTCTCGCACCATGCTCGAAGAAATCGCCACCATTCGCAAGCGCCGCGGGGCTCACGATCGCGTCGACAGAATTCTCAGCGATATCGAGGGGCACGCCACCAGCCTGGGTTTCCCCCGCATCATCTGCAACCTCCTCTTCGTAGTCGCATTGGTCAACTGGATCCGCGACTATCGCGGCGCGCTGGTTTCCACATGGATCGAAGTGACAATCGCCGTCGTCGCGGCCTCCTTCATCCTCTGGATCTTCGGCACGCTGATTCCCTCCGCCATCGCAAGACACGCCGCAGAGCAGACCGTCTACGCCTGGTCGCCACTCATCCGTCTGGCCTACGTCCTTGCCGCTCCATTCCGCCCCTTGCAGCGCGGCATCGACGAGATCATCCGCCGCTTGTCCGGCAAGTCGCACGCCGACGCGGCCCAGGAAATCGAGCAGGAACTGCTCAGCGTGGTTGAAGACGCAACCGAAGAGGGCAAGTTTGACGACACCGAGCGTGACATGATCGAAGCGGTCGTGAAGTTCCGCGATCGCACCGTGGCCCAGGTGATGACGCCTCGCACCCAGATGGAAGCGATGCCGCTCCTCAACGACTTGTCCAAGGTGACCCAGACCATCCGCAGCATCGGACACTCCCGGATTCCCGTCTACGAGGGTGACCTGGACCACATCGTGGGCGTTTTTTACGTCAAGGACCTGATGAGATGGCTCGCGGGCGATGCCCCGCTGCACAACCCCCCGACACCAACTGTGACCGGGGCGGGCGCGGGGGCCGGAGCCGCAATAGG
>Ga0163146_10005123_pt1 | contig 15552 bp, 11 predicted proteins | sample OliLakLV19MP7G1_FD_148648 | JGI IMG/M metagenome (GOLD analysis project Ga0163146, IMG submission 148648) | Freshwater microbial mat bacterial communities from Lake Vanda, McMurdo Dry Valleys, Antarctica - Oligotrophic Lake LV.19.MP7.G1 | ecosystem: Environmental > Aquatic > Freshwater > Lake >...
GGTATATAGTAAACGCTTGGTTGATCTGCTACTTGTCGGCATACTAATCATCTTTTCTTCATGGCTTATTGTGCTGATTTTTAGTATCTACTTGATTACTTTACAGTTTCCAGTTTTATTTAGATCAAGTCGTATGGGAGAAAAGGGCGCACCATTCACAATGTTAAAGTTTAGAACACTTTCAGGAAAAGAAGAACTGCCATTGATTGAAAGAAAATTTCTATTGGGTAATTTCCTTCGGTTAACCAATTTAGATGAACTTCCACAACTCTGGAACGTATTGAAAGGGGAGATGTCAATCGTTGGTCCCAGACCGCTACCTATTGAATATTCAACGTTGTTTTCAGAAGAACAAAAAAGAAGGCACAATGTCTTGCCAGGAATAACTGGCTGGGCGCAGGTTTGTGGCAAGAATGATATTTCATGGCAAGAAAAATTTGAGCTTGACCTTTATTACATAAATCAGGCATCCTTATTTCTGGATTTAAAAATCTTAGTGAAAACAATTATTTTAGTGTTTTCTTTTAAGAAGGACACCTCACTAAACGAAAAGAAATTTACAGGATGAATCTGAAAGACATTGCGATCATTGGTGCGGGCGGACTAGGGAAAGAAGTAGCCGTGCTGATTCATCAGATCAATCAAAAAGAATTAACCTGGAATGTGATTGGCTTCTATGATGATGCTGTTTCGATAGGTAATAAAGTAGCTGGCCATTTAGTATTGGGTAAGATTGTTGAACTTGGTAAAATTGACTACAACCTGAATGTTATTGTTGCTGTTGGTGATCCAATTGTCAAATCAAAAATTGTTTCCGAAATAACGAATCCCAAAATTTCATTTCCGGTCTTAATTCATCCAATGGCAGGAATAGGATTAGGAGTTGAACTTGGTTCAGGCACAATTATTACCGCTGGCTGTCAATTAACCATTGATATAAAAACAGGTACTCACGTGTTAATAAATTTAAACTCAACAATTGGCCACGATGTTTCTATTGGAAGTTATACCTGCATAATGCCGGGGGTTCATTTGTCTGGGTTTGTTACATTGGAAGATCAAGTCTTAATTGGTACCGGAGCATCCGTGCTACAACATCTGCGAATAGGAAGTGGTGCACGCGTTGGGGCCGGAGCAATCGTTACAAAGAGTGTAAATGATAATGCAACAGTAAAGGGAATTCCTGCAAAATAATAATGAGAGAGTTTATTCCTGCGTTTCGTTTTTTAGGTGTCTTTCTTGCACTTTATTTTGGATTAAATCTGATTTATGGATTTTGGATTTCTTCCTATCAGGGATCTGCCGATTGGGCTACGAAGGTTGTTACGGAACAAACCTCTTTCATTGTCAATTTGTTTGGGGAGCAAACAGTTACTCAACCGAAAAATAATTCGCCTACCGTATCGATTATAAAGGAATCCAAATCTGTTATAAGCGTCTTCGAAGGCTGCAACGGAATTAATGTGATGATTGTGTTTGTGTGCTTTCTATTTGCTTTTCGTGGTAGTTGGAAGCAGCTCGCCTGGTTTTTCCCGCTTGGTATTGTCATTATTTATTTTGCGAATCTGCTAAGGGTTTCTGCGCTTTACTATGTGGCCGAGTATTGGCAACGCTATTTTTATTACGTGCACAAATACTTATTTACTGCAACGATATACCTCCTTGTTTTTGCACTCTGGTGGTGGTGGATGGAAAAGGTAAGTGGATTTTCTTTGAAGAAACTGATCGCACCAAAAGAATGAAGCGATATGTTTTGTTAGGTCTCGCGCTCGTTGCTCTTTTTTTGATTTATTTATTTCAACGCATAAGCTATGCGGCTTTAGTAAACTCAATCTTACCGGAAGTATTGGAAATTAGAAATGCCAATGCTATTTTCATTTTTAATAGAACGATCAGACTAATATTAAACGACTCCGTGTGCATGGTAATTATTTGGGCCTTGTTCCAGCAGGCAAAATTTTTGAAGGCTGCCTTTCTGGTTTTCTTGGTTGAGCTGCTGGTCATCCTGCCAATCTACTTCATCATAAAACTTTCGTTAGAGGGCGACTCGGAGCTTTCTTCACCGTTCTTATCACAAATTCACCGCATCATCGTCAATCCACTGCTTATGATTTTATTGATGATAGGCTTCGTGTATCAAAAATTGAATCAGCAGAAATAACTTTTCCTGCTTTCTACTTTCTACTCAATACTATTTTCCCATTCGTAATTCAAAATTCGTAATTCATCAATCTACTTTCTACTCACTACTATGTACTATTTACTATTTACTATTTTCCCCTATCTTTCTAAAATCAAATTCTCTATGGCGTATCGAATTCCGCTTTCCTATAATCCAATCGATGTCGATTCGTTCGCCAACGTATTAAAGTCTTACGAAGGTCTCCATCATAACCAGATAGTAACCGATTTTGAAAATGCAATAGCTGACCTTACGGGCATGCCGCATGCAGTGGCTGTTAGTTCAGGTACCGCAGCAATTCACCTTGCCCTGCTTTCATTGGGTATTGGAAAAGGCGATGTGGTGCTCGCCCCAACATTTACCTACGTGGCTACTATAAACCCAATTTTATATGCTGGCGCACAGCCGGTGTTGATTGACTCAGAAAATGAAACCTGGAACATGGATCCAATTCTATTGGAACAAGCGATTAAATCGTTGCGGCAAAAAGGTATAGATCCCAAAGCCATTATAATTGTTCACACCTATGGAATGCCCGCTAAAATGAGTGAAATACTGGCTATCGCGAAAAAAGAAGGCATTCCAATAATTGAAGACGCAGCAGAATCCTTGGGGGCTAGGTATGATGGCAAAATGACCGGCACGATGGGGGAGGTTGGCATCTATTCGTTCAACAACAATAAGGCCGTTACAACCTATGGTGGGGGAGTTTTAATCACACGTAATCCTCAAGTTGCGGAAAAAGCCCGCCACTATGCTTCGCAGGCAAGGGAAGATTTGCCATTTTATGAGCATAAGGATGTTGGATTTAATTACCTGATGAGTCCTCTCAATGCAGCCATGGGTTTAAGCCAATTACCTATGCTTGAGCAGAAAAATAGCGCCCGGGTACAAGCCTTCCATCTATATTCAGAATCTCTTAAAGATAAGGCGGCATATCAGTGCGATACCGAGATTAGATATTCAAATAGGTGGTTGTCAACAATTTTGTTAAGGGACAATAGTACTAAAGAATTGATTTTCAACGAATTAAAAGAGGCTGGCATTGAAACGCGTCCTCTTTGGAAACCCATGCACCTACAGCCACTTTACCAAAATGTGGATAAATATTTGAATGGAACTTCGAAAGATTATTTTAATCGAGGGTTGGCACTTCCTTCAGTTTTTGAAAATCCGCAACAACAGGAGGAAGTGATACAGTTGTTGAGTCAGTGAGGCAAGGGTTACAAAAGTGAATTGAAGCGGTATTTAAACGCAACGTTTTACATAAAAATTGAGGTTTTTAGTTATTTTTGCTTAATTAGAATAATCCTAATCAACTATGAGGAAGTTTTATCTGTTGCTGTTATCGTTCTCATTTAGCCTTGCTTGCTTCAGCCAGACGATTCAGTCATCAGGCGTTGGTAGTGGCAATTGGAATGATCTTCTTTCCTGGACACCTAATACAGTGCCGACTTCAGCAAATTCCACAGCCATCATTATAAACAATGGACATACAATTACCTTAACAGCCATAGCAACCATTGATCAAACAACAATTAACTCAGGTGGAACATTAATTATTAATTCTGGGATTACACTGACGTTAGGTGGTGGAACAGGGGATGAATTAACTGTCAGCAGTGGGGGAACGATAACCAACAATGGTACTATTGCTTTTGGTGGAATTCCAAATAGAACCGTTGTATTAAATGGGACTTTTAACAATAATGGGGTTTTGTCCGGAGTGACTGCCGCAAAGTTAAGTTTTACCTCAGGGTCAAATTATTTCCACCAGTTTGCTGATGGTGGGGCAATTCCTTCGGCAACATGGAATGCGGCCTCAACTGTTAATATAGTAGGCTACACTTCTGGCAATTTTAACCCGCCAACGGGGCTAAATCAAACATTTGGGAATTTTATTTGGAATGCTCCAGCACAGGATGTTGCAATTTCTTTAGATGGACTTCTGACTAGCATCAATGGAAGCTTCACTGTTACGGATACAGGTACAGACGTTCTATATTATTCACTAGGGGGCGCGGGCGGAACTATGAATATTGGCGGAAGCCTTAACGTGACCGGGGGTGTTCTTGGTTGGACGTCTGGTGATGCTGGTCCAAGTACATTAAATATTTCCGGTAACCTTAATTTCTCTAGTGGTTATACTCAGTTAGCGGATGACCAGAATCTTTCAATAAACGTAATTGGCAATTTTTCAGTTTCAGGAGACGCACAGGTAGATTTTGCCGCAACAAGTGCAATAACAAATCTCAATTTACAAGGAAACTACTCTTTCACTGGCGGAGATATTTTCGTGGGAGGTACAGGAAATCTTAATTTTATAGGTGCTTCAGCGAAGACATTTACATCAACACTTACACCATTGGGTAATCTAAATTATTCTGTTGCTTCACTTTCTACTTTAAATTTATTGGGTTCTAATTTCGTTGCGGGTGGTGGTAATTTTACATTATCCGGAACTCTTCAACTTGGTTCAACCGATGCAAGTGGAGCTCTTCAAACAGGTATTTCAGGCGGAAACATAAGAGTCTCAGGAACCCGACCCTATGCTTCTGGATCAACCATAGTTTACAACGGCACTGGCGCCCAGTTCATAGGCAATGGTTTTCCATCTGGTAGTGATGTTAACTTAGTCATTGATAATGCAAGCAATGTGACCTTGAGCACAAGTCTTGATATAGTTGCACTAAGAACCCTCACACTTACAAGCGGAAGCATTTTAATTGGAACTCAGACGCTGACTATAAACGGAACAGTAAGTGGCTCAGGTGGAATTGTAGGCGGCCCGTCTTCAAATCTTGTGATTGGAGGAACAGGAGCTTTTGGTACACTAAACTTTAGCGGTACTAATGAATTGTTAAATTTTACAATGAATCGGAATGGGTCTATTAATATGGGTGGTGACTTAACTATTTTAGGAGCCTTAACTCACACCGATGGAGCGCTTGTTTTAGGCTCAAATACTCTAACCATTAGTGGTGCTTACGCAAGAACATTTGGAACACTAGCAGTCACCTCTGCATCTTCCATAGTTGTAAATGGCTCAGGAGTTCTGCCATCCGGATCGGTCGGTATTACAGGAAGCGCGCTGGGTACATTGACTTTGAATAGATCGAGTTCCACGCTCGATGTTAGTGCGAGTGTAGCAATAACAAACCTAAATTTAGTTTCAGGAACATTGAATAATGGTCCTGGTCTCAGCATAGCTACGGGTGGTACTATTACGCGCAATGAGCAAGGTTCAATGACTACATCGCCAAATAACACAACAAATGCTTATAATGTTGTGTACTCAGTAACGTCACCTACCCCAACGGGTCCGGAGTTACCAACAAATACCACTGCATTAGCAAATTTCACAAAGCAAGGAACGGGTGCGTTAACATTAGGAAGTGATTTGACAGTGAACGGAATCATGATCTTGTCGGACGGATCATTTAACTCAGGGTCAAACGATGTTGATCTAAAAGGAAATTTCGTTAGCAATGCCGCCTCCACATTAACGGGCAGTGCTATTACTTTCTCTGGCGCCACAACGATTACAGGTAGTGCTACACCAACTTTTGGAATCATTACTATCACGGGAGTATTAACTCCGTCAGCCACGTTTAGAATAAATGGCAATCTCGTGAATAACGGAACTTTAAATGCAGGTTCGGCCACAACCATATTTGGTGGAACCACAACGATTAGCGGCTCTAGTGTTAGCTCATTTAACGATATTAGCATTACCAGCGGTAACACGCTTACAGCACCCGCAGGAAATATGAATGTAGCTGGTAATTGGAATAATACAGGCACATTTAATAATGGGGTAGCAACTAACACCGTCACGTTTAACGGTACAACGACTTTTACTGGTGCTGGCCTCACTCAATTTAGTGGAGTAACCATTAGCGGTACTTTGACATCTTCTTCCACCCTTAGGGTTGCTGGAAATTTTACAAACAACGGAACGTTTAGTTCAAATTCTGGTACGTTGTTGCTTAATGGCTCTGCCCTACAACTGCTTCAAGGATCAACGAGAACTAACTTCAATAATATAACCATTACCAATACTGCACCACCTACTGGTGTTCGCGTTGCCACCAATCAAGATATTAGCGGGGTGTTAACGCTATCTCCCAATGTTATTTTTGATCCGGATGGCTTATCTAGCACAATTGTTTTTAGATTAAGATCGTCTGCGGATGATCCTACAGTTGATGCAAGTATCGCCACGTTACCAAGCGGAGCCGTGGTGGGTGGAAATGTTACTATTCAGCGGTTTATGTCCCTTGAAGGTACTAATTCAAGAATATATAGATACATCTCCTCTCCGGTTCAGGCAGCCGCGGTTTCTCAAATTCAGGCTTTTATACCCGTAACAGGCACGTTTACAGTTACAAGTTCGTGTTCTGGCTGTCTCACCAGCCAAAGCATGTTTCGGTACAATGAATCTGTAATTACAGATACCAATGGCGATACCTTTGCAAATTTAGAGGATGGTTATGTGGATTTTCCCGATGTAACGAATACGGAAACATTTGTTGGAGGTACAGGATATACACTCTTTGTTAGAGGAAATGTTGCACCCATTTCAACAGCAGGTTCAGCGTTGTATGAGTTGCGCGGGTCTATTTTTTCGGGTATTCAAACCCTTCCGGTAAGTTTTACTTCCTCTGGAACAGTTGCTAATGATGGGTGGAATTTGGTAGGGAATCCATATCCATCTACCATTGATTGGGATGCGGCTTCCGGCTGGACTAAAACTAATCTCAACGATGCAACTTACATGCGAGATAATGGCGCAGGAACAGTGGCTACTTATGTAGGGGGTGTTCCGCAAAATGGTGGAAGCAGGAATATTAGCTCCGGGCAGGCATTCTTCGTTAAAAGTGATGGCGGAGTTCCATCCCTACAGGTTACTGAAGCGGTAAAAGTAGCGGGCACGCAAACGACTTTTTTCAGGGAAGGGGCAATACCCGATGTTTTAAGAATTAAACTGATAAAAGCAAACTTGCAAGATGAAACGGTAGTTAGATTTTCTCCGGACGCAACAGAAGGGTTTGACGGTTCGCTGGATGCATACAAACTTAAAAATGCTTATTTTAATTTTTCTTCTGTATCGGGTGAAACAAAGTATGCAATTAACTCACTTCCAAATTTTGGTTGCTCACAATCCCTGGCATTGAACATCGCTGATGCAACGGCCGGAGCGTATAGATTGGAACTTTCACAATTTGATTCTTTTGATGGTGCGGTTGAATTTTCGTTGTTAGATCAGTTTACAGGAAAAGTGATTGACGTTAAATCAAACCCGGTTTATGAATTTGAAATTACTACCGAGGCTAACTCAACTGGTAATAGGTTTAATCTCATCATTTCGTTAGCAGGCATTGATAATTCAATTGTTGCCGAAGCACTTGAATCCACATGTAGTAATGCGGAAGGATATATGATTAGCTTACCTTCATCTCAATTAGGCGTTTCTTACTATGCTTCGTTTAATGGGTCTATAATATCTGAGAATATTGCGGGTTCAGGAAGCAATCTTACCATAGGTATTGATCAATCAAAACTTTCAGTGGGGGATAACAATATTATTGTTTTTGGAAAGCGCGCATCTTGTGGTGCCACTCCTTTGTTGCAGACAGTGAGTGTGAAGTTTGACAACGTGTATCAGATTCAATCAGTAACGAACGGAACATCCTGTCAGGAAGGCGCAGTGTCGCTAATGGCTAGCGGAGCACCTGAAAATGGTTCGTATAAATGGTATGAATCCATGGAATCTACTGATCCGATTTCAGGATCCAACTCAAGCAGTTTCAATACACCTCTCTTAACCAAGTCTCGTGATTATTATGTATCCGCGGTTAACTCATTAGGGTGCGAGGGCGAAAGAAAAATTGTTAAGGCTGAGGTTGTACAGTATGAAGATGTTTTAATCTCAGAGCCTGAGTATGGAGTGCTTACTTCAACCTATTCAGAGGGCAATGTTTGGTATTTTAATGATGCAATCATTGTAGGCGGAAATAAACAAAGTATTGCAGCCGATAAGTCGGGTGTATATAAGGTTGAGGTAACAATCGGCACTTGTAAAACGATTGATTCATACGACTTCGCAGTTACGGCTATAGAAGGTAATAGCTCAGATGGTGTAAGTCTTTATCCTAATCCGGTAACAACAGAATTGACCATCGATCTTAGAGGTAAGAAGGTAGCGTCTGTTAACCTGATCTCAAATACAGGTGTTCAATTGCATAATCAAAATGTTAGTGTTGGAATGGAGAACATCACGTTAGATATGCGAAGCAACCCACCAGGTTTGTACTTGGTTAAATTAATAGGCATTGATAAATCAGTATCCACGTATAAGATTATGAAGCGATGAGAATAGTTCATTCACCTTTCAAGATTCTTTTAGTAAGTGTATCACTGATACTTTTTGTAGCATTCTCAGTTGTGGCTCAGCCAGGTGATCCTGCGGTAGATCCGGACGTTCCCATTACCGGAATTGAGATTTTGGTCGCTTTGGGTGGCATGTTAGGTGTTAAGAAACTCATTGCAAGAAAGAAGTCGAACTAATTATATGTAGCAGTGAAAAGGTTTCCAATATTACTCAGGCGCCTGAAAATCCTTCCACGCTGGGTAATTATTCTAATTGATTGCTCATTTATTATTTTCTCAACGCTGCTGGGCTACTTGTTAAGGTTTAACTTTTCAAGTTCTGATTTACAAACAAACAACTATAAGCAAGGTATCCTGATTTATGCAGCGTGTGGGTTGCTTTCTATTATAACCACGGGCAGCTATAGAGGCATCATTAGATACACGGGGCTGCAAGATGGTGTGCGGATATTCTTTATGCTACTGTTGAATGTTGCATTAGTTAGTGCCATCAATTTGATTACCTTTTTTGTTAACGGAACTTTTATTATTCCATTTTCAGTAGTTTTTATAAGTCTATTATCATCATTCTTATTTTTATTTAATTATCGTTTGCTGGTTAAATATATATTCACCTATTATCGGGATGCCATAATTAAGAAGAGCCGTGTTTTAATATTTGGAGCGGGACAAACCGGTATTATCACGCGCCATGTGATAGACTCCACGCCACGCATGCAAATTGTCGGATTCTTAGAGGATAATGGAAATAAGGTAGGAAAGGTGGTTGACGGAACGAAAATTTACGATGCCCGAAAAGATAATCTTGATTACTATTTTGATGAATTAAGTATCGATGAACTTGTGATTACGGTGCGGGATATTTCGCTGGAGCGGAAAAATGAGTTGGTCGATGCCTGCTTGCGTAATAAAGTTAAAGTAAGAACGATTCCTCCTGTAGAGAAGTGGGTGGGCGGTGAATTGAGCATTAGTCAGATTCGAGAAATTAATATTGAAGAGTTATTAGGTCGTGAAACCATACAACTTAATAATCCTTCAATCATCAACGACATCAAAGGCAAGCGAATATGCATAACGGGTGCAGCAGGATCTATTGGCAGTGAATTGGTTCGCCAGTTGGCAGCTTACTCCCCCGAGCGAATAATATTAATTGATCAGGCAGAATCACCGTTGTATGAAATTGAACGTGAAATAAAAGGAAAATTTCCTGTAAAGGTTATTCCATATTTAGCAGACATAACTAATACACATAGAATATCTTCTATTCTTGAGGAAAACAAGCCTGAGATAATTTACCATGCTGCCGCTTATAAGCATGTTCCTTTGATGGAGGGAAACCCTAGTGAAGCAATTCAGTGCAATATTTTAGGAACTAAAAACTTAGCTGATTTAGCCATTAAGTTTAAAGTGCGAAAGTTTGTAATGATTTCCACAGACAAGGCAGTTAATCCTACTAATGTAATGGGTTGCTCTAAGCGAATTGCCGAAGTGTATGTACAAGCTTTAAATAAGAAACTTCATGACGAAGGGAATTATAAAACTGCTTTTGTAACAACTCGCTTCGGCAATGTGTTGGGTTCAAATGGTTCTGTAATTCCGTTGTTTAAAAATCAGATTTCAGTAGGCGGCCCGGTTACAGTTACCCACCCTGAGGTTACCCGTTTTTTCATGACCATCCCTGAAGCTTGCCAGCTAGTTTTGGAAGCGGGTACGATGGGAAAAGGAGGCGAGATCTTTATTTTTGACATGGGTAAGCCTGTGAAGATTCTAGACTTGGCTCGCAAAATGATTTTACTTTCAGGGTTGCAACCTGGCAAGGATATCGAAATAGTATTTTCTGGTTTGCGGGAAGGAGAGAAATTGTATGAAGAACTCTTGAACCAAGCGGAGGATACAATCCCAACGCATCACAACAAAATTTTAATAGGCAAAGTTGTGGCGCATTCGTATGAGGATATTAATCGGTATGTTGAATTATTCTTCGATCTTGTAAATGATAAGAATGAACTGAAGATGGTTGCACTTATGAAAGAGTTAATTCCAGAATTTAGAAGTAACTATTCGAGGTACGAAATCTTAGATAAGATTTAAGTACTATCTCTTAAATCCACCTTTCTTATTGTATCTATAGAAAGAACTTCGCTTTTTACTATAAGTTCTTCCATTGTTTTGTCCTCCTAAATCTAAAGGCAGGTAATACTCAATTTTCACATTTAGAAGAAAATAACCATCGTCATTATCTGGGTTGCCGCGTTGAGTTCCTGCAGGAGCAGCAGCGAATCCAACTTCTGGACGCCTGTCTGAGAGGGCAGCTGCAATAGGTTCAGCAAAAGCGGCAGTCCCTGGGTGAACGGTACTAACATCATCTAAATAATCTGTAAAAGTCTTTCTGTACCCACCTTCAAGCGCCACATTGAAATTAGGTCCTGCTTTTAATCTAACGCCAAGACCAAAAGGAATTACTAAGCCTATTCTACTATAATCAACTCCTTCAGTTTTTAACGGTTGTAAAGCATATTTTTGGCCCTGATATTCTGCCTTAGGATTCATGTAAAGTACCCCAACGCCTCCGAAACCATACACGTTAAAATAGGGTCGTCTGTAGTATCTATTGCCATTGGGGAAGAGATTAAAAGCTCCTGTAAAAGCGAGTTCCACGTTGTTCGATTGGAATGACAGATTTCTTTTAACGCGACCTCCATCATCGGCCTTACTGTCCGTTCCTTCCAAGGTAAACCATGTAAGCTCAGCTCTGGTGCTTATTCTGGGTGTAAAATAATATTGGAGACCGGCATTAAAATTTGGTTTTGCATCAATATAGTTACCCGGATTAGCAAGCTCACCAAAATAGGTGGAAGTGCCAGTACCGGCAACTAGAATCAATGCCCGGCTTTTTCTCATGGCGTAGAAACTTTGCGCAAACGCTAAGTCTGCAACAAGAATCAATGCAATAACAACTAACAGTTTCCTCATAGGTTAGCTTTAATCGTCCAATTTAAGCATTTTCGTTTAAGTAAACCAACTTACGCAAGCACATCTGTTATTTTTTGAGCTGCATCCTTTAATAAGATTGCTGAAAACACCTTTAATCCTGATTCTTTGATGATTTTAGCCCCTTCTTCAGCATTGGTTCCTTGTAGCCGAACAATAATCGGAACCGGAATATTTCCTACTTTCTTGTAAGCTTCAACAACCCCACTGGCAACCCGGTCGCAACGAACTATCCCTCCGAAAATATTGATTAAGATCGCTTTAACGTTGGGATCCTTTAAGATAATTCTAAAACCAGCCTCAACGGTTTCAGCATTTGCACTACCGCCCACATCCAGGAAGTTTGCAGGCTCACCGCCAGAAAGTTTAATAATGTCCATAGTGGCCATCGCAAGCCCGGCTCCATTTACCATACAGCCTACATTGCCATCCAACTTTACATAATTTAAACCAGATTTTCCGGCTTCTACTTCCAAAGGATCTTCTTCTGAAAGATCTCTTAATTCTTCCAGGTCTTTATGGCGATAAAGTGCGTTGTCATCAAGATTCACTTTGCCATCAACAGCCAATATTTTATTATCGGAAGTCTTTAACACTGGATTTATTTCAAACATCGATGCGTCAAGCCCTATGTAGGCTGCATATAAAGAGTTAATGAATCGGATCATTTCCTTAAAGGCATTACCTTCCAGCCCTAATGCAAACGCAATCTTGCGCGCCTGAAAGGGTTGTAATCCTATGGATGGATCAATCCACTCTTTAACGATTTTTTCAGGATGATTTTCAGCTACCTCTTCAATGTTCATTCCGCCTTCGGTGGAGGCCATAATAACGGGTCTGCTTGTGGCGCGATCCAATAAAATACTCATATAGTATTCTTTAGGCTCATTCTCACCGGGATAATAAACATCTTCAGCAATCAGCACCTTATTTACTTTCTTGCCGGCTGCACCTGTTTGGATTGTGACCAAGGTTCCGCCTAAAATGGCCTTCGACTTTTCAAAAACTTCATCAATGCTTTTTGCAAGCACAACGCCTTTAGAACCCGTCTCTTTTACAGTTCCCTTTCCACGACCACCTGCATGTATCTGAGCCTTAATAACAAACCACTTCGAGCCAGTTTCGGCACCTATTTCCTTTGCAGCGGCAACAGCCTTGTCAGGCGTGTCGGCAACAACGCCTCTTTGCACAGCAACTCCGAATTTTTTAAGAATGTCTTTAGCCTGATATTCGTGGATGTTCATAATTAAGTAGTTTTGGAGGGCAAGCTACTTTTTTTAATTTTCTAATTCAAGAACTAATATACTCATGTTGCGAGCGGAAGGATTAATGAAATCGTACGGATCACTTCCGGTATTAAAAGGTGTGGATGTTACAATAGCCAAAGGCGAGGTAGTTTCAATTGTGGGAGCTTCTGGCGCAGGTAAAAGTACCTTACTGCATATTCTGGGTACGCTCGATAAACCAGATACTGGAAAAGTTGAGATTAATAACACCAATATTTTTGCCCAAACTTCAAAAGCCTTAGCTGAATTCAGAAATAAGAACCTTGGGTTTGTATTTCAATTTCATAATCTGTTACCTGAGTTTTCGGCACTGGAGAATATTATGATACCAGGATTTATTGCTAAAACTGATGAGGGGAAGCTTAAGAGCAGAGCTCTACAATTACTTGATACACTTGGGCTAAAAGACCGGGCGAACCATAAGCCGGCTGAACTTTCGGGTGGCGAGCAGCAGCGGGTTGCTGTAGCCCGGGCATTAATTAATAATCCTATTTTAATTTTTGCCGATGAGCCAAGTGGAAACCTCGATTCCAATAATGCGAAGGACTTACACGAACTTTTCTTTAAACTCAGAAATGATTTTGGCCAAACCTTTGTAATCGTAACTCATAATCAGGAGTTCTCAGCCATGACCGATCGCAGAATAGAAATTAAAGATGGGGTAATGGTTAATTAAATATTGGGCATCTCTAAAAACTCCGCTTACCCTTCTCTTTTGGAGAAGGGACCATTATCAATTGTCTATTATCAACTAGCTCCTCTACTTCCACATGACCTTTTTGGTTAATTGCCATAAGCGTTACAGCCTTTAATTCGTTGATCAGTAAAGGATCATATTTAGCTGCAACACGAATGTAGTTCTCAGTAAAACCATGCATCAATCCATCTTCAACATCATTCTCGAATAAAACCGAAAAGGATTTCCCTAGATTTTTCTCGTAAAATGCTCTGCGCTTTTTATCCGAAAGGATATGTAACATTTTTGAGCGCTCATTTCGTTCGCGCATCGGCACAGCGTTGGGCAGGGTAGCAGCTAATGTGTTTTCGCGTTCCGAGTAAGTAAACACATGCAGGTAGGAGATCTCCAATTCGTTCAGGAATTGATACGTCTCTAAAAAATGCTCTCGTGTTTCTCCGGGGAAGCCCACAATCACATCAACACCAATACAACAAGCTGGCATTACTGATTTTATTTTATCAACGCGGCTAACATAAAGGTCGCGTTGATATCTTCTTTTCATCAATTTTAAAATTGCGTTTGATCCAGATTGAAGCGGAATGTGAAAGTGGGGGACAAATCGTTTGGATTGACCAACGAACTCAATGATTTCATCCGTTAATAAATTTGGCTCAATAGATGAAATTCTAAATCGTTCGATGCCTTCAACCTTATCAAGCGCGTTGATCAAATCAATAAATCGTTCTTCCCGAACTCCATTGCGTAATCCAAAATCACCGGTGTTAACGCCAGTGAGAACAATCTCTTTTACTCCGGTGGCAGCAATTTCCTTAGCATGATTAACTAAATTAAAAATACTATCACTTCGGCTTGATCCACGCGCCAGCGGGATTGTGCAAAAGGAACACGAGTAATCGCAACCATCCTGCACTTTTAAGAAAGTTCTTGTACGATCATGAAGCGAATAGGAGGTATTGAACGTGCTAACTTCATTTATATCGGACGCAAACACGGTAGGTTTTTCAGGCCGAACAAAGCCATCGAGTAATTCAACCAAACGAAACTTTTCTGCTGCACCCAATACCGCATCCACACCCGGAATTTCAGAAATTTCCTGAGGTTTTAGTTGCGCATAACAACCAATAATGGCCACGTAGGCATTCGGAGAAATACTCCGGGCTTCCCGCACAATCTTCCTACATTTCTTATCGGCATTTTCGGTTACCGAGCAGGTGTTAATGATGAAAATATCGGGTTGATCTGTGAAATCTACTTTCAAATACCCTTTTTCCTCAAATTTTCTCGAGATTGTCGAGGTTTCGGAATAGTTGAGTTTACATCCTAAGGTATAAAAAGCTACTTTTTTCATAACAAGTTGCAAAGATAACAGCTGTTCCTATCCTCACAAAGACTTGCATGTTGATTGAACGGTTTAACTTTAGCCCATATTCTATCCCGAAGAAGAATGCAGCAACGACTCCCTCTGGTATTAGCCATAATTCTGATTGTGCATTTAGCGGTTTCATTGTTCTTCATTGTTGATCCGCTATTGCTGCGCGGCACAAGACTTTCAAAGATTTATAAATCATACTTATTGCCGGGTCCCTTTTTCTCTGACGTGAAGATAATTGATAATTATAGGCTTCATGTCTCGTGGAGAGTTAATGGCCAATGGTCAGTTCCAAAAGATTATGCTATGGAGAATTTCAAAAGCTATCAAAGTCAATTAAATCTCTCAAGCCTTTATAGAAGTCGGTTAGAACGAACCTTGTATTTAAAACTATTGCTTCCTCACGAAGGTCAAGAACCAGAACTTTTTAACAGAAAAGAATTTATTCCATTTATAGAATATCATTCTGAGCATTACCTTCCTAAAACGGCAGATTCCATTCGGTTAACTTTTGTTCATAAAAAAGTTACAGATTTCACAATTAAAACAGATTCCGCAAACTATCTATTAGCAAGGTGAACTTACGATCAACATACTACGCTACGTTTGTGCGATTTTTAAACTCTGAGAA
>Ga0163146_10005128_pt1 | contig 15546 bp, 7 predicted proteins | sample OliLakLV19MP7G1_FD_148648 | JGI IMG/M metagenome (GOLD analysis project Ga0163146, IMG submission 148648) | Freshwater microbial mat bacterial communities from Lake Vanda, McMurdo Dry Valleys, Antarctica - Oligotrophic Lake LV.19.MP7.G1 | ecosystem: Environmental > Aquatic > Freshwater > Lake >...
CCTGCTCGTCGCGACGTGGTCGCAGGGCATGCACGACCTGCTCGAGCCCGATCCGGAGTGGACGAAGTTCCTGCTGGAGCGACGCGCGCGGCTGCATGCGGAGCGCGCCCCACTGGCCGAGTCTCACACCGAGTTCTCGAAGTGAGCGTCAGCATCCGGCGTCCGCAGCGATTCGGAACTGTGCTGTGGTGTACCCGCTATGGGATCAGGCACTTGAAGACAGCATCCGACAAGTCTCCGTAGAACTCGATGCTGATCTTCGTCCACAGCTCGTCGGGCAGTTCGTCGAGGCCCCTGCGAGCAGAGACAGGCAGGAGCAGCCTTGATGCCTTCTTCTCGACCGCGAGCTGCGCGATCTCGGATGGCTTGGGAATGAGGTCCATGGAACCGCCGAGGTTCATGGGCCCGACGATGATCGTCCCCGCGCAGGTGTTACGTTCCTGGAGCGCGCCGACGAGCGCGACCAGGATGGGCAGTCCGAGCCCAGCGCCCGACTTGTCGGCCTCCAGCGCGCGCAGCTGGATCGAGAAGTCGTGCGCGCGCGGATCCCGGTCCCCCACGAGGTCTTTCCGGCGCGTGTAGAGAATCTGCTCCGCGACCCTAGTGCTCTCGCGGAATGCCGGTGGAACCGGTTGGTTCAGGATGTGCACACCGGAACCGGGACCGACCGTGGCCTCGATGCGGCAGAGACCGAGTCCAGCGTTCCCCCCGAGGCTGACGGCGAACACTTGGCCGGGCGGCAACGGATCGCTGTCGATCGCCTCGTCACTGTGGAGTTCGGGAGTCTGCACGAACTGCTCGATGCCATCCACGCCGAGCGTGTAGCTGAAGTGCGTGTTGCGGAATTCGCTCTTCAAGCAGCGCTTCTGCTGTTCCTTGACGCGGCGGCGCGATTCCAGCGCGAGTCGCACGATCGACTCCAAGTCCTCGTCCGGGATCGCCATCTCGCGGTCGGGAAAGAGCAGCTTCACGAGGCCGCTGACCGTCTTCTGGACGGCCTCGATGTCGCGGCCGCTCAGCGCTCCTCCCCAGTAGACGCGGTTCTGGAGCACGGACATGCGGCTCTCGCGCCGCAACCTCGTCCAGCACTCGCTCAAGTAGTCGCTCACGAGACCGAAGTGATTCGTCAGGTGCTCGCGAGGGTCGAGCTTCGGGAAGTCCCACCCCGGCGCGAAAGCGTGGATGCGGTCGTGGAACGCGGTGTCGTCGCGCATCTCTTTGGGGAGCGGGCTCAACAAGTGACCGATGCGCTGTTGCTGGACGACGTCGACGTCGAAGTTGCCCACCATGACCATCCCGCCCTCGCCGCGGATGCTGTCTTTGCCCCGGCTGAATTCCCCCGAAGCCATGTATCCCTTCATGATGTTGACCCCGTCCTTCTGATCGAACGAGATCCCGGAGACTTCGTCGAAGCACACGACGTCGTACTGACACACGAGTCCGCGCTGGCCGGTCGCCATGTTCACGAACATCTTCGCGACGGTCGCCTTGCCGCCGGAAATGAGGTGCGAGTACGGCGACACCTGCTGGTAGATGTGGCTCTTACCGGTACCCCGCGGCCCGAGTTCGACGAGGTTGTAGTTGCGCTCGACGAACGGGACCATGCGCAGGAGTACGACGAGCTTGGCCCGTTCGGTGAGCTTCTCGGGCTCGAGTCCCACCGAACGAATGAGAAGGTCGCGCCATTCGCTCGTGGTGAACGCTCGCCGCGCCTTCGCCAGGACCTCGAGCACGTTCGGACTCGACATCTGGATGGGCCGGACCGCGGCCGCTCGAAATGGACGTCCGCTGCCTTCCTGCGCAACGACCGCGTCGTACTCGAGGGTCACCTCGGCATAGAAGCCGTCGGTCAACATGCGCTCGTTCTCGTTCACGAGCCCGTCGGCGATCTGCACGTCGCGGAGGTTCAAGCTCGGCAGCTCGACCAAGTAGCAGTCGTTCTTCGCGTCTAGTCGCGCCTTGACGACGTCGATCAGCTTGACCGAGCCCTCCTCCCGGGCCCGAGCCTTGAAGAGCTCTTCTTCGCCCGTGCGCACGGTGCGGCCGCGAAGCTGCTTCTCGACGACCTCGAGCCCCTCCTGGATCGCCTTCTCGTCCGTGCTCGCGCAGTAGCGCCCGAGCAGGAACTCGACCACGTAGGTCGGGACCGGGTACTGCCGCGCGTACTTCCGCACCAAGTCCTTGCGCACGAGGTAACCCTCGAACGCCGAGGCCCCGAGCCGATCCAGCGCATCCATCGTCATGGTCGTCGTCACGCGTTCATCCCCACCTTCGTCTTGCGTTGCGCGAGCACCGTTCCATCGGCGGCCAGGAGGACCAGCACGAGTTCCGCGCGCTCGTGTGCATCGTCATCGAGGAGCAGGCTCGACTCGCCGCCGTCCGCCACGCTCCTCGCCTTCGAGATCGACTTCCCGTTGGGCCGTTCGAGCCGGAGTTGGGCGCTCACGTCGCCCGACGCGACGTCCGCCTTCACGAAGCACCGCATCCCCTGCCAGCGGATCGAGCGGATGCTCGCGCGAGCAGGTCGCTCACCGCCGCGTTCGATCCGTAGATCGGGAATCAAGCACTCCTGGATGCTCACTCCGCCGTGCGCGTACTCGAGCTGCTGGTTGAAGCAACCGATGCCCGACGGCGTGGCGAAGCGCTGCGCGGCGTTCCAATGCCACGCGAACGTCGGCACGGCGACGTCCGCGTTCCCCGCGATCGCGGCGCAACGCGCCCAGCGACTCGCGGTCAAGTGCTTCGGCAGTTCCGCCTTGGGCAGACCACCCGGCAACCACAGCCAACCGTGATCCGTGACGATGCGAATCGTCTTCCAGCCCGCGTCGAACAGGACCACGACTCGTTCGACGATGCGCGCGATCTCGGGCTCGATCTCGCGAGCGAGCGCGCGGTGCAGCTGATGTCCACGCTCGTCGAGCTTGCCCGTCTCGCACCATCCGCGCGCAGCGTCGCTCACGGGCCAGTCACTCGGCCCGCCCTCGACGAGCTGGTAGCCGCGCCGCTCCATCAGCGCGCGCAGCGACGCAGCTTGCACGGCGCGTCCGTCCGCCGAGGCCTTGGGGGCGAAGTCCGCCGGCAAGTTCGCCCCGACGATCTCGTCGGCGACCGGCGACACGGCCGGCTTGGCCGTCGCGGTCACGGTCGGCAGCGCGGCCCAACGCTGCTTCAGGTTCACGCGCATGCCGCGACTCTCGAGTCGCACGACGAGCTCGCGCGCCACGTCGTAGCGCAGGCCGTCCACGAAGAGGATGAGTCCGCCAACATCGACGTCGATCGCTTCGAGTGCGCCGCGCCCGGGAAGTGCTCGCGCCTCGATGGCTCGTTGGAATGCAACGGCCCCGAGTTCGAGCCAGGGCTCGAGCAGCGCCTGCACGACTTCCGCGACGAGATCCTCGTCCCTCACCTCGGCCGCCGCGAAGGCCTGCCACGCCGCCCCGTCGGCGCGCCATCCATGCTCGTCGTAGGCGCGCGCGATTTCATCGGGCGTGGATCCGCCGAGCGCCGAGCGGGCTTCACGCGCCAGGACGGCCAGCGGCTCGAGCACTCGCGCCATCGGAGCGCGCCCCAGTCGAGCCCACACCCAACCGCGCCGAGGGGCGTGTTCGCGCTCGAGATCCAGAACGGCTTCGCACGCCTCTCCTTGAGGAACTCCGTGGAGATCGCCGAGGACCGTGCGCAATTCGGCCTCGCCCGCCTCGTTCTCGTCCGGCCAACGCTCCTTGTCGAAGATCAGCCCGGTCGGCTTGCTGCGTACGAGCAGTTCCGCGATGCCCGGAAATGCCGGCGGCGCTTCGCTGAACCGCTTCCACAGCTCGTCCCATCCGCGCGCGCCCGTGCCGAGCTTCTCTCCCGCAACCGTCGCGTCCTCGGTCTCGGGATCGAACCCGAAACGCTTGACGACCAATCCACGGAACGCCGCCCAGTCCTGCGGCCGCATGCGCCCCCGCGTCTCCGTCGGAGCACCCATCCAGCGCAGCAGGTCTCGCACCGGATCCGCGCTGAGCATCCGATGGAAGTCCGCGGCATCGAGCCGGCGATCGCGCAGCTCCGACAGCGGCGCGTGCGCGAGGTCAGGCAGCGCGCGCAGAAGCGCCTCCGTCGTCTCGCGATCGCGCGCGAGGTCGAGGCCGAGCGCTTCGGGCGACGACAAGAACGCGCTGACGGTCCAGTCGTGCCCCCCGCGTTGGAGACACAGCGCGCCGCGGAACAAGAGCTCGACGAGCGGCTGGAGCGCCACGCGCGTGTCCTCGCCCGCTCGCAAGTCCTGACGCCCGACGCCGGGCAGATACAGGATCGGCGGTCGATCGCTCGGCAACCCCGGAACGCTCACGGTGCGGTCGACGACGCACCGCAGCCAGATCGCCGGACCGCGTCGCTCCGCGGGCGAGTACGCCCCGAGCTCGACGAGTTCCGGCAGCGCCGCACGCAGGCTCGCGAGGATCGGAACCCAATGCCCTTCGGGGTCCGTCCACAGGATGGCCGCGGGCGCGGTCGAGCCGTCCTCCGTGCCACGGCACGCTCGCAACCGTGTCGCGAGCGCCTCGATCAGCGTGCGCGCCCCGTCGGTCACCATGGCTTCAACCCCTTGTGAGCCTTGGACTTTCGGAGCCCACCCACGCTCCGGGCGCGGTTATGTGCGCACATAACGCGTTCATATCGATCAATGCCGCGGAGGTCGGTCGAGGTCGCACGGAGCACGCGCGCTCCGATATGGGGCCCCATATCGCTTCCATAACGACCCAAAGCGCGAGCGCTCACGCTGCCCCCTCATCGGCGTCGGATCCGAGCGCAGGCAGCGCCACGTAGTGCGCCCCACGTCGCTCGCCCTCGATCCGCAGGAAGTGCTTTTGGACGAGGTCTCGTAGCTCCCCCTTCGCCGCCTCGCGTGGAAGCGCGAACAGCCGACGGTAGTCCGCGTTCGTGAGCCTCGCTTCCCCACGGAAGTGCCGACGCAAGACGGGCAGCCGCGATTCCAGGAATCCCCGACGCTGGATGAGGCTCGGCGAAACGCGATACGCAGCCCCACGCCCTGCCGCACCGGTCGCGAGGACGACGCCGGCCTGGACGAGCTGCTGGATCTCTCGATACGCATCGTCACGATCGACACCGTTCAGCTCGCGGTAGTCCTCGTTGGTGAAGCGTTCAGGTCGCGCGAGCAGCACGCGCTTCTGCGCCAGCGTGAGCGGAAGGTCACCGACGAGTCTCTGCCACTCGAGGCTCGGTCCGACGAAGATCGGGACGTTGAACAGCGTGACGCCGAACACGCCGTGCGCGAAGTCGAACCCAGGCTCGCGCAGGAAGCTCTGGTGCATCTCGTCGAACATGCGCGGGATGCCCTCGCCTTCGTCGCGCATGATCCCTGCTTCGACGAGCGCTCGAACGAGCAACGGATTCCGGCTCGCATGCGCCGGCGCATGCGCACGCAGCGCTTCCAACGTCACCGGCGGGATCAAGTCACCGGGGCTGCGCACCTCCATGCGGTCGTCGTAGAACCAGACCTCGGTCTCGAGACCTTGCATCTCGTAGTCACGGTGCGCGATCGCGTTGACGAGCGCTTCCTGCCAAGCGAACTCCGGGTACTCGGGCGTCTCACGGAAGAAGAGGTCGTGCAACTTCTCCGAGCGCCGCACCTGGGTCGCCGCGTACTTCAGCGCCTGCGGCAACGCGAGCGCGATGGGCGGATCGAAGCGCTCGAGCTGCGCGACGTTGCGCCGCGTGCCGTGCTCGCGGCTCGTGCCGTCGACGCGGAAGAAGCGGATGCCGGCACGCGGATGCCAGCTCAGTGCCGGTTGCCGCGCGAACAAGAGCAACGCCGCATTCGTGATCGCGAGGCCAGTGCCCCGCGCATGGACGAGGCCGAGGCGCACGAGCAGTTCTCCAGTTCCCCGCTTGCCCAGAGGCGATTCGAAGAAGAACGCGCGCGCCAGCTCCAGGTCGAGATCGTCGATCGTCGCCTCGGGACGAATGCGCGCCTCGTAACCGACGGTGCGATACGCCTGCTTGCGCTGGTTGATGACCTCCTGCGGTTCGCGACGCACCGTGTCACCGACGCGGTACGGGAAGCCGTTCCCGTCCACCATCACGGCCTCGGCGGACATCGGCACGTCGATGACGAAGACCTCGTGCCCATCGAGCGCGAGCCGCTGCGTGCGACAGCGGACGGCCGGCCGCAGACGTCGCTCAGGCGTGGCGAAGAACTCCTCGACGGCCTCGTCGGGATAGCGATGCCCGGTCACGACGCCATCGTCATCGACACCGAGGACGAGCGTGCCGCCATCCGCGTTGGCGAAGGCCGCGACGTACTCGGCGATCCCGTCGCGCACCTTGCGACGATCGAGCGCGGTGGGCGGTTCGACGGAGCGATCCCAGAGCGACTTGAACTCGAGGAACTGACCTTCGTCTCGCGAGAGGAGCGCGCGCAGCTCGGCCTCGGTGAAGAGCGGGCTCGCGGAACTCACTCGAAGAACCCCGCGAACGCACGGAGAGCCTTCGACTGCTCCAGATTCTCGGGGACGCTCGACTCGCCCTTCCGTGCCTTCTCGACCGTGCCTTCGACCCACTCCGATGCACGACGCTGAAGACGGTTCACGCTCGCGGGGCTGGCCAGCGCCGCAACCGGGCGGGTCGCGAGATCCGTGATGACGTTGAACACGCCGTACCCGTTCCTCCCCAACTCCTCCGAGTAGTCGTGGTCGAGCTGGTCGAGATGCGCCGCGAACTGGCTCAGCTTGCGTGCGCCAGCCGAACTCTGCCACCGCTCGGGTTCCAGGGGCATCCCGAGCGCCTGACAGACGATCGCCGGCACATGCGCGCGCTCGATCGGCATCGACTTCAGCACGGCCATCCACCCATCGAACTCCGACTGCAACGCGTCGATGCTCGTGAAGGACGATCGGAAGACCGCGGTCCGCTTGATCTCCCGAGACGTATGCGGGTACCGGAACTCGATGCTGCGCTTGCCGAAGATCATCCCGTTCGTGCACATGCCGCGACACGATCCAACGTCAAAGCGCAGAGGAAACGTGCGGTTGTAGCTGTTCGTGATGCGCAGGAACGGTCGCCACTCCGCCGCTTTGGCCGTCGGAGGAACCTGCTCCAAGTAGTCGACGTGACAGAACGACCTCGTCGTGGGCTGCACGATGTTGAAGAGGCTCATCGTGTCCGCCGAGCGCTTGAACACCTGCTCGAAGCAGGCTCGGCCGAGGGCGAGAGCCTCGCTGTTCTCGACGAGTCGATACTGGTCCGAGACGACCGACAGGACACGGCCGCGCTCGACATCCACGATCGCTCGATAGCCATCGACGCGAACATGACCGGACTCGCCCATCAAGTTGGGCGCGCCGCCGACGAAGAGCGGACGCTCCTCGATCGGGAAAAGGACGTCTTCGAGCTTGGGAGCAGACTTGTGTTGGATCATGTCAACGCCGCCTTGTGAGCATCAGCGCGCGCGGCTTCCTTCGCAGCGCGCGTGTAGTGCAGGTCGTTCCAGCGCTGGCCGTCGCATCCCGAGCCCGCCGCCGGAGCACCGAGCGCTGGGAACCCGAAGTTGATGCGGTGCTCGATCCTCTTGTCGGGATCACAGCCCCAGAACCACGGGAACTGGAGCCGCGGTCGCAGACTCTGCGGCTCCTTGCCGCGGTCCTTGGCCCACTTGATGTTGGGCTTCGCGCGCAGGATGCCGGCACCCTTGCGATCGACGTTCGCCGCCGCGAGGAAGGGCCGGATGTTCAGACGCACGCCGTCGTCGATGTCCGGCTCCCAACCGATCGCCTGCTCGTGCAGCGGCTTCCAGCGCACGAAGAGGTCGTAGGGCGGCTCGCCCGCGAGGATCTTCTCGAGCTCGGCCTTCAAGGTCAGCGCCGCGGCGAGTCGGCCGTCCGAGCCTTCGCGCTTCTCACGCTGCTCGGCGCGTTGACGTTCGATCCACTCGCCCAGGTACGTGTGCGCCAACGACTCGAGCGTGCGACGTCCCTCGCCGGCCGGGGCGGCGAGGCGGTGGTAGTTCACGAGCGCGCTGAACCCGTCCTTGCGTCCGTCCCACACGTGCCAGACGAACGGCAATTGGTGGAAGAGAGAACAGTGCTCGTCGAAGAAGTGATCCCGCAGCCACTCTTCCAGTGAGTCGGCGGGAGAGCGATCGGCCGCTGCGCCCCTGAGGAGTTCACGCTCGCGTGCGGCGGCGAAACCACTCGGTACGTCAGCAAGAGCAGCCGCGAGGAGCGCGCGGACTCGATCAGCAGCGGACGGTTCACCACGCATCGGCGTGAGGCAGACGATGCCGTTCTTGTCGACGAACGTGTCGAGGGCGCGACACTTCGCAACCCATGCTCGCGCGGCTACGTCGAGAAGCATCTGCTCGTCGTGCTCTGCCGGCCAGCGATAGCCGAGAAGGCGCGCGACCGCGACTTGGAGCACATCGCGAACATTTGGTTCGCGACATATCAGTGACGGGTGGCGATCTGTGCCCCCGGGGTCCGCAACGCCGAACGGGGAGCGTGATGCGGCACCACCGGCGAGCAGGCCGGCTGGGTGACCGTGAACAGGCCACTGTGTCGGGTCGTTGGACTGCGCCGCTGGGAGTCCTTGCGGGTACTGCTCAACCGCGATGCGTTGCCAACGGCTCAAGCTGAATGGAGTCTTGAGCAAACTATGCTCAGTCAGACTAAGCGCTTGGTCGAGATTCCGAGCAAGCCGCTCAAACTCCGCGCTGCGCACAAAACACAGGACGGCGGCCATATCTGCTGGATTTCTTGGAACTACCGCAGCCATTGTAGTGTCGAACATCGTCCCCAAATATGCCGCGGCTCTTGGCACACCGGTAACGCTAACGGCAACACCAAGACGACCCCAAGCCCCCCCGCCTGACTTCCAACCTCCAAGCCGCCCTTCGGCCTTCAACCCAAGCGCGTGCTTGTAGTACCGACCTTCACCACCTTCCCAATGGAGCACACAGCAGGAGCCGGAGACGAATTGTTCTTCACGAGGAGCAATCTGCACGAAGCGGTACGCCACTGAAACCAGAGGAAATTCCCAGAATCGAAACACAAACTGGGCATTATCACTCGTTCCTATGCCCTGAAAGGAGTCCGCAACGCTTGCTAACAGAGTGCTCTCGTTCCTCGCTGCGAACATTATTCGCGAATCGGGATTCTTGAGCTGAGCAGCTTGCGCGATCAGGCGCACGGAGCCGTCGGCGGGGCCTGAGGGAGTATCGCTGTCAGGTTCGGAGTCGGTGTCCGGTTCTTCTGTGGTCGGTTCGATGCTCGCGAGCGAAACGTCGGCCGAGTTCGTGCTCGCGTGCTCTTCGGAAAGCGAGAGGTGCTCTCCGCGGAGGAGCGCGGCCTTCCCGTCCGGCGTACCGACCGCGGACACATCGAGCCCTCCCATCCACTGGCTCTCGGTTGGCGATGAACCTGAAAGACAGACGAGCAGGATATTGAAGTCCCACATCGGCGTGCGGAAGCCCTTGGGGCCAAGCCGCGCGACGAGGTTCCAGCTCCTCTGCGTGAGCAACTTCACGCGGAGCTTCTTGTACCCCGTCAAGAAGAGCCAGTTCTGCGGCGTCACCGCCGCCACCGTCCCGCTGTGCCCCACCCACTGCAGCATCCGCGACACGAACACTGTCGCGAGGTCGTTCTTCGCCTCCTTATGGTGCTTGTCCACCCACTCCTTGAACTCCGGGGTATGACTCTTCCGCCCGAGGTACGGCACGTTCGTCACGACCAGCGTGTACCCGCCACTCGGCCCCACCAGGATCCGCGCCGCGCGCGCCATCCCGGCCGCGGCTACCGCGCGCTCGCGCTGCTCGTCGTCGCGCGCCTCCAGCATCCGCGCCAACACCGGCTCCAGCGCGGCGAAGTCCGCGTGATACATGTCCTTCGGCAGCGAGCTCGGATCGATCAACGAACCGAGGTCCGGCGCGCGCTCGAACAGCTCGTGCAAAGCCTCGAAGCCCGAGCGCATCGCTTCCGACAGCAGCGACTCCTGCTTGCCGAAGAGATCTCGCTTGGCCGGCATCCCGCCCGCGGCCGCGGCGCTCTCCGCCAGTTGCAGCCACTCGGCCTTCGACGCCTCGGGCCCGAGTCCGCTGCACGCGATCTGGAGTTGGGGCAGGGCGATCGGCTTGCCCGTCCACTTCCACGCCGCGAACGCCAGGTTGAAGGCTGCGATCTGCGTGCAGCGCGCGTCGAGCTCCAGTCCGGCGAGGTTGTCGCGCAGCACGGCGCGGATCGCGTCCTCGAGCGCGAGCCCTTCCTCCGCGATCCGCATCCTCACGAGGATCTCGAACGCCGCGACAAGGAAGTGCCCGCTGCCACAGCAGGGATCGAGCACTTCCAACAGCGCCGCGTTCACCGGCCACGTCGAGAACGTGCCGGCGGCGGGGCGCCACGGTCCACTCGGACTTCCTTCCGCGTCGCCCTCGCGCGTCTCGCGCACGAAGCGCAGGTACTCCCACTCGAGACCGGGGAGCGCGACAGCGCGTCGCAATTCGGACTCGCTCTGCGCATCGCTCGCGAGTTCCGGATGCGCGGCGAGCACCTTCCCCGCATGCCAACTCCCGAGCGTGTTGTGCAGGAGGAAGAGCACCATGTAGTGCTCGGTGAAGAGCTGCGTCACCGCCGGCAGCGTCGCGCCGGTGATCTTCTCGCCACTCTTCACGCGCTCGTTGACGGCTTCCTTCTCCGACGCCTGCCAGAACTGGTACGTCCAGCCCAACGAGTCGTCGGCTGTGAACACGTCCACGGGGAGGTCGGCGAGCAGGCGCTCGAGCTCTTGCCGATCCTCGCGCGCTAGCTTCACCGCCAGCGCGGGATCGTCCGGACGGAAGATCGCGGGCAGCATCACCGCGGCGTAGCGCGCAGCGAGTACCCACAGGTCGGTGTTCGCCTCTCGCGCAAGGACCTCGACCTCCTCGAGGCTGAGATCGACCTCGGTTCCCGGCTTGATGAGCAGCCTGTTCTCCGCGAGGAAACGTGCGAACAGCATTCGATGCCAATGCTCGTAAGCGACCTCGCGCTCGAGCCTCACGATCGATTGCGTGCTCTTGTCGGGGTCACGCGCGTCTCCGAGCTGGCGCCCGTGCGCACGCAGGCTCTTGCGCAGCTCGCAATCCGCCTCGCTCATCGACTCGTGAGGCCGGGCTAGATCAACGGCGAGCGCCTGGAGCGCCTTCCTTGCGCCGCGTTCAGCGACCACGCGCGCCTTCTTGATCGCGGACTCGAGCTTCTTGCGCTGCGGCGTCTGGAGGGGGGCCATCGGCATCAGCTCACGATCACGGGGCCACTCTTCAGTGCATCGAGCAGGCTTGTTTCCGCCTCGACTAGCCACGCCCGCACTTCAGCTTCGTTCGAGAGCGTCGCCGTCCGCATCGACACGCGACGTGCCGTCGGCTTCGACCGACGTGCAGCTTCGGCCAGCGCGCGGCGCGCACGCTCCGGACACGCCGCGGCGGCGGACGTCCGCGCGGACAGCGACTCGCGATCGAGCTCACGCTGAAGATCGTCGTCCGACTTGATCGACGGAGCCGCGGGCTGCGCCAGCCCCTCGGAACGCAGAATCTCCTCGCGCACTGTGGGCTGGATCGCATTCCAGCTCGAGTCGCCCTCCAGCATCGACATCCCGGCGTCGAAGGCCTGCCGCAACGCATCGGACTTCTCGGTGACCGACGCGCGCAACGCTTTCGCGAGCTTGGCGCACAACGGCGCCACGTGATCGGTGTCGGCCAGCAGCGCGCGGTTCGTCGCGATCGCCTCGATCTCGGGCGCGACCTCCACGGCAACCGCGAGATCGGCGGCATGTCGCGCGAGTCGCTGGAGCTTCTCCCATCCGGGCCGGCGTTCCTCCACACGCTTCTTCCGCGCGCTCCACGCGGCGATCCAACCCTCGATGTCGGTCTTCGCCAGGTGGAGCGCACCGAGCTGTTCGCTGCCGGCGAGGCGCTTCAGGTCCTCGATCTTCGTCGTGTCCGGACGCGCAGGCAGCGGAGCGTCGCCACCGGCTTCACGGGCCAGCGTGAGCAGCGCTTCGAGGAACATCGGTGCCTTCAGCTCCTCTTCGCCCGGCTTCACCGACACACCGGCCAATTGGTAGAGCCCGCGCAGCGCGATCTTCTCGGTCGTGCCGAGGCGCACCTTTTCGGGCCGGAACTCCGCGACCTGGAGCTTCGCCTTGTCCAGCTGTCCCGCCGCCATGGGCTGACCGTTCACGGTCGCGCGGACGGTGCCAGCGCGGTGCAGAATGCGCAGGCCGGCGTCGATCGCATCGCGCGGCCAACCGTAGGGCGCTCCTTCGAGCGCTTTGCGTACGTCGCCCCCCCGCGCGGAGGCGCCGATCTGCGTCAGCACTTGGCGAACGACCGGGTGATCCTCGCTGGCCTTGTCCCAGCCGACGGGCACCAGCGGTTGTTCGGAGCCTTCAAGCGCGCGATTGCTGACGGTCTCCCACGCGGCGGCGCGCGCGTCGGCTTCAGCGAAGCGCGGGAAGAGTCGCGCGAGCGACGCCTGCGTCGCGATCTCGAGCCTCTGTCGCAGGGGCTCGCCGAAGACCGCGTTGCCGCCGCCCTGGTAAACATACGCGGCGCCGACGAGGTCGCGCACGAGCGCATCGCGTTCGGACTCGGCGCTGGCGAGGCGGCTTTGCATGCTCTCGCGCGCTTCGAGCCCTTCCTTCGAGCTGATCCCGCCCTTCGCGTCGATCACGGCGCGCGCGGCTTCCGCCTCCACGATCCGCGTGCGCAGATCCTCGGGTGACTTGCGCAGGAACACGTGCACCACGGGATCGTCGGGCCCGCGCTTGCGCGCTTCGTTCTCGACGTCCTTCTGGCCGATCGAGGCGCTGTCGCGCAACCACACCGCGATGTCACCGGCGTCCTTCGCGGGATCCTGCAGGCCCGTGTGCAGGTGCAGCGTGCGCCGCAGCTTCGACTCGCCGTGCAGGAGCTTGAGCTCGCCCAGGACCGACTGAACCTGCCGCGCGAGGATCTGGTCGCGCTTCAGCGCGTACTCGGGTTCCTGGCCGCGGAGTGCCGCGACCTTCTCGCGGAATGCGCGATCCCATTCGGCGCCGTCGGTCGTCTGGATGCGGTACTCCTCTCCGAGCTTCATCAGCACCGCGTCCGCAGCGAGCGCCTCGAGGGCGGTCTCGACTTCCTGGCGCAACGGGCCGGAATCGTGCCCCAGGTCGTCGACGAGGAGATCGGCGATCGTCCTCGGTGTCGAGCGCAAGCCCGTATCGACGACGGCCTCGCGCGGCAACTTGTTGATCACGAAGACGAGTCCGCAGATCCGCTGGCGGAGCCTTCCGCGATCGGTTCCGTCATCCTGCGCCTGGATGCGGTTCGCGATCTCGCTCATCAGCACGTTCGTGTTGACGAGATCCGTCGAGATCGCCTGGAACAGGGCGTCGGCGGGGATGACGGCGCCGAGGTCCTTCGTCGCGAGCCCCTGCAAGGCGGCGTGCACGATCTGGAGTTGGGAGCGCAATTGACTGCGCGTTCCCGCGGCATCGAGACGCTTGAAGCTCTCCTCCCAGAAGCGCCGGCGCGTCGGGAGCAGTGGGTAGTCCTCGACGATCGTGGCGCGGTCCTCCGCACGTTCCGCGAGCCGCGTACTCTGCAACTGGCGCGACACTTCGCCGGCGTTGCGCTCGAGCACGTTTCGAATGGCATCGACGGCGCTCGGGCGCTTGCGCAAGAGCACCTTGCGCGTCACGGCCTCCACATCCGTGTCCGAGAGCTGCACGAGCACCCGGAAGCGGTCGCGCAGCTTCAGGAGCTGCGGCATGGAGGACAAGGCCGACTGCCCCGACGCCACCAGCATCACGCGACTGTCGAGCTGCGTCTGCACGGCCTCCGCGATCTCGGTGATCGTCACCGCGCGATCCGTCGAGTCGCCGATGAACTGCTGCACTTCGTCGAGGACGACGATCGTGAGCGGCAGCTCGCCCTTCGGCGCCAGCGCCTTGCGCATCGCGTCCAGGAACTCGGCCGTCGTGATGTCCGAGGTACGCGGCGGGAACTCGCGGCGCAGGACCGCGCGGGCCTCGGTCAAGTCCTTGGCGAAACTCGAGTCGCATTCGAGCAGCGTCTGCGCGACCAGCGGCCCCGCGTTCATCCGCCTGAGTTCGTTGTGCCAGTCCTTGCCGGCACTCTCCACGGCGCCACGCACGCGGTCCAAGAGTCCGCGCTCGCGCAGCCAGAAGCAGAACTCGGCGAGCGGGTACTGCTCGGGGAGACCGCAGGCGCGCAGCACGACGGCCAACACAGTGAGGCGCACGTGGTCCGAGCTGCCCGACAGCAGGGAGCCCGCCGCGGCGACTGCCGGCTTGCCGGTGCGCGCGACGCGCATGTCGAGCTCGCGCAGGTGCGCCGTGACTTCGTCCGGGAGTTCGTGCACGAGCGAGCGCGCAGTCGATCCATCCGCGAACGCCGTATCGATCCACAAGTGTCCGAGCATCTTGAGCAGGTGCGACTTGCCGCTGCCGAAGAAGCCGCTCACCCAGGCGGCGTCCTGCCGCGGGCGATCGAGCTGACGCAGGTAGCCGGCCAGGATGCGTTCGATCGCGTCGCCGTACTGACCGTCGCACACGAAGGTCTCGAGTTCCGCGCGCAGCTCGAAAAGCGCGGCCTCGTTCTGCGAGGTCGTAATGCGCGCCTGTCCGCCGTTCGCGAGCGGACTCGAACGCGGGTCTCGGTCTAGGATCTCATGGATTTTCATGCGGTCTCTCCCGATCCGTTCAGCGTCACGCAACTCGCGAGGTAGTTCCAGCCTTCACGAGCGTCGAGTAAGCGGTAGCGATCGCCTTCCTTCGTTCCCGGGAAGAAGATCACCAGTCGGCCGAGAATCTCGCGGTCCACGGCCTCGATGAGCGCCGAAATCCGCGTGAATCCGAAAAGCGCACCGACTCCGGTCACGGCCACGACGCCCGACGCGTCGCTCTGCCGCAGTGTCTTGCGCAGCGCTTCGGCGACGAACTCGGGGAAGTCCGACTCCACCAGGAACGTCAGGTCCTCGGGGTGCTCGAAGAATGCTGCGGCGTCGTCTTGGGTCGACATCCATTCGGCGAAGACGCGCGTGCAGTCGAACTCGATCCAACTGTGGTCATTGTTCCGCGTGCGCTGGTCGAACTCCGCCTTCCGGGCGCGGAAGGCGCGCTCCAGGTCCTTGTCGTAGACGACCATGACGACGCGTTGCGAGCCGGCGAGAGTGCGCGCCCACGGAACGCGGATGTGGGCCTCGTACTTCGCGGCAAGTTCTTCGATCCGGCTCATCAGTTCCTCCTCGCCAGCGGGTCGAGGCCGCTGGCATCGATCTCGATCAGATTGCCGCCCGAGCGGGCATGGATCAGACCGAGGTTCTTGGCGCGCAGCGCGAGCTCGAGAAGCGTCGCCGGACTCTGATCCAGCACCTGCGCCCACCGAGTGCGCAGCAAGTCCTCGCCGGCGCCCCCTTCCTGCTCGCCGAGCCAAGCGGCGAACGCCAACGCAGCCGGAGTCGGGACGACGCGCTGGCGGATCTTCCGCACACGCCCGAGCAGGTGGCCGGA
>Ga0163146_10005145_pt1 | contig 15518 bp, 9 predicted proteins | sample OliLakLV19MP7G1_FD_148648 | JGI IMG/M metagenome (GOLD analysis project Ga0163146, IMG submission 148648) | Freshwater microbial mat bacterial communities from Lake Vanda, McMurdo Dry Valleys, Antarctica - Oligotrophic Lake LV.19.MP7.G1 | ecosystem: Environmental > Aquatic > Freshwater > Lake >...
CCATCTGCGCGCGGCGGTCGCCGTAGGTTTGCTCTTTCACGGTGGTGAGCAGCATGCGTTGGCAACTGAGCCAGCGGGCCTTTCCGAGTTTGCCGGCGGCGATCGCCGCTTGCACGGCACAGCTGGGCTCGACCGAGTGCGAACAGTCGCGAAATTTGCACTGGGTGGTCAGCGTGATGATATCCGCAAACGCCGCGCGCACTCCGGCTTCGGCGATCCATGGTTGGATTTCACGCATGCCGGGCGTATCGATCACGATGAAACCACCGGGCGCGACGAGCAGCTCGCGTTGCGTGGTGGTGTGCCGGCCCTTGTTGTCATCCTCGCGGACTTCCTGAGTGAACTGGAGATTTTCGCCGACGAGCCGGTTGATGAGGGTGGATTTGCCGACGCCCGATGAGCCGAGCAACGCGACGGTCATGCCGGGTTGCAAGTAGGGCGCGAGGGCTTTCAGTCCGCGACGCGTCTGCGCGCTGACGACGAACACCGGCAGGTCGGGCGCGGCACCGGCGATCTCGCGTTGCAAGGCTTCGGTGTCGTCGGCGAGGTCGGCCTTGTTGAGTAAAATAATCGGCTGCGCGCCGCTGGCCCACGTGGCAGCGAGATAACGTTCTACGCGGTGCAAGTGATAGTTGCCGTCGAAGGCGCTGACGAGAAACACCGTGTCGATATTGGCGGCGACGATCTGTTCGAGATCCTGTTCGCCGGCGGCCTTGCGGGAAAACTTCGTGCGGCGCGGCAACAGCGCGTGGATGTGCATCCGGTGTTCGTCGCCGGCCTGGGGCGAGACGGTCACCCAGTCGCCGATGGCGGGAAATTCCGCCGGCGTGACGGCGGCGTTGATATATTTGCCGGTGCACTGGCCGAGCTTCGCGCCGAATTCCCCCGTGACTTCGAAGTAGCCTTTGAGTTCCAGCGTGACGCGTGCAGGCAGGTGGCCGCTCGCCGCGTGGGGGGCGAAGGCTTGGGCAAAATAATCATTCCAGCCGAGCTGGGCGAGAGTCATGGAGTCATCTTGGCGGTTTTGATCGGCGAGGTGCAATGATACACTTCAATCGCGCCGCCTTGGGGAAACCGACCGGGACTTGCCGCTCGATAGCAAGGAGCCGGATTAGTTGACGGTATGACGGATGAAAAGACCGGCTGCTTTTTTTGGATTTTCTGCGGGTGGAACCTGACCTCCGGGCAGGTTGGCTTGCCTAAGCGAAGAAAGAAAACCTGCCCGGAGGTCAGGTTCCACCCAGGGAGAAATGCACTCAGAGCAATTTCGAACCTTCCGTTCCCGCACGCCAGAAGAGAGCCGTGCGGCCAACTGAACCGACGCACAAAGCTGGCGTGCACGTTTCCACCTGCGTGGTGAGCGTGGCGCGTTCATGCCGATCCTGGCCGCCACTGAAGCGCAGCTTCACGAGTTCGTGCGCCTCGAGCTGCTTGTTCAGTTCCAGGAGAAACGCCGGCGTCACGCCCTCGCGACCCAAGAACGCGGCGTCAGCCATCGTTTGGCCTAGGCCGCGCAATTTGGTTTTCTGGGCACCGGTGAGGGAAGGGAGTTCGGTCATGAAGTGAAAGAATTGAGCGGCATTTCCCGCCATTGTCCAGCGGGCAGGTCACCCAGATCCAAATGACCAAAATGCGACCGGTGCAGCGTCACTACTTCGCAGCCTTGGCTGGCGAGCATCCGGCGTACCTGATGATAACGGCCTTCCGTCAGCGTGAGTTCCGCTTCACGGGGACCGAGAATTTTCAACGTCGCCGGAGCGCACGGATCTTTTTCATCCTTCAGCAGCAACGTGCCGCTGGCGAAGAGCGGGATCAACTCGGGCGGCAAATCTTTATCCACCGTCGCGCGGTAGATTTTTGGCACTTTGTGTTTCGGCGAAGTCAGCCGGTGGACGAGTTCGCTTTGATCGGTGAGGAGGAGCAGGCCGCTCGTGTCTTTGTCGAGGCGGCCGATGGAGGTGATCTGCGGATTGCGCTGCCGCCAGCGCGGTGGGAGCAAATCGTAGACGCTCGGGCCTTCGCGGCTTTCGTGCGAACAGACAAGGCCGGTGGGTTTGTGCACCAGCAGCAAAATGCCTTCCAGCCGGTCGAGCGGTTCGCCATCGACGCGCACGGTTGCGGGATCGACTTTGTCGCCGAAGTAGTCGGCCACTTTTCCCGCGACGGTTACGCGGCCGCCCGCGATCCACATCCGCGCCTCACGGCGGGAGCAGTAACCAAGGTTGGCGAGCAGTTGATCGAGACGGCGCATGGCGTATTAGCCGCGAAAGAACCGGTCGGACTCAAAGAAATTCTGCGTTCCTTGCGTTTTTTGCGACCGAACCCTATCCTCGCTCGTATTTTATCCGTGCTGCGTATTTCCCTTTTCTCCCTCTCATTCTTGGCGGTGGTGCTTGCGGTGCTGAATTATGTTCGCGCCCCGGAAGGTCGGCTCTGGTGGAAAACCGCCCTCGTCGTCGGTGAGTTTGGTCACTGGCTCGTCCTGCTGCCACTGGGGGTTGCCGGTTTGGCTCTGTTCACTGCAACTGGTTCGGGGCGCACGCTGATCTTGCTCCTTTGTCTGCTGGCCTGCGTGGGGTTTCTTCGGCCCGCGTACAGCGCGGCACGGCTGCTGCCGGGGACTTTTTCGTGGTGCCGATTGTATTGGCCCGCGAAAATTTCGGTCGTGCCGGTCCAGTCCGTTATCTATTCCCGGCCGGCGGGACAGGAGTTGCTGATGGACATTTATGAACCGCCCTTCGCCCAGGATTCTTCGGCGCGACGCCCCTGCCTTCTCGTGATTCACGGTGGCGGTTGGGACAGTGGCGATAATTCGCAATTACCCGAATGGAATCACCGTTGGGCTGGTCGTGGTTGGGTGGTAGCAGCGCTTAACTATCGGCTGGCTCCTGCCCATCCGTGGCCCGCGCAACGGGACGATGTGCACGCGGCTGTGGCCTGGTTGAAAGCCAATGCCGCCAAGTTCGGGCTGGATGAAAAGCGGATCGTGCTCCTCGCGCGTTCGGCCGGCGGCCAGATCGCGACGGCGGTCGCCTACGGGTCGCACGATTCAGCAATCCGCGGCGTGATTGCGCTCTATGCGCCGCATGACATGAAGTTTGCTTGGGGCGTTTCGCGTGAGGATGACACGCTGAATTCGATCAAGCTCATGCGGCAGTATCTCGGCGGACCGCCTGATACACCCGAGCGAATTGCTCTTTATGAGTCAGCGAGTGGTCAGTTGCTGGCGGTAAAGAATTCGCCGCCGACGTTGTTGATTCACGGTTACCCCGATACGTTGGTGTGGCACCGGCACAGTCGCCGGCTTGCCGCACAGCTCAGTGAACATGGGGTGGTACACACGCACATCGAATTGCCGTGGGCCGTGCACGCCTTTGATTACAACCCCGACGGCCCTGGTGGCCAAGTCACCGACCACGCCATCAGGGTTTTCCTTGATAACATCGCCCGTTGAGGGGAGGCCGAGATTGTAGTCTAATAGACTACAATCTCGGCTGGGATTTTTTAGCGGCCAGCGACTTTGGTCCGTGTGCGCACCCGCATCCGCATCCGCACCCGCAGCAGCGGATCGTTTGCGGCAGATAGGGCCTTCGGATTATTTGAAACTGATGCCAGAATTCTCGACCACGGCGTCGGCGGCGAGCAACCCATCCCGTGCCGGATCGAGTCGTTCGATGGAACTCTTACTGAGGCTCGCAAAATACCGTGACGATAGTGGGTCGGGCGGGGCCGCGATGAGCGCACAGCTTCGGCGGCTGGGCCCGCCGCAATTCACGAGTGAAATTCGCCCAACCGGACGGCCCGGCGGTCCGTCCCTACCTGTAATCCTTTTTGTGAGTTGCGGCAGCGTCCGTGGGATAGGGCGCTTGTTGGCAATGATGGGCGCAGGCGCGGCGGTGAGGAGTAATTGCGCCGTGAACAATGGGAGTAATGCAATGGGAGGGATTTTTCTGAGGAAGAGGAAAGGTGGGGATGCCGCGGTGATATTCGCGGCGCGCGTGCGCCAGGTGCCGGTAACCAAGCGGGCCGAGAGCGGGAGGATTACCAAGCGCAGCGCACGCCGCCCAAGAGCAAGCGCGGCGTGCCGGTGTTGACGATTCCCTCGGTGCTGCGGCCGGTCTCGATACGGCTGTTGGTGAGATTTTCGGCGGAGACATAGAATTCGCACTTTCCGGTGACGCGATAGCTCGCGCCGAAATCGACCACGAGAACGGCACCGAGCGGGAGGAGATTTTCGTCATCCTCGAATTGCCGGTCGAGTGCACGCAGGCGCGGGGTGAATAAAAGTCTTTTCGTCGGTTGCCACGAGGCACCCAAGGTGAGGGATTGGCGCGGCACTTGGGCGAGCCTTTTACCGACGAGCGCGGGTGCGACCGTGGCGCGGGTGACCGTCGCATCGTTGTAGAGATAGTCGGCGCTCAACGAGAGCGCGGGAGATGACTGCCACTTGGCGGAGAGCTCGAGGCCTTGCACGCGGATGCGATCAAGATTCAGGCGTTGCCGGCCCAGCCCGCCGGCGGGCACGAAGCCGACGAGGGGAAAATTTCCGGGCCCGCGGGCCAGGGTGACATTGGCGACCGCGTCGCTGAGGCTGTTCCAAAACAGGGCGGCACCGAGGGTGAATTTGTCCCGGGTGTGCTCGAGGCCCAACTCGGCGCTGGTCGCGTGTTCGGTTTTTAATGCGGCATTGGCTTCGGTGATGACGTTGCCGACGCGGAAGGGGCGGTAGAGTTCGTTCAGGGTGGGGCGGCGGAAAGAATGTTGGGCGGCGACGCGCACTCGCCAGTCCGGTGCAGTTTCCCAAACGAGTCCGGCGCTCGGGGAAAACTCCACTCCGTCATTCTTCGCGTAGGTTTCGTCACGCAACACAGCCCCGGTGGCCCTGGAGGTTTCCCGGCGGTGTCCGTTTAGTTCGCGCCAAAAATCCCATCGGCCGCCCAAGGTGCCGCGGAGATTCGGGGCGAGTCGCCGCTGATGCAGGGCGAATAATCCCGTGATGTCCTGCGTGCCACCGGCGAGGCGTTGCCGGGTGAAATCGCCATTGGTGTAGGTGAAATATTCGCGCGTCTCGCCGCGCACCTTGCGGTAGTCGAGCCCCAGATTGTTTTGCGATCCGTCGGGGTGATTCAGCGAACCCGTCCAGGCGGCCCCGAAAGCGGTGGCCGGCACGGCGTACTGGTTGCTCGCGGGCGTCTCGGCGGTGCGCGTGGCGTTGACCGAGCTGAAGGTGCTGGCGAACGTCTGGTCTTGCGCGTAGGCGAGCGCGGACCAGGAAAATTTTTTGGAGGGATGAGCGTTATAGACGACGGAGCCGAAATTTTCGTGCGAAGAATTGCGTTGCTCAGGTGTGCCGTTGTTGCGGGTCTCGGCGAAGGTGCGGGCTGAGACGGTCAACTCATCCGTGGTTCCGACTGGTTGGGTCCAGCGCGCGGCGAACCAGTGGTGTCGGCTAGCCGCCGCAATATCGATGGGCCCGCGATCTTCCGGGGCAACCAGTGAAAAACCATCGAAGGCAAAGTCGCGACCGGAAAGTTGCAGCGTACCGGTCCCGATGGTTTGATCGACCGAGAGCTCCGCACTGCGCAACCCGTAAGCCCCCCCGGTGACCGCCAGCCGTCCCGTTGGCTTTAAATCAAAGTACCCCAATAGGGTACTTGTGGCTGGAGTGGTCGGGGTTTCCTCGGACGCTTCCGAGCGAAAGTAACCTATTGGGTTACTTGTGGATTGGTGGGAAAGGAGGTGTACGATGCCGCCGAGGGCGGCGTTGCCCCAGGCGGTGGCGCCGCCGCCACGGATCAGCTCGGCGCGGGCAAGGGATTCCCGGGGAACCTTGCTCCAGGCGACCCAGCCGCCGAAGGGATCGTTGAGCGGCACCCCATCGAGCAAAACGAGGGATCGGCTGGTCCCGCTGGGGCCGAGGCCGCGGAGCGACACGCCTTGCGCGGTGGGATTGGCGGTGAGACTCCCGCTGCGACGGAAAAGACTGAAGCCGGGGATCGTGCGCAACGCATCATCGAGCGTGGCCGTAGGCGTAGCGCGCAAAGTTTCACCGGGAAGAGTCGTGACCGAAAAGGGAATCTCGGCCGTGGGCGTGGGAGCGCGTGAAGTACTGACAACGAAATCAGGGAGGACCACTTGGGCCAGAGCAGAATTTATGAGCAGCGAGCCCAGAAGAATCCCGGTGAATATTCCGCAAGAGAATTGCCGCTGAGGGGGCGGACTGGAGGGGCAGGATGCTCGTATGCAGCGGCGGATTTTTTTCATAAACGCGAAACGAGCGTGCGCAGGATCATCCCGGGTGCAAGTGCGGGCACTGATGCGTTTTGGGTGGGGGGGCGCATCTGCCGGTTGGCGGTGGGCCAAAGTCCCTGAGGGAGAGGTTATAGAGCCCACGAAGCTGGCGGAACTCGATCTGAACGTATCGGCGTTACCGCCAACCGGCAGATGCGCCCTTGGTGGGCACGGCGGATTTTTGCACGGTGCTTTGCCCTGTAGCCGCGATTCAATTTCACGCAGAAAGAATCATAGTATGAAGCCGCTCTCACGAGTGAGAAGTGACGTTTCGCTATCGGATTGCAATCCCGTGCAAAAATCCGCCGTGCCTTGGTTGGGAGACCGGAAAGTTTAGTCTCGCGCAGGCGTCGGCTTCGGGGAAACCTTTTTCCCTTATGGCTAACTGGGAATACAAAGTTATCAGCAGCGGCAAGGGCGGCTTCGCGTCGCCAGCGCTGATGGAAAAATTTATCAACGACCTCGGGCAGGAAAATTGGGAGATCATCAGCTTCCATCAGCCGCCCGAGAATGCCTTGGCCTTCACCGGCCTCGCGCGTCGTACGACCCAGCGGGATTGGACGCTGGAAGATGCCGCGAAGGCTGCCGCCCGCGCCGAGACCGACAAACTGCGCGCGGAATTCGAGGCGAAGTTCAAAGCCGCTTCCGGGGTGCCGCAACCCGCGGGGGCGGAAGAATCGGGCGAGACGTTCCTCGCTGAGGAGAAAGCCGGTGCCGAGGGCAGTATTCGTCGTCTGCGCGATACGTCGCGCGACGATGATCCCGATGCGCCGGAAGAGGAGAGCGGGGCGGCCCCGAAGAATGACTGGGATAAACTCGCTTCTGAAGATGAGTTGCCGAGCTTTTTCGACGCGATGCGGCCGCACATGCGCCGCAATCAGCGTGGTCCGGGCATGAGTGTGGGGACTGATTTTCTCGCCAAAAAATGGCGGCTCGAAGAATCCGATATTAAAACCGCGCTCGTGGAGTGCGGCATGCAAATTCCGGCCGATGAAAATGCGAAGCCCGTGTACGTGGAATACGAGGGCGAACTTTATTGGGTGAATATCAACCGACGCGGCGAGATCTGGATTAATCTGCGCGAGAAACCCGAACCGGTATTTCGCATTGTGCCAGGCAAGCGTCTCACCGAGGAAGAAGCCCCGGTGACGGAAGCACCCGCACCTGCGGCGGTGCCCCGTGAGCATTTCGTGCCGAAGTCGCACACGGCGGAGCAGACGAAGGCACCGGTTGGCGGCAGTCACGAGTCGGGGTATAAAGCCGCTCCCACTCAGCAGTCGCATGCCGCACCCTCATCGCCCCCGCGCGAACAATCGCCCCGCACCTTGCTCGACAAGATTCGCGGGATGATGCGCCGCAATCGCCGCGGCAATGGGATGTCGGGCAGTTTTCCTTTTCTCCTCAAAGCGCTGAAGACCACGGAGGCCGGTTTGCTCGAGCAGCTCGCGGCGCTCGGACTCGTGTTGCAGGATGAGCGTGATCCCAAACCCGCGTTTCATGAGGAAGGTGATTTCCTTTACTGGATGAACAAGAATCAGCGCGGCGAGATTTGGATCAACGCGCGCAAAGAGCGGCGGCAAAATGCCGGCGGACCGCCGGTGGAGGGCGAAGGCTCGGACAATGATGATGAGTCCGTGCCCGGTGCTTCTGTGGCTGCGCAAGAGGGATCAAGCGCGGCGGTTGCGGCTGATTCACCCAGTGCCGCCGCAACGGTTGCGGCGGTCCCCATGGCAGCGGCGCCTGTCGCCTCGGTCCCGGTTGAACCGGCGGCTCCCCATGCGCATACGCTCGCGGCGGTGCGGTTGCTTTTGCAGCCGAAGAAGCGCGGTGAAGGGGTGGCGGCACTCGTGAACGAAGTCGCGCAGCAACTCGGTCAGACACCGGAGCGCCTCGTTGAAGCGCTGGCCGCGGCCGGAGTGAACGAGCCTGCCGATGCGGACTCGAAGCCGACGTTTGGGGAAAATGCCGGAGAAATTTTCTGGCTGAATCGCAATGCGAAAGGGGATCTTTGGCTCAATGCCAAGGCTTCGAAAGCGTCGGCCAAGAAATCGCGTAGCAAGAAAGCGGACGACGAGGCTTCGGGCGACTGAGTGGGTTGTTCAGTGAATTTGAAATCAGGCGCAGCCATCGAGCTGCGCCTTTTTGCGGGAGGCGGCCAGCGGCTTGAGGTGGCACGGGTTTGCGGATTCACCGCGCAGGCCTCTGCGGAGGTGGAACCCGATCTCCGGGCCACGGCCGTTGAGTGAAGGCCAAAGGCAGCCTGAATCTGGGGTAGGGCCGGCCCTTGTGGCCGTGCCGGTATGCGCGAAGTCGGCACGCCCACTAGGGGCGGCCTTACAAAGGAGCAAAGAAAAATCATAAAAGCGGTAAGGCAAAATTGCTTTTACCGTGCGCTCGGTTCCTTCACTCAACGGCAGTGGATTCCCGGGTGGGCCGGGGTTTGCCGCGAGAGTCGGTGCGCAGCGTGTGGGTAGCCTCGTTTGAGGGCGCCGCCCGAAAACGGGGCCGCCAGACACCGCGCTTTCGCCTGCGGCTCAAGCGCGGCTACTCCCGGCCAGAAGCCCGCCCGGCTTGTCCGGCGTAGCCTTGGCGAAGTCGGCTTAGGTGTTGGCCGCCACTCCCCGTGAAAACAATTCGGTGATGATATCCTCGAGTGGTACGTCTTGAATGGTGATGTCGTCGACGGCGCCTTGCGTAAGGATTTGCTGGCAGACCGCGGTGACGTGTTCGCTGGGCACGTGGAGGAGGATTTCGCCGTCGTCGCAAACTTTGGCGGTGCCGTGGGCGGGTTTCCAGTCTGTGGTGAATGAACCTTGGCCCGCAGCATTGCTCAGGCCGGAGCGGGGCTTGAATCTGATGATGCGTTGCCGGGCACCGGCACCGGTGATGCGATCGAGGCCGCCGTCATAGATTTTTTTGCCGTGGTCGATCACGATGACGCGTTCGCAGAGCGAGGAGATGTCCGCCATGTAATGGCTGGTGAGGAGGATGGTGGTTTTATAGCGGCGGTTGTAATCACGCAGGAATTCGCGGACGGATTTTTGCGAAATCACGTCGAGCCCGATGGTCGGTTCGTCGAGGAAGAGCACGCGCGGGCGGTGGAGGAGGGCGGCGATCAGTTCCATTTTCATGCGTTCGCCGAGGGAAAGCTCGCGGACCATGACGTTGAGTTTGGGCCGGACGCTCAGCAGATCGACGAGTTCATCGAGGGTTGACTGGTATTGCTGTTGGTCGAGGCCGTAGATGGCGCGGAGCAGGTAGAATGATTCTTGGGCGGGCAGATCCCACCAGAGTTGGTTTTTTTGGCCGAGCACGAGAGCGAAGAGCCGGCGGTATTCATTTTCGCGTTTGGTCGGATCGAAACCAGCCACGCGGGCGGTGCCGCTGGTGGGATAAATCAGGCCGGAGAGCATCTTGAGGGTGGTGGTCTTGCCGGCGCCGTTGGGACCGAGGAAACCAACCAGTTCACCCTCCTCGATGTTGAAACTGATGTTGTCGGCGGCACGGGTCTCTTCGAATTCGCGTTTGATAAGGCCCTTCACTCCGCCCCAAAAGCCAGGCTGTTTCTTGTAGGTGCGGAAGACGCGTGTGAGATTTTCGACTTCAATCATGGAGAGGGTCGAGTGAAGTGCGCTTCAGTCTGAAGGCAATCGCGGGATGAGGGGAGTGAAATTTCGTCCGGGGGCAGGTGGTCGATGCGTCATACGTTCGTGTGTGGGAAGCGGAGGAAATTTAAACCGGTTCTGGTTGGTCGAAAAAAATCCGCGCCAAAAAATCGGTGCAGAAGATTCTTTGCTTCACGAAATATTACCCGGGGCGAAAGAATCCCTCACGCTCCGCAGGAAATGCTGGGTGATTCATGGGAGACTGATTGGGGCAATATACTCAGATCCATACCCAGTGCGTTAAATGGCCGTAAAGCACGTGTGTCATAGGCACTTATGAATGAAGAGTCCTGTCTGTGGTGACGACTTATAATTCAGCACCAAAGACCAATGAATGCATTCAAGTTCCGTTTTGTACTGATCACCACCAGTCTAATCGCTGCTTTTTTTCTAACAAACAGCGTAGCTCAGGCGGCCTCCGCTGATGTAGCAACCGGCCAGTCGGTCACGTTATCTGCCACGGCGGATGGATCGGCTCCGTTTACCTACGTTTGGTATAAAGACGGGGTGGTGCTGTCGGGGGCGACCAACTCCACTTACACGATCAGTAGTTTTCAGCCGACGAATACCGGGACCTACTACTCGGTCATTTCTAATTCGTCCGGTTCCACGACTTCAGCTAATGCAATACTCGCGCTCTCACTGGTGACTGCGGCCCCAGCCTTCACGACCCAACCGGTTAGCCAGACGATAGCTGCGGGCACTGCCGTTACTTTCACGGCCGGTGCGAGCGGTAATCCGACGCCGACCTACCAATGGAAAAAAAGTGGAGTGAATATCAGCGGAGCCACCAGCGCAACGTACACAATTGCCAGCACGGTGAGCGGTGACGCCGGCACTTATACGGTAGTGGCGACCAATTCGGTGAGTTCCGTGACGAGCAGTGTGGCCGCATTGACGATCAGTAGCACGACGAGCGCGCCTGCTTTCACCACTCAACCAGCGAGTCAGACTGTGACTGCGGGTGGTTCGGTGACTTTTTCTGCCTCCGCGAGCGGCAATCCGATCCCGACCTATCAATGGAAGAAGGCTGGGGTAAACATCAGCGGAGCGACCAGCGCTTCCTACTTGATTGCCAGCACGGTGACCGGTGATGCCGGCAGTTATACGGTGGTGGCGACGAATTCAGTCAGTTCAGTCACCAGCAGCGCGGCCACTTTGACGGTCAATGCGGCGGTCACTGCGCCGACAATTTCTACCCAGCCGGTCAGCCAGACGATCGTGGTGGGCAATTCGGTTACTTTCTCGGTGGTGGCCAGTGGTTCGCCGACGCCGACCTATGGCTGGCACAAGAACGGAGTCGGGATACTTGGCGTGACCGGCCCGTCGTATACCATTGCCAGTGTTACCTCGGGTGATGCCGGAACCTATATGGTGGTGGTGGGCAATACCGCCGGGACGGTGTTTAGCAATGATGCAACGTTGACGGTAAATGCCGCGACTCGTGCTCCAGCGTTCACGACGCAACCCGCCAGCCAGACGGTGACGGCTGGGGCCTCGGTGACTTTCACCGCAGCGGCCAGTGGGAACCCCACGCCGACCTATCAATGGAAAAAGGCCGGGGTGAATATTTCGGGTGCGACCAGCGCATCGTACACGATTGCCAACACGACGACCGGAAGTGCCGGAACCTATACCGTGGTGGCGACCAATGTGGTGAGTTCAGTGACGAGCAGCACGGCCACGCTGACCGTGAATTCTTCAGTCATCGCCCCCAGCGTCGGCATCATTGCCTTTAGCGTTGAGTAAGCGAATTGCGCCGAGGGAGGCTCCCCATTGCGTTGAAGACATCGACCTCATGGTGCCCAGTCATATTGGTTCCAGGTTCAATTTTGCAGAGCAATCCGTCGGGTTGCCGCTGATCAGCTTCGCACTCCGTCTCGTGGCTCCGGGGGTTGGGTGGTCGCCGATTTTCATATCGGCGACAGCGGGTCGGTGGGCTCCACGACGGGCTCAGGTGGGCTGAGCCCAGCCGACGGGATTCCGCTGAGTGAAATCACGTCAGGCTCCGCGTTCTCCACCACCTCCGCATTAATTGTATTTTATCCCGATTCGCGACGGAGTTGAGCTCACCCACATTCCTCGGGATCAGGATGTCTCAGGTTCCGGCTCAGCGTCCGAGCTTCCGGTAATCCACCACGGTGTGGCTGATCGAGCCGGACTCCACGCATTTCAAATCGGTGAGCGGATGCGGTGGGGAAACATCTTCGCCCGCGGTCCAGATGAGCCGGTGCGTGCCATCGTCATTCGCCGGGGAAAATAATCCGGGCACGAAGTACATCGCAGGCACAGTGCGCTCCACCTTCGTATCGGGCCGGCATGGGTAGGGAAAATTGACATTGTGAATCGTGAAACTGCGCGGAGCTGTCGCCGGCAACAATTCCCCGGCGAGGCGCGCCGCGTGCGTTGCCGATGCCTTCAGCGTCGCGAGCAGCTCGGCATCAGGTTGGCCGCCCTGGTCCTTCAAATGATAATAAACTTCCTCCGGGATGTCCTGGGAAACGGCCATCGCGGGCAGACCGTGCAGCGCGCCTTCCCACGCCCCGGCGACCGTTCCGCTGGCGAGAATGAAACCGAGCGAGCAATTGAAACCGGCGTTGATCCCGCTCACGACGCCATCGACTTTCACCGGCAGCAGATGCGCGATGCCGATGTTTACGCAATCGCACGGCGTGCCATCGACCGTCCACGTCGGGCAACCGAAGCCATGATCGCCCGCCTCGGACTTCACCGGACGGCTGCGGGTTTTTGAGGCGCTGGTCCAACTCTGCTCCTTGAGTGGCGCGACTACATAAAGTTCATGCCCGGCTTTTTTTAGCGCGGCAATGAGCTCGTGGAGGAAAGGAGACGAAATGCCGTCGTCGTTGGTAACCAGAAGTCGCATGGGAGGAGAAGGGAAGTGGCCGATCTAAATTCCCTCCTGCCCACGCGTCGAGTGCAGACATCATCCGGTTGGGAAATCCCGAATCCAGCCAAGGGAATACTGGGGTTTGCGAGAAAGAGCTGAAGATCAGACATGAATGGCGCTAAGTTAAGGCGGTTGGTCGTCATGCTACCGTGCGTGATCAGGCCAACTATTTTGCATGAGGCATGTAGGGCCGGCCCTTGTGGCCGTGCCGGAGGGCGCACCGGAAACGGCTCGCCCACCAGAGGCGGCCCGACGAAATTCCGCAGCAAATCATCGCAGACGAAACGTCAGGCAGTCGATGAACAGGAAGCTTAGCTTAGAACCATTCATGTCTGAGCCTTGGCGAAGGTTGGGCATTGCCTGTCGAGGGGGCGAACGGCGTGGTAGGTGGCGCGCTCGCCGCGCCACGGGCGTGTTGCGAGACAAGCTCGCAACCTACGGGACGAGGCGTGTTGCGAGACAAGCTCGCAACCTACGGGACGAGGCGTGTTGCGAGACAAGCTCGCAACCTACGGGACGAGGCTTGGCGAAGGTTGGGCATTGCCTGCTGAGGGGGCGAACGCCGTGGTAGGTGGCGCGCTCGCCGCGCCACGGGCGTGTTGCGAGGCTAGCTCGCAACCTACGGGACGAGGCGTGTTGCGAGACTAGCTCGCAACCCGCGGGACGAGACTTGGCGAAGGTTGGGCATTGCCTGCTGAGGGGGCGAACGCCGTGGTAGGTGGCGCGCTCGCCGCGCCACGGGCGCGTTGCGAGACAAGCTCGCAACCTACGGGACGAGGCGTGTTGCGAGGCTAGCTCGCAACCTACGGGACGAGACTTGGCGAAGGTGATGCCGCCGCCGCGAACGTGGTTGGTGGCGCGCGTTTCCGGCTGCCGCAAGCTGCGGCCCTGCATTAAAGCACGCCGTGTTTCTTCCCGTCCGTTGCCAAACGTGTTTTGCGGTTTGGGACTGCCTCATTCCGGTTTACCTGAGGTGATAGGCGAGGGTCAGGCCGCTGAGATACACGCAGCCCAGCGCGGCTTCGAAAATGCCGATGCGTTTGGCGGGCAAATTTGGCCGGAGTGAAAGCAGGAATATGATGGTGCGCAGGAGGAGTGCGGCTACCAGCAGGGCGGCCGTTGTCGGGACGATGTGTTGCCGGACAAGCAGGGTGATGGCCAGGGTGGCGGCACTCGCGGTAGCTATGGCGTTGGCAAGATGGACGGGTTGACCTTTAGCGCGGCGCAGGTAGGTGCGCACTGTGAGAATGGTGGGAAGGCTGCGGGCCAACATGACGGCGGCTAACCCCAATGAGATGGCGGCGCTCCAGCCTGCGAGGGTGGCCATGGTGGCGGGAAGCAGGGCGAAGACGGCGCTGCCGGATAATTCCGCTTCGGCCTCGCGCATGTCGTTGTGCAAATCGAACCAAAGAAAAATCGCGGCGAAGGGCACACAGAGCAGCAACGGCCATAGCGCGGTCCATGATGCGAGCAACGAGACCGAAATGATTCCGGTGAACGCGAGTGCGCTCCAAACGAGCGCCCATTGTCGGGCCGGTCCGCGGCGGGCGTCCGTCGCGGGGAGCGTGGTCGCGAGTTTCAGCGGGCGGCGCACAAAAAATCCGGCGGCGACGGCGGCGGCGAGCACGAATCCCGCACGCGAAGGAGCGACGAGCAGGCCGAGGGCCACGGGTTCGAATGCGAAGGACCAACTGCCATGTTCCTTGGGCAGGACGAGTGTGCGAAACGATGCGGAGAGCGCGTGGGACATGGCAGCGACTCTACGCGAGCGCGGGGAATGACGCCTTGATGCGGATCAAGGGGAGCGGGATTGCAATCAGTGTTGTCGGTGGCGTGCGGGCCACGCCATTCTGCTGGCCAGCAGAACGAGACAAGCTCGCAACCTAGGGGATCAAGGAGTGGAGGATTGGCGGTGGTCGCCGATTCTTGTCGAGCCGTAGCATCGGCGAAGGCTGATCCACAACGGCGATAAGCGGCGGGGTGGAAACCGCCGCCCACCACGGAAAGATTCCGTTGCCAAGTGGTGTTGCGACTCGGACCACGTTGGCGCTTCGCTCCAACGTGGCTACTTGAGGCAACTGGCCAGCGCGGCGGTGGCTTCGGCGAGTCCGCCTTGGAGGCCGGTGCGCTGATGCACGATTTCGCCTTCGGAGTTCAGAATCGTGACGAGGTTTGAATGGGCGAAGGAGCCGTCGGCTTCCTGTTTGAATTTCACGCCGAGGAGGGCGGCGAGTTCGCGGACGGAGTCGTTATCGCCGCGCAGGAGAATCCACTGAGCGTCGAGGCCGCGTTGCGCGCGATATTGGGCAAGCGCGGCGGTGGTGTCGCGGGTGACATCAAAGGAGACGAGGACGAAGATGGTCTTGCTGCGTTGCTCGGCTGAGAGGCGACCTTGGATGGAAAGCAGATCGGTGACGGTGAGCGGGCAGGCGTAACCGCAGGAGGCGAAAAACATATTCAGCACGACGGGCCGGCCGCGCAGCGAACTGAGGGCGAAGGATTTTCCGGAGTCGTCGGTGAAGGTGCCGTCGCTTTGGTAGAGGGAGGAGCGGGTGAAGTTTTCGATTTGGGATTGGGGATTTTGGATTGGTGTGGCGGCGCAACAGGCGGGGGGCTTGGGGGTGACGACCGGTGCTGGTTTGCAGCAAGCGTCT